>Ga0114966_10003565_pt1 | contig 13590 bp, 11 predicted proteins | sample M_130207_XF_Meta_FD_87029 | JGI IMG/M metagenome (GOLD analysis project Ga0114966, IMG submission 87029) | Freshwater microbial communities from Lake Montjoie, Canada to study carbon cycling - M_130207_XF_MetaG | ecosystem: Environmental > Aquatic > Freshwater > Lake | place: Lake Montjoie... | reverse complement strand
GTATCACCTTGTGCGTTCTGAATATCTGTTTCAAATCCTGCACCTGTAAGTGCAGAATCCATTGCTGGACGATCTCCGTTTTCCCAACGTGTTGATGACTCTGAGTCAGGAAGGATCATGCATGCACGCTTTGCTGATGCATCATCGCTGCTTGAGCAGCCTGAGACCAACAAAGCTGCTGCTGATGCAATTGCAACAGCAATAACTAAACGGCGCTTTGCCATATATATTTACCTTTCGAAAGGATCGCACCCCTGGGCGAATCTTTTTCTACCCGTATGAGAAAGGAGCGACAGTGAAGCAAACGGTAGTGGGGATGCCCGAATTCGTCACTCTATTTTTGGGGAAATATCACCCCATCACCTAACGATTTGATAACGCTCAACTGAGCGCACGATAGCCTTAGGCGGTGTCCACACAGGTAGAGCAGCTAGAAGCGGCGATTAAAGCCGCCCTCGAGCGAGCGTTCAAAGCTGGCTCACTATCTGGACAAATTCCCGCGGCCATCAAATTAGAGCGGCCCAAAGATCGCGACCATGGTGACTATGCAACTTCTATTGCACTGCAGCTAGCAAAGCCAGCAGGCAAAAACCCGCGAGAAGTTGCCCAGATTATCTGTGATCAATTAATGGGCACGGATGGAATATCCAAAGTTGAAATTGCCGGACCAGGATTTATCAACATCACATTAAATCGCGCCGATCAAGCCGCACTTGTTTCAACGATCATGAAAGCAAAAGCTGATTACGGAAAAGTAAATGCGCTCGCAGGCGTTTCAATTAACTTGGAGTTCATCAGCGCAAACCCAACTGGCCCGTTGCACTTAGGTCATACGCGTTGGGCAGCTGTTGGCGATTCATTGGGTCGAGTTTTAACTGCCGCCGGCGCACAAGTAGTTCGAGAGTTTTATATCAATGATCGCGGCAATCAAATGGATTTATTCGGCGCATCTGTTGAAGCCGCAGCTCTTGGTAAACCAATTCCTGAAGATGGTTATCAAGGTGGGTATATCGCAGATTTAGCTGCCCAAGTCATAGCAAGTAATCCTGGGATTACATCTTTGCCTGAAGGAGAACGCCATCCGGCTTTTCGTGAAGCTGCATATGCCGTTCAATTAAAAGATCAACAGAGAGTTCTTGAAACTTTCGGTACTCACTTTGATGTTTGGTTTTCAGAACGTTCTTTACACGACCAAGGTGCGGTCGAACATGGACTAGACAAATTACGCAGCCAAGGTCATGTATTTGAAGAAGAAGGTGCAATCTGGTTACGAACAACGGATTTTGGTGATGACAAGGATCGCGTACTAACAAAATCCGATGGTTCACTTACTTATTTCTCATCAGATACTGCTTATTACATTAATAAGCGCGAACGCGGATTCGATATCTGTATTTATATGTTGGGCGCAGATCACCATGGTTATGTTGGTCGCCTTAAAGCGATTGCCGCGTGTGCTGGAGATGATCCTGAATACAACATCCATGTATTAATTGGTCAGCTAGTAAAGATTATGGAGGGCGGGGAAGAAGTTAAGTTATCCAAGCGCGCCGGAACTATTATTACTTTAGAAGAACTAGTGGAAAAAGTTGGCGTTGATGCTGCCCGATACACATTAATTCGATATCCAGTAGATACTCCAATGGTTATGGACATAGATGTTTTAAAGCGCAATACAAATGAAAACCCCGTCTATTACGTGCAATATGCCCACGCCAGAATTGCTGCAGTTTTGCGTAATGCCACTGAACTTAATATCTCAGTAGATTTAAAGGATTTTGATTCTTCCCAACTTATTCATGATCGCGAAAATCAATTACTTGGTGCCTTGGCTGAATTCCCTCGAGTTGTTCAAACCGCCGCTGAGCTTCGCCAACCACACCGTATCGCCCGTTATCTTGAAGAGTTAGCCGGTACTTATCACGGCTTCTATGCAGATTGCCGGGTGTTGCCAATGGGCGAAGAAAATAGTTCGCCATTGCACACTGCCCGTCTATTACTGTGTGCATCAACAAAACAGGTTATTAAAAATGGTTTGGACTTGTTAGGCGTAAGCGCCCCGGAGAGGATGTAAGTATGTGGTCCTCAAATGTTTCAACAGATACCGAACTTTCTATCTCTGCTATCCCTGCTTCGCAATTAGCCCAAGATTTTGGAACTCCAGCTTTCATCATGGATGAAGCTGATTTTTATGCACGCGCAGGTGCTTGGAGTTCGGCGCTCAATAATGCATTTGGCAGCAATGCTGGCAATGTTTATTACGCAGCCAAAGCTTTTATCTGCGTTGAAGTGGCGCGATGGATTAAAGATATTGGAATTGGAATCGATGTATGTACGGGCGGAGAGTTAGCTGTTGCCTTAAAAGGTGGAATTGATCCCTCAAAAATTGAGCTTCATGGAAATAACAAATCTGTAGCTGAAATAAATAAGGCGGTTGCTTCTGGCGTAGGCACAATTGTTATCGATTCACTTTTTGAAATTGATCGAGTTGCCGAAGCTGCAACCAAGAATGGCCTTGTACAAAAAGTATTACTGCGCCTGACTCCAGGCATCGAAGCGCACACACATGAATCTATTGCCACAGCGCATGAAGATGTGAAGTTTGGTTTTTCAATTGCAAGTGGAGCAGCTTGGAAAGCAATCGAGCAGGTTCGCACTCATGCAAGCCTGGAACTTCGCGGCTTTCATGCACATATAGGTTCACAAATTCTTGAAACAGAATCATTTGAAATTAGCGCACAGCGACTTATCGCCCTTTTGGCACAGTATCGTGATGAGTTTTTGGCCGAGCTTCCTGAATTGGATTTAGGTGGGGGATACGGAATCGCTTATTTGCCTGGTGAAAATAATTTAGATCCAGCACTTGTTATGAACACACTTGCCGAAGTAGTTACTAAGGCGTGCACTAGTCAAAAACTAGCCGTCCCACGAGTTTCAATCGAACCTGGGCGCGCAATAGTTGGTCCAACTATGTTCACTTTGTATCAGGTGGGCACAACAAAAGATGTAGTTCTAGAAAATGGATCAACTCGCCGTTACATATCTGTCGATGGCGGCATGAGTGATAACTTGCGCCCGGCTCTTTATGAAGCGCAATACACCGCAGTTCTAGCAAATCGCAGCAGTAGTGCAAAAAAGATTTCATCACGCGTAGTTGGAAAGCACTGCGAAACCGGAGACATTGTTATCCGTGAAATTGATTTACAGAGTGATATCGCACCTGGAGATTTATTGGCTACCCCTGCAACTGGTGCATATGGACGCAGCATGGCTACAAATTACAATCATGTGCCAAGGCCACCTGTAATTGCAGTAAAAGATGGAAAAGCCCGCGTAATTTTGCGCCGAGAGACAGAAGCTGATCTGTTAGGACTAGATATTTAACGCCGATACAGGCATCTGTGAAAGAATAGCCCGCATGAGCGCAGAGCTAAAGACAATATCTATTGGCATGCTCGGCTGCGGTGTAGTCGGAAGTCAAGTGGCCCGCCTACTGCAATCAGATGAGCAAGAGCTTTCAGAGCGCTCAGGAGCTCTCTTAGTTCTAAAGAAAATTGGCGTACGCAGCACTGCTGCCCGCGATGGTATTGATCCATCAATGATTACAACAGATTTAAATTCGATTGTCAGCGATCCGGAAATCAATATCGTTATTGAAGTCATGGGTGGAATCGAACCCGCGCGAACTTTGATTCTTGAGGCAATTAAAAATAAAAAATCAGTCATCACTGCTAATAAAGCTTTACTAGCAACTCATGGCCACGAACTCTTTAATGCCGCCGATGCTGCCAAAGTAGATTTGTATTACGAAGCTGCGGTTGCAGGTGCAATTCCGATTATTCGTTCAATGCGTGAATCACTTGCTGGAGATCAAATTACTCGCGTCATGGGAATTGTTAACGGAACTACTAACTACATCTTGACCAAGATGCAGGAAGAAGGCCGTGAATTTAATGATGTATTAAAAGAGGCGCAATTATTAGGTTATGCCGAAGCCGATCCGACTGCAGATATTGAGGGCCACGATGCTGCAGCCAAAGCGGCGCTACTTGCTAGCTTGGCATTTCACAGTACTGTGACAATCGATGAGGTGTACTGCGAAGGAATCTCTGCTATTTCAATCGATGATGTCAACGCAGCAAAAGCAATGGGATCAGTAATCAAACTTTTGGCAATTGCCGAACTAACCGAAAAAGATGAGATTTCTGTCCGTGTACATCCAGTGATGATTCCTAATTCGCACCCACTTGCCTCGGTTCGGAATGCATTTAACGCGGTTTATGTTGAATCAGAGTCAGCCGGCCAATTGATGTTCTACGGTCGTGGCGCAGGTGGAGCACCAACAGCATCAGCAATTTTGGGTGACTTAGTAGCAGTTACTCGTCATCGTGCGTACTCAACTGTTGGATATGGCGAATCTGATTATGCAGATTTAGATATCGCTCCAGTTGGCGAAGTTAAATCGCAGTTCTTTGTTCGCCTACATGTGGCGGATAAATCAGGTGTTTTAGCATCAATCGCTCAGGTTTTTGCAAGTGAAAACATTTCAATTCAAACCGTGCGCCAAGCCGGACTAGGAAAAGATGCTGAACTTATTGTTGTAACTCACAGCGCTACTGAAGCTAATCTTTCGGCGTGCGTAAAGAAATTAACTGACATGGATATTGTCAGCAAAGTTGAATCAGTAATCCGTGTTGAAGGAGCAGTCGCGTAAATGGGGATTTTTGGAAATAAGAAAACCGGTGCACACCAATGGCGCGGTGTAATCGAGGAATATCGTGATCGTTTACCTGTGTCAGAAAAGACTCCAATTGTTTCTTTACGTGAAGGCGGAACTCCGCTCATCTATGCATGCTATTTGTCAGAACTGCTTGAAAATAATGTCTGGATTAAATACGAAGGCTTAAATCCAACAGGTTCATTTAAAGATCGCGGAATGACAATGGCAATTTCAAAAGCTGCCGAAGCAGGCGCTAAGGCCGTTATCTGTGCATCTACTGGAAACACATCTGCATCCGCTGCAGCTTATGCAGTTAAAGCAGGAATGGTTCCAGCAGTTCTTATTCCTAAAGGCAAAATTGCAATGGGCAAATTGGCACAAGCCGTAATCCATGACTCAACTATTTTGCAGGTCAATGGAAACTTTGATGACTGTTTAACTTTGGCACGCGAACTTTCTGAAAACTATCCAGTTGCACTTGTTAACTCGGTCAATCCATATCGAATTGAAGGCCAAAAGACCGCATCATTTGAAGTTGTAGATATGTTAGGAAATGCTCCAGATATTCATGCGCTTCCAGTTGGCAATGCCGGAAATATCACTGCGTATTGGAAGGGCTATAACGAGTATTACAAAGATGGCATCGCATCCAGATTGCCACAAATGTATGGTTTTCAAGCCGCGGGCGCGGCTCCAATTGTTAAAGGCAAGATTGTTAAAAATCCAGACACAATTGCAACTGCAATCCGTATTGGAAATCCTGCATCCTGGCAACAAGCCGTTGAAGCACGAGACCTTTCTGGTGGCGTGATTGATTCAGTCACAGATAAAGAAATTTTGGCCGCTTATCGTCTAATCGCGGCAAAAGAAGGTGTCTTTGTAGAACCATCTTCTGCAGCGGGTTTAGCTGGACTCATTAAGTATAAAAAAGCTGGCAAGCTACCTAAAGATAAGGTAATTGTAATTACTGTTACTGGCCACGGTCTCAAAGATATTCCGTATGCACTTGAATCAGCACGCAAGCCGGTTGTCGTACCAGTAAATGTTAAAGCAGCAGCTAAAGCTTTAGGGTTATCTTAAGAGTCATATATGAAACCAACTTTTAAAGCCCAACCAATGCAGGTACAAGTTCCTGCAACAAGTGCCAACTTGGGTCCAGGTTTTGACGCACTTGGTTTGGCATTAACTATGCACGATCGCTATATCGCCCAAGTTTTAGATGAACCTGGCGTTGATATCGATGTTGCAGGTGAAGGTGCAGATGACGTTCCTCGTACCGATAAGAATTTAGTAATTAAAGCGATGTACAAAGGTTTTGATTTTCTTGGAGGAAAACCACGCGGAATTGCACTTCGCCAATTAAATGTAATTCCTCATGGTCGCGGTTTGGGTTCTTCTGCGAGTGCAATTGTTGGTGGATTATCACTGGCACGTGCGTTAGTTCTAGGTGGCAATGAGCGCATGAGCGATGAAGAAATGTTAGTAATTGCCTCCGAGATGGAAGGTCATCCAGATAACGTTGCTGCGGCGATTTATGGAAATGCAAATATTGCTTGGCAAGAAACACAACGAGGCCACCTGGTTGCGCAAGCAGTTAAAATTGAGGTCGACGCTCGTATCGGATCCCTTGCATTTATTCCATCAACTTCTGTTGCCACTTCAAAAGCTCGCAAAATGCTCCCCGAATCAATCCCGCATGCTGATGCAGTTCGTAACTCAACAAATGCGGCATTGTTAGTTCATTCACTGCAACATCGCCCTGATCTTTTACACACTGCAACTGGTGATTACTTGCATCAGATTTATCGCCAAGATGCAATGCCACATTCATTTGCGCTACTAACAAAACTGCGTGATGCAGGTGTTGCTGCCTTCATTTCAGGAGCTGGACCAACGGTACTTGCATTACATACGGGCGGTCCTTCAGAGGCAGAAGAACTTCGACGAGCTGCTGGTGACAAATTTATTACGACTGAACTTGGTATTGCGCGCACAGGTGCAAGCGTTATCTCTGCGTAAATCTGCGCCAATTTTGCGATTAGGCGCTATTCGGTGCTAATCTTTGGGCATCTGAACGGCGCTTATGTAGCGGCCAGCAACACATCAGGTAAATCTTAAAAAACATCCACGGTTCAACGTCGAAATCTAAAACGATGTTGACCAATATAGAAAAGAAACACATGACAACAGAAATTGAACCTGTACGTTCGAGCAGTCCTGAGCTCTCTGCAATGACCCTTCCTAAGTTAAAGACAGTAGCAACACAACTTGGTGTCGAAGGCGCAGCAAAGATGAAAAAGGATGCACTCGTAGAAGCGATCGCTGATTTACAGGCGAAGAACCGCGAAGCTGCAAAAGCTGAACGCGAAGCGCGACGCGAAGCGCGCAATAATCGAAAGAAAGAAAGCAAGCCTTCTAATAACAACGATGATTCAGATGATGAGGGTGAGGATTCCTCAGTTCCGCAAACTAACAACGACCGCGGAAACGACCGTGGAAACCGCAACGAGCGCTTTGATCGCAACGATCGACATGCTCGTGGCCGTGATCGCAACCGTGATCGCAACCGCGATAGAGCACCACGCGAAGAGCACGAACCAGTTATCACCGAAGATGATGTTCTAGTCCCAGTAGGTGGCTTACTAGATATTCTCGACAGTTATGCATTTATCCGAACTGCCGGTTACCTTCCAGGGCCAAACGATGTTTATGTCTCATTGCAGCAAGTTCGTAAAAACGGACTTCGCAAAGGAGATGTTGTAACTGGTCAAGTTCGCCAGCCACGCGAAGGCGAAACTAAGCAGAAGTTCAATGCACTCATCACTCTTGAAACCGTCAACGGAATGACTCCAGAGGAAGCACGAAACCGTGTTGAATTTGGAAAGTTAACTCCACTTTACCCTCAGGAGCGTTTGCGTCTTGAAACAGAACCTAATGTATTGACAACACGTGTTATCGATTTGATTGCCCCAATTGGTAAAGGCCAGCGCGGGCTTATTGTTTCGCCACCAAAGGCCGGTAAAACCATGGTGTTGCAGTCAATTGCAAATGCAATCACGACAAATAATCCAGAGTGTCATTTGATGGTTGTGCTTGTTGATGAGCGCCCAGAAGAAGTTACAGATATGCAGCGATCTGTTAAAGGCGAAGTTATCGCTTCAACATTTGATCGCCCTGCAGATGACCATACAACTATTGCTGAACTTGCAATCGAACGCGCAAAGCGCCTCGTTGAATTAGGTCACGATGTGGTTGTCCTGCTTGACTCAATCACTCGTCTTGGACGTGCGTACAACATCGCAGCACCAGCATCAGGCAGAATTCTTTCCGGTGGTGTTGATTCTGCGGCGCTGTATCCACCAAAGAAGTTCTTCGGAGCTGCTCGTAATATTGAAGACGGTGGATCACTCACGATTCTTGCAACAGCACTTGTTGATACAGGTTCTCGCATGGATGAAGTTATTTTCGAAGAGTTCAAGGGAACTGGAAACATGGAGTTAATCCTTGATCGCAAAATGGCTGATAAGCGAATCTTCCCAGCAGTAAACGTTGTTGCATCAGGTACTCGTAAGGAAGAAATTCTTATGGGCTCTGAAGAACTCAATATTGTCTGGAAGCTTCGTCGAGTGTTACATGCGCTAGAGCCACAAGCTGCCCTCGAACTTCTCCTTGAGAAGATGAAGGGCACAAAGTCCAATGTTGAATTCTTGATGCAGATCCAGAAGACAACATCAGGTCCTGACGACAGTAAATAAGCGCAAATTTCGTGAATCGCAGGCTATCGCCTACGATTTATCCCTGTTAACCACCCCGTTTGGTTCACCTAGTTCCTATTAAGTAGGGGTAGGACCCAAACTCATAAAAAAGGAAAAACTATGAAGCCAGAGATTCACCCAGAGTACAAAGCGACCCAAGTGACTTGTGGTTGCGGCGAAAAGTTTGTAACTCGCTCAACAGTTGCTAGCGGTTCAATCTATGTTGAAGTTTGTTCAGTCTGCCACCCGTTCTATACAGGTAAGCAGCGCATTCTTGATACTGGTGGTCGTGTGGCTAAGTTCGAAGAGCGCTTCGGTAAAAAAGAAGCAAAGTAGCTTTCTAAAGAAACCGCATCGCAGCCCTTTTGGGTTGCGGTCGCGGTTTTTTTATTTTCATTACATGTAGAGCCGAGATGGAAAGGGGACGCCAATGACAAGTGATCGTTTTGCATCTGCACATGAAATGGTCCGCGAATACGCAGAGCTTGAAGCAAAGATGGCAGATCCTTCGATTCATGAAGATCAAGGCAATGCGCGTAAATTGGGTCGACGGTATGCACAACTTGGCCCGGTGGTTGCCGGGTTTAAGGCATGGAAATCTGCCGAGGATGATTTAGCTGCAGCAAAAGAGCTGGCCGCATTAGATGCAGATTTTGCAACAGAGATTCCAGCTCTTGAAGCAGACTGTAATGCGGCCGCAGAAAGACTTGAAGAGTTATTGCTGCCACGCGATCCTAATGATGATCGCGATGTTATTTTGGAAGTTAAGGCTGGGGCTGGCGGTGATGAATCTGCAATCTTTGCTGGAGATTTATTGCGCATGTATATGCGCTATGCCGAAAAACATAACTGGAAAGTTGAAATAATTGACGCGACAGAAAGTGAAATGGGCGGCTACAAAGATATTTCAGTGGCGGTTAAATCAAAGGGCACTGCCGCGCCAGGAGAATCACCTTATGCGCGACTTAAATTTGAAGGTGGCGTCCACCGCGTGCAACGCGTGCCAGAAACTGAAAGTGCTGGGCGAATCCATACTTCTGCAGCGGGAGTATTAATTCTGCCCGAAGCCGAAGAAGTCGATGTTGAGCTCAATATGAATGATGTACGCGTAGATGTTTATCGCTCATCTGGTCCTGGTGGTCAATCAGTTAATACAACAGACTCTGCAGTGCGATTAACACACGTACCAACTGGCATTGTTGTTTCTTGTCAGAATGAAAAGAGTCAACTGCAAAATAAGGAATCAGCACTTCGAATTTTGCGTGCACGATTACTAGCCGATGCGCAAGAAAAAGCTGAAGCAGTAGCATCTGCCGAACGCAAGAGCCAGGTACGTACTGTGGATAGATCCGAACGAATTCGTACCTATAACTATCCCGAGAATCGCATCAGTGATCACCGTGTGAATTACAAAGCAAATAATCTTGATGCGGTCATGAACGGTGAACTCGATGACATGATTCAAGCGTTACTTGATGCAGACAAAGCTGCTCGTTTGGCAAGCACAAACTAATTTCCATGGAAATTAAATCTCTGCTCCGTGAAGCCAAAACACAGTTAGCAGAATCTGGTATCAGTGAAATCGATGCCGAACATTTAATGGCACATGTATTAGGTTTATCTCGAATGGATTTACACAACCCAGTTCTAGTTGAATCGACTTTGGCAACAATTTCAGATACTGATGTGATTCAAGAGCAGTTTTTTACATTACTTGATCGAAGAATCAATCATGAGCCTTTGCAGTATCTAACTGGCATTGCCCCATTTCGATATTTGGAAATTCAAGTTGGACCTGGCGTTCTGGTTCCTCGTCCGGAATCTGAACTCTTAGTGCAAGCAGTTCTCAACCACATTGCAAATTTACCGTCACCAGTTAGCGTCATTGATTTAGGTGCAGGCTCAGGTGCACTTTCATTGGCAATCGCAACCGAAGCGCCAACGTCTCGAGTTATCGCAGTTGAAAAATCTCCCGAAGCAATATTTTGGCTCAAGAAAAATACCTCTGTCATTGCAGAAAATGTACGTGTAGTTGAAGGCGATGTTGCCGATGTTTTGCCCGGAGTTAAATGTGACGTTGTTATTGCTAATCCACCGTATATCCCAGATGAGCAACCGTTACCTCGAGATGTTGCCGGTTTTGAACCGCATATTGCCCTTTTCGGCGGACCAACTGGAATGGAATTACCTAAACGCTTCATAGTCGCTGCTGCACGTTTACTTAAACCTGCGGGCGTATTAGTAATTGAACATACCGAAGATCAAGCAATTGCAATTGCCGCAGAGTTGGCAATAGATTTTGAGGATATTGCCGTGCATGATGACCTAGTTGGACGTCCACGGTGGACAAGTGCGGTGAGGAAGTAGCCATGGGAAAAGTAGTTGACCTTAAAAAAGGCGAAATAAACCGCCACGTAAATAAAGCTTTGAAAGCAATCGCCGAGGGCTACGTCATCGCAATTCCACTCGAGCATAGTTACGCATTTGCTTGCGATGCGTTTAGACAAGATTCTGTGCGCGCCATGCATGTATTGCGTGGAGATCCTTTGTTTACTGCAGCGCAGGTCGCTGTTGGAAATGCTAAGACCGCGGAGGGAGTTGTTCGAGAATTAACTCCTGAGATAAGTGCATTAATGAAGAAATTTTGGCCTGGTTTGCTCTCACTTAATTTGCGTCCACAAAAAGGTTTGAGTTGGGATCTAGGCGATAATCATCAGTTAGATCGTGTGAGTATTCGAGTTCCAAAAAGTAAGTTTGCTAAAGCACTACTTTTGGAAACTGGACCTTTAGCAATTGCCAGTGGTGCACGAGTTGGACGCCCAACTCCAAAAGAGTTAAGCGATATTTTTGTTTTAGATTCAGATTTAGCGTTTCAATTCAACAATGGAAAGCTGCGTAATGGCCCTGTGTCAACGGTTATTGAAGCCGACCAAGATGGAGTTCGAGTCTTACGTGTGGGGGCGATATCGCTGGAGGAAATTCAGGCAATTGCCCCAACCGCTGCGCTGATTTAGGCTCCCAGCGATAAGGTTGCCCCATGTCTACTTACTACGGCCCAGATTTCGAAGCGCTTAGCAACCAAGATCCAGAGATTGCTGCAGTCCTGCTTTCAGAACTTGCTCGTCAGCAAACTAACTTGCAGTTAATCGCCTCAGAAAACTTCACATCACGCGCAGTGTTAGCGGCAATTGGTTCAACGTTGTCGAATAAATATGCTGAAGGCTATCCAGGAAAGCGTTACTACGGTGGTTGTGAAGAAGTAGATAAAGCAGAAAACTTAACAATCGAACGTGCAAAATCACTCTTTGGTGCAGATCATGCAAATGTGCAGCCACATTCTGGGGCAAGTGCAAACATTGCTGTCTACCAAGCTTTTACTAAACCTGGTGACACAGTTATGGCAATGTCATTGCCACACGGTGGTCACCTAACTCATGGTTCTGCAGTTAACTTTTCCGGTAAGTGGTTCAATATTGAATCCTATGGAGTTCGCAGCGATAACGAATTAATTGATTATGACGAATTACGCGACAAGGCAATTGCAACAAAGCCAAAGATGATTTGCTCTGGAGCAACGGCTTATCCCTCACTCATTGATTTTGAAAAAATCCGCTCCATTTGTGATGAAGTTGGCGCAATCATGTGGGTCGATGCCGCGCACTTTATTGGACTCGTAGCCGGCAAAGCGATTCCTTCACCTGTTCCTTATGCAGATGTAGTTTCATTTACAACGCACAAAGTATTACGTGGGCCACGTGGTGGAATGATTTTGGCAAAAGCCGAACATGCGGCAGCCATTGATAAGTCAGTATTTCCAGGAATGCAGGGCGGCCCAATTATGTCTACCGTTGCAGGTAAAGCAGTAGCCCTAGCAGAATGCGCAACTCCTGCTTATCAAAAGTATGCAAAAGATGTCATCGTAAATGCGCAGGCTTTAGCCAAAGCTCTAGAAGCGCAAGGCATGAGAGCAGTATCTGGTGGAACTCAAACTCACCTTGCTTTAATGGATATTCGAAGCACTGGCGTCACAGGAAAAACTGCCGATGAACGCTGTGGTGCTGCAGGAATAGTCATGAACAAGAATTCAATTCCTAACGATCCAGAAAAGCCAGGCATCACAAGTGGAATTCGTGTGGGGACACCGGCAACAACAACTCAAGGCATGGGCGTTGAAGAGATGAAGCAGATTGCAACTTTGATTTCACGCGCGATTAAAACCGATGATGCATCGGCGCACGCTGCGATTAAATCTGAAGTTCACGCGCTTACTTCTCGTTTTCCGATTTATCAGGCATAAGCACTAACAATGCGTGAGTATTTAGTAACACTGCTGATTTCTGCGGCTCTGTGTTACCTCATTACTCCACTTGTTCGAACCCAAGCGATTCGCTTTGGTGCAGTTGCTCAAATCCGCGGCCGTGATATTCACACAACCCCAACTGCCCGTTGGGGAGGAGTCGCAATGTGGCTAGCCATGGCAATAACTTTTATGATTGTTAACCATTTACCTTTGGTTGGAAAATCTTTCGGGCACGAAGCGCAAGGGATTTTTCTGGCTTCAACCATGATTGTTCTTTTGGGAATGGCTGATGATCGTTTTCAACTCGATGCCCTTACTAAATTAACCGGCCAAATTTTTGTAGCTGGAATTTTGCTGATGTATGGAATTCAGATTCTTTGGTTACCGATTAATGGCGTGATAACGCTTCCAGCAAGTATTGGCCAACTTGTAACTGTTTTGATTGTGGTGGTCACGATTAATGCAGTTAACTTCATTGATGGCTTAGATGGATTAGCTGCCGGAATTGTTGCAATTGCGGGCATTGCTTTCTTTGCTTTCGCATATCTTTTGGCCGTAGATTTTGGATTCAGTCGAGCTGGGGCGCCATCGCTGACAACGGCAGTTTTAGTAGGTATTTGCATAGGTTTCTTACCACATAATGCACACCCAGCAAGGATTTTTATGGGGGATAGTGGTTCGATGCTGCTTGGGTTATTACTTGCATCAGCAGCGATTACATTAACTGGTCAAGTTGATCCCAATGCAATCTCTGCTGAATCACGGGGACCAACATTGCTCCCACTCCTACTTCCTTTTGCTGTTCTTGCAATTCC
>Ga0114966_10003563_pt1 | contig 13593 bp, 15 predicted proteins | sample M_130207_XF_Meta_FD_87029 | JGI IMG/M metagenome (GOLD analysis project Ga0114966, IMG submission 87029) | Freshwater microbial communities from Lake Montjoie, Canada to study carbon cycling - M_130207_XF_MetaG | ecosystem: Environmental > Aquatic > Freshwater > Lake | place: Lake Montjoie... | reverse complement strand
AGTACCAGCCGCTTGCGAGTAATCAGTAAAATTAACACGAATATAATAGTCCGAACTAGTTCCAGTTCCAGTTAACCATGTCCTCGTTCGCGGTGATAATAAAGATGTATTACTCACATAAAATTCTCAAGTTCCCTCAGACTCGATTACTAATTCTACATATGGTCCTGGGCCAGTATCTACTAATTCTGCCGAAGTGAATTCTGGTAAATAAGCATCTCTATCCGTAGTTGGAAAAGAAGAAACAATTGTATGATTGGCTCTAACCATAAAAGTCATAAAAATACCTTTATGCACTGAAACCAGTTAGTAACGAACAATACCATTTTGCGCCACTTCCATTATCTAAATATGTTGCTACGAGCATATCGGATGACTGCTCAGTTAAATTTGGAGTCCCAGTTGTTGCAAAAAATGCCCATCTAAAATCTGCAGGCCAAGTTACAGTAGCACTTTCTTGGGTAAATAATATATTAATTGTTTGACCGAGATAAGGATTATTTAAATTTAACGTAGTTATATTTGCCGAAACTGTTACATAAAATACATTTGATAATGAACAATCAATATCTAATGTATTACCTACAAGAGATGCTGAAACTGGGGTTGTGTATGCGCCACCATCGGATCGAATTGCTGGTGCTCCAGCTAAACCATAAACTATCACAGCTGGCTCGACTGCTGAACCGTGAACTTCTAAAGCAGTTCCGTCATTTGTAGGTAATGGTATTGTAACTTGACCGCTTGAAGATATTGTAACTGGTCTTGCAATAACCTCAAGACCATTATAGTTATCCGTGACTATAATTTGATCGTAGTCACTAATCGGCATTGTTTGCCTCATGTAACCATCTTGCAACTTAGTCCATTGTGTTCCATTGTGGAAAAATTTTGCACCATCGATACCATGGTCAAAAATCCAGCTAGTAGAATTTACTGTATCTTGAACGGTTACAAAATTGGGATCTCTACAATCTGCGGCTGTAAATATTACATATTTTCCAATAGACGAAAGATTATTGGGTAATGCTGGTAATGTAATTGTAATTGGCGAAGAATTTGCATCAACATCAACAATATACTGTGAGTTTGCCGATGCTGTAAAATTGTTTGTTCTATATTGCCAGGAAGTTGCGTCACCTACGGAAGTTAATTCAACGTTTGCATTGCCGTTAATCCCAGAAGAAACTTTAACAGTAACAGTAGCAGTGTTTACAAAATTAATTCCAGTTGCGGTTACGGTTGAGGTTCCGTTTCTTGAAACAGGAAAATCTGTAATACCGCCACCGCCTCCACCAGAACCAAATGTAATCCAGGCTGTGTTGGTACGACCTTCAAACGTATTTGAAGTTATGTTGTAACGAATAAATCCAAGTTCGGGGGAAGGTCTTTCTGCGGTTGTTCCAATAGGCAAACAAAACGCATCATTAGCCCAACGTGCGTCAATGCTAACGTTTGCATATAAATTAATACCGTCGCCAGGACCATCGCCGATGACAACTCTGTTATTCGCTAAATGAAAACCGCGCTTTAACGCCATTAAATACCCCTATATACCTGTCTATCCTATTTAGGTGAAAAATTATGAAAAATATATTACTTGCTGGCGACTTGATCCAAGACATTTTTATCTACGGAAAGTCTGACAGAATAAATCCAGAAGGACCATTTCCTTTAGTTACTCAAACTTCAACTGAAGAAAAACTCGGCGGCGCGGGTAACGTTTTAAATAACTTAACCTCTTTAGGTATCGAACCAATATTCGTATATCCGAACGAAACTAATATCTCTACAAAAACTAGAGTAGTCGTAGATAATAGAATTATATTTAGATACGACAATGATGTAATTTCTGAAGGATACTTAACCCCAGAAAGTTTTGAGAATTTTAATTTATCTGGAATAGATTACGCAGTTTTTAGCGATTACAATAAAGGTTTTCTCAAAGAAATATCTTCTGTAATTAAATTTTTAAATCAAAAAGGGTGTAAAGTTATCGTAGACCCTAAACAAAATTTTAAAGTTTACCGAGGTGCTTGGTGTATAAAACCTAACCAAAAAGAATTTGAGCAATTTTACGGACCAGTTACTAAAGAAAACCTTAGCAAATTTTCAGCAAGTAATGACCATAAACTTGTAATCGTAACTATGGGCAGTAGCGGTTTCGTATATTATTATGAAGGTAACTATTATGAAATACCTGCAATTACAAATCAAGTTGCAGACGTAACTGGCGCTGGAGATTCTTTTCTAGCCGCATTCGTTTATTGTTTAGCAAAAGACATGACTGTACCAGATGCAATAAAAATTGCAAATATCGGAGCAGGCATTTCAGTACAGCATTTAGGAACATACAATTTAAAACCTTCAGATTTAATTAAAAAGGTCATTTTTACAAATGGATGTTTTGATATTTTACATCGAGGTCATATAGAACTTCTTGAACAATCTAAATCTTATGGAGATTACCTAATAGTTGGATTAAATTCTGACGAAAGTATTAAAAAATTGAAGGGTGAAACTCGACCGATTATAAATCAGGAAAATAGAAAAAGAACTCTTGAATGTTTAAAATTTGTAGATGAGGTAATAATTTTTGACGAAGATACACCATATAATTTGATTAAACAAATAAAACCAGATATAATTACTAAAGGTGGCGACTATAAAATAAATGAAGTTGTAGGAAATGATTTGGCGAGAGTTATAATCATACCCTATATGAATGGATATTCAACGACAGGAATATTGAGCGATGTTATTAAAGCGTAGCGAGTTCGTAGAAAAAGGTTGGGGTCGAGAAGAGATTTGGGCAAGCAATGATCTTTACTGTGGAAAAATTCTTCGGTTTGAAGAAGGCAAAAAATTTTCTATGCACTTTCACGCTAAGAAACATGAAACTTGGTACATCATAGATGGTGAGTTTGAAGTTCAGTGGATTAATACGACTAATGCGAAGTGGGAAGCGCAAGGTTTATTTCCTGGAGACGTTTGGGAAAATGAACCGCTATTTCCACACAAATTAATTTGTTTTAAGGCTGGCTCTATAATTGAAGTTTCAACGCAGGACATGGTCGAAGATAACTATAGAGTTATGCCTGGAGATTCTCAAAAATGATTTACATGATAGATATTGATGGTACTATTTGTAATAGTAGTAATAGTATATACAAAAATTCTTACCCGTACCCAACAAGAATCGAATATGTAAATAGGTTGTATGATGAAGGTCATACTATAATTTATTGGACGGCAAGAGGCGCGACTACAGGATTAGATTGGAGTGAATTAACTAAAACTCAATTAGATTCTTGGGGCTGCAAATATCACGAACTAAGAATGGGCAAACCGATGTATGACGTTTGGGTAGATGATAAGGCTATTAACGACAAGGCTTTTTTCCCACTATGAATATTGTAACTGGATATAGAGGTTTTATTGGCTCGCACGTTTGCGATAATGTAAATGATATCTTCGGCGTAGAGCAAGACGACTGCTTTGATTTTTTAAACGACTTTAAAGATTGGTCTAACGTAAAGTTCATATATCATCTAGGCGCAATTACCGATACTACCTACACAGATGTTGAAAAAATATACAAGTATAATATTGAATTCACTTTAAGGCTGTTTGAAAAGGCGATAGAACACCAAATACCAATTCGTTATGCCTCTTCCGCTTCCGTTTATGGTAACACTCAAGGTTCCATAAATCCATTAAATTATTATTCTATGTCTAAGGCTACCATAGATTTATGGGTTCAGGATAATCTAAGTCGCTTTAAGTATATCCAAGGATTACGTTTCTTCAACGTTTATGGTAACGGGGAAGAACATAAGAATAACCAAGCCAGCCCAGTAACCAAGTTTAGAAAAGATGCTCAAGAAACTGGTAAAATATCAATCTTTGAAGAGTCTGAATTTTATTATCGAGACTTTATTTGCGTAGAAGATGTAATTCAAATTATGTTGAATAACAAATTAGGTTCTGGAATATATGATGTTGGAACTGGTAATCCTATATCATTTAAAACAGTGGCTAAGTTAGTTCAAAGAAAATATGGTGGAAAAATTGAGGTCATTCCTTTCCCAAAACACCTAGAAGGTAAATACCAAACATCCACAAAAGCAAAACAAGTATTCCAACATACATGCAAAAGTTTATCCCAATGGCTTAATGATTCTAATTAAAAGTTCATCATTAAATTCCTGAACTTTAGTATTCTCAAATTTTTCCCATAAATTTTGCCAATCAAGATATGGGTCTTTGGTAGAATCATCTTGTAGATGAAATGCTAAACTTGGTATTGGTGTAAATAATAAGTGTTTAATTTCTCTCTTAGGAAAACCTTCCATTTGATTAAACAAACGATTTATAGTTCTATCTTCACAATATTTGTCATAAGGTAAGTTTTCAAATTCGCCAAACAAATCCCAATTATCAATTATAGTTTTATGATTCATCATAAAACATGAAGCCGTATGATAAGCATTTCTCCAATGCCGTTTAGCGCCCAATACAACTCTAGAAAAATATCCTAACTTATATCTGAAGGGATCATCAAATGGGTAAATACAAACTTCCATACCAGATAGGTCTTTAAATTTAAAATACGAATCTACCATTTCCCATAAAGCAGTTTCATAATGTAAATAATCGTCTTGGGCAAAATAAACTAAATCTTTTCCTCGATCTTTACCAATACTATACATCTCTCCAATGCTAGACATAATTCCACGTTTTGATGTAGACTTTAACTCTATATTAAAATTTTGATAATCTGCAGTTTGTTTAATTATCGCTAGAAAATCCTCATCAGAATTATCATCAAGAACAATTAGTTTATAATTAATTCCTGGCTCTTTTGATTTACAGTAATTAATTGTATTGACTAACGAAAGAAAACATCTTTTGCTTATCTCACTTTTAGGATATTTAACATACCTTTCATTTTGTGATGCATTAGATTTAGAATGTGTTTGCAAAATAACCAAAATATCAAACATATTTTTTATCCATTTCAATTTCAATAAGTTCTTTAGCGCGATTTAAAGGCTCTTCCCAATCTCTAACTTTTGTTTGTCTAACTACTGAAAAATTATCACCATACCATGGAGTAGACTCATCTGTTCTAGTAGATGTCCAAGTATAATATTCTGAGATAGGAGTTATTACTATCGTCCTTTTCCCCACGGCACCAGCAGCATGAACCAAACTAGTACAAGAACTGACAATAATATCCATTTGGTCAATGTAATCAAGAGTATCCTCCCAGGTATCTAACTTATCAATTAAATTTATACATCTTGGATGCGTATTTTCTTTATCAAAAAAGTAAACTGACACATTTTCAGGTAGTATATTTAGAATTTTTTCTATGGGTATTTTACGATAAATGTCCTGGTCAAAATATGGATTACCATTACACTTAATTCCAATTTTAAATTTGTTATCTTGAAGTTTATTTTTTTCTTTTCGGATTGGCTGCAAATATTTACCATCCCAAAGTTCACCCTCAGTCAATTTCATATATGCTGGTAGCGACATCATATGAGTCCATAAATATTCTTTCTTAAAAAACTTGTGGCTAGTTTCAACTTCAAATCCATTTCGTCTAAACATATTAACAATATCAGGTCTAAATCTATAAAAACTTGAAAACAATATTGGCTTCATATTAAACTTTTTAAACCAATTTAAAAATCTAATATTAATTATCTCATCACCAATGCCACCCTCACCATTAATGATTATTGTTTTTCCAGGAAAAACTCCACCGTCCCAAAACTTCATACCAACACTTTTATCCAGTAAAATATTTTCTGGTTTAAATTTTGTTATAAAATTTTCAATACCTTTTGCAGTATCACCAGATTTTAATTGCCAATAATATGATGCATGTTCAAGAAGCTCTAATTGTTTTGCATCTTTCGTTTTAATATTTTCTAAAATTAATTTTGCAGCTTGTCTATCACCTAACAACGCTAGATTAAATGCCTTATTCATTAAGGTTTCGGGGTCATTGGGTTTTAATTTTAAATTTAGTTCTATATAAAAAAGAGCTTTTTCTGGATAATTTAATGCATTATATGTTTTGTATAGATTTTCTCTAGCCTTATACAGCTGCGTAGAATCAATACAATTTGTGTATGAGTATTGTGCTGCTCGAAGCCTTATATCATTGTGTTTGGCTTTGATGCTCAATTCGCCCAGAGTATCATAATCGGCTAAACAATTAGCATTCTCTTCAAAAACTTCTAAAACTTTTGATGCCAATGGATAATTATAATCTTTCTCCAGCAATTTGTTAATAACATACTTTAATTTTTCGCGGTCAATCATACTCTTTAATTACCACCAATTTAAATTGAACTTCTTGAATTATATTATTGTGCTCTTTAATATAGTTTAATACTTCATCAATCGGTCTTCCTTCAAACATTTGAATATATTCATTAGAAGGAACTTCCAAAACATCCATAACTTCAAAGTCAACATTATACTGATACCCTAAACGAGATGCTCTGCTATTTTTATTTGCATCATTGTACTTTTTACTGAAAAGCCAAAGACCCGAAACTGTTATTGGACGCCGATGCGTCGGGTCACTTAAAAAACTTTCATGTCTATGATGAGGAACGCGAACATCAATAATAGAACCATGTTTACATACTCTATAAAGTTCCTGCATGCAGTGAAAAAACCCCTCACCCATATGTTCCAATATGTGATATGCAATAACTTTATCAATAGAGTTATCATCAAATGGCCAAATATCTTTTTCTAAGTCAAAACAATAATCGGGATTTGCGCTTGGGTCAAAATCAACACTAGCAAAATTTTCAAATTTTTCATCACCACAACCAATATTTAAATTCATAACATATCCTCATCAGACTTTAATCTTAAATACAAAGTTTCATTTTTATTATTTGACATACATTCTTCAGTAAGATTAACCATATTTGAAATTTGAATCGCTACAAAATTATTATTAATTTTTTTAAATGGTATGTAATTATTTTTATCTATGAAAGTGAAAACTTCAAAAAACGAAGAGCCGCAAATAGCCAAAGAAGAAGGATCGTAATTTAAAATTATTTTTGATACTTTATTTTTAAAGAAATTTTTACCGCCATTTAAAATTTTAACTTCTGATCCGCCAGCATTAATCTTAATCAAGTCTACCTCATCAATATCTTGTAGCAAGGAATCCAAAGTTATACAGTCTACGTCACCACCATTATAGTGTAGAGTTGAAACTTTTACTTTATCTTTAGTGTCAACTAAATGTTTTTCAAAATCATTTATAGAGTTCATAATTATTGACGGTTCATTTTTATCTAGAACAGCTTTGTTTATTGCTGTAACATTAGTCAAATTGTTCAATTTAATATTTTCTAATAACAAATTATAATTTTTTAAGTCAGGTTCAAATGCATAAACCTTCCCACTTTCGCCAACGATTTTTGCGGCAAAAATTGCAGTCAAACCAATATTCGCACCAACATCAACATATATATCGCCTTGTTTAAGTAAATTTATATATGGTAGTAATTTTTCATCAATTAAATTATTACCATGTTTTAATCTATTCTTACTTAATTCATTTTCTTCGTGTAATTTTAATACAATATTTTTACCATCTAAAGTAAAGTTTAAAAAATCATCAAATTTATTAGAGATTTTTGCATGACTTGTTTCTGGGTATCTGCAATCAAATTGACGGCAAGCCTTTGGGCGCTTAGAATAAATTGAGCACCGATTGTTTACCAAATACATACACCCACCACCAACGGATTTGGGTATTGTAATTATAGGTTCTTCTGAACCATCAACCTTCATAAATGTGTATGCATAGTCGCCTGAAACGAATTCTTCATTAGTCAAATATGGTGTAAGTTTAGAGCAACAATCTACACAAGTTCCACAAGGAACATCAGAAATAGGATATTCTGATTCTATAGTAATTCCCTTAAATGTAAAAGTTCCAATTTTCATAATTTAGCGCCAAACTTCAAGACCAGAAAATTGATTAAAGACGTCAGGAGGCAATATCGTCTTTCTTTGTATATATTGAACTTTTTTTCTTATTGTATGAAGACCGCTAATTCCAGCTGCGGCATCATAATCATCATATGACGCCTCAACATTATCAAAGTCGTGATTATAATAATCCTCACCAATAAAGTTGTACAAGGATTTCATAGTTTGTTCTGGATTTTTAGTTAGATGTTCATATTCTAATAAAAATATTTTATGTTTATGAGGACCTGTAATCGCTTCCTTTAAACAATCATATGGAAATCTAAGAGTATGACCAGGGGACATTAAAGCGTTAGCTCTAGTATAAACAGTTTCTCTTTCTTGGTCTGTAAAAAGGCGAGAATGTGTAAATGGATTTTTACGAAACAAAACTTCAAAAGAATCTAAAATCCATGAAATATCTCTAACGCAGCAAATTAATTTTGCATCAGGAAATGTTTGATCTAATAATGGAAGCAATAAACTCCATCCACGATTTGTATTAAAACAAACCTCTTTATTATAATCCTCATGATATGTATCAATAAGATTTTTTATTAATTTTATTCGTTTAGGTTCAGGGCACTCTATTGAATATCCTGGACCTGCAAATGTTTCTACAACAACAGTTTTTACAAATCTTGCAAGAGGATTTGAAATTGTAGAATGAAATTTAGGATTTTGATTTAAAATAGAAGTCAAAAGAGTCGAACCTGATCTTGGAAGACCAGAAATAAAATGATATTTCGTCATAAAACCTCACATATATGTTATAATTACTGCACCATTTGCACTAGCGCCACCGCCGTTGCCTGGGTTACCCGTAGTTCCCTGTCCACCAGCACCATACCCTACAGCATTTCTACCAGCAATTGCTACCCCGCCAGCACCACCACTAGCGCCTGTTGCTGTTCCACCATTACCACTTCCACCACTATTTCCAGGACCGCCAGCAAGACCATTATAACTTCCACCAAAACCGCCATTAGCCCGCATTTGAGTCAAAGTATACGTTAATGAACTTATGTAGGTATTACCTCCAGGCGAACCTGAACCGCCGCCTCCACCTTCTATACCTAAACCGACGACAACATTAGCTGTTTTTCCAACTTGAAATAAAACATTAGAAAATGTTCTAGCATACCCACCACTACCCCCACCACCTCCACGAAGAGTATTATACCCATCACCACCTCTACCACCAGCGCCCCACGCTTCAAAAAATGCAGATTGTTTACCCTCAGGAATTGTTTCCGTAAAAGTTCCTGGGGTTGTATAGACTACAATATCTGGAAAATTTGTTTCATTTTCTACAATTCCAATTGAAGAACCGTTTGTAGATGCAGAACCCATAGCAACTGATTCCCAATTTAATAGAGAACCCGAAACTTGCGTTGGACTTGATCTATTCGTTGTATCGCCGACACCTAATTCTCCTGCGACATTTCTACCCCAAGTCCAAAGTGTTCCATCAGTTTTAATTCCTGCTGAAATTTGAAATGCTGCATTTACATATTTCCAATTATTTCCTCCACCTGCGGTTGTATTTGGACTTGATCTTGATACTTCAGCTGCACCATTACCAGTTTCTCCATTACCATTTGCCCCCCAAGTCCATAAGGTTCCATTAGTTTTTAGTGCAACAGCATGGTCTACGCCACAAGAAACTTGTTTCCAAGTAGTTCCACCACCAGCAACTGTTCCTGGTGAAGATCTATCTGTTGTTGTACCATTTCCTAATTGAAATTTAGAATTATTCCCCCAAGTCCACAATGTACCATCCGACTTAACAGCAGCGCCAAATCCAAGACCAGCAGCGTCATTCGCTAATGCTACCAAAACCCAGTTAGTTCCAGCACCTGCTGTTGTTCCTGGGCTAGATCTACTTGTTGTCGTTCCATCTCCAAGCATACCTGCAGTATTTAACCCCCAAGTCCATAAAGTTCCATCATTTTTTATAGCAGCACTAGAGTCTCCACCAGCTGATACAGTTTTCCACGCATCGCTTATACCATTAAGTGCAGCACCTGCTGTAGTTCCTGGGCTAGACCTAGAAGTTGCATTGCCCGTTCCTAATTGACCCGTAGTATTTCTTCCCCATGTCCAAAGAGTGCCATCATTTTTTACTGCTAACATATGAGCAGTAGAAGTAGAAACTTCATCCCAGGTAGTTCCACCAACTGCCGTCGTTCCTGGGCTTGACCTTGATACTGCAGAGTTATAACCTAAAACGCCATAAGTTCCTCTTCCCCATGTCCATAAGGTTCCATCAGATTTTATACCAGCACCACTTCTTGCTTTACAATCAATCCATTCCCAAGAAGTTAATCCACCACCTACTGTTGTTCCTGGACTAGATCTTGAAATTGTTGTTCCATCCCCTAATCCAAAATCTAAATTTGTTCCCCATGTATAAAGACCACCAAGAGTAAAATATTCTCTTCTAATTAAAAGATTTGAAAGATCTGCAGAAGTATAGCCTAATGTGGTATTGCTATTTGTATAGTTTACTGGTGTTACTGGCATTAAGTTTCTTTCAACCTGAATGTTTGAATTAACCCACTATTAAATGAGTGGAATAGCCAAGGTCTAAAAAATACACCTTGACCTGGTTCTAATAAAAAGTTCGTAGTTAAATTCCAATCGAACAAGTTTCTATATGCGAACTCATAAGCCTCTAGTGCATTTTTTGCACCCGTCTTATGTTCATATACATTAAATGTAGTGTGTTCTATAGCAACAACAAACATCCAATCTTTATTAGATTCGTATTCTTCAAAATGAATAAATCCAGATGAATGTGGAATTCTAAAAACTCCAGATCTATCCATCTCAACATTAATATTATTATTTAGTACCTTAGAAAATATTTCACTGGCATCTTCAGGCACCATGTTAAAATTTTCAAGGTCACTACCGAAATCATTTTCTTTAAATTGCATCAAAGGTAATATAACTTTTGATAAATGATAACATTGTTCTTGAGTGTAATAACCATCAACTGTAATTGTTTTAAGAAATACCATAAATCACCAATCATCCTCTTCGCGAGTGGCTACTGGATTTGTACCCCAACCAGCAGCAATAACCTTCCAATTATTTCCACCAGTAATTGTTGTTACGGGTGAAGATCTGTTTGTTGTTGCACCATCACCCAATTGACCTGATGCATCACTTCCCCATGTCCAGAGAGTACCATCATTTTTTATAGCCATAGAAAACCCACCACCAGTAGCATTAAGTTGGCCTATAGCAACTTTGTTCCAATTTAATCCTGCGCCAACAACAGTGTTTGGGCTAGATCTATCAGTGGTCGTTCCATTTCCTAAAGTTCCCGTTGAATTGTCACCCCAAGTCCACAAAGAACCATCAGTTTTTACAGCAGCAGTAGAAACTCTACCAATAGCAACTTGCTTCCAAATAGTTCCAGCAACAGTTGTTGTTACTGGCGAAGACCTTGCAGTTGTTGTACCATCACCAAGCTGTCCTTTAGTATTATCTCCCCAAAGCCACAGTGTTCCATCACTTTTTGTAGCAGCTGAACAGTTAAATCCAGCAGCAACAGTAGTCCACGTTGAACCAGCAATAGAAACTGGGCTGGATCTACTTGTGGTTGTACCATCTCCCAATGCACCAGTTGTATTTCTTCCCCAACTAAACAAATTTCCACTGGTTTTAACCGCAACAACATGCTCATAACCACAAGCAATTTTTTGCCAATCCCCAGCTAATGCAGCAGCAGTCGTATTTGGAGACGATCTGGAGGTTGTATTACCTGTTCCTAATTGACCGACATTATTTTTTCCCCAAGTCCAAAGAGTTCCATCAGTTTTTATTGAGGCTGAAAATCTATCGCCAGCTGCTACAGTACCCCATATTGTTCCTGCGACAACTGTTGTTCCTGGACTGGATCTTGATGCAGTACTACCGATTCCTAAAACGCCATATGTTCCAGCGCCCCAAGTCCATAAAGTTCCATCATTTTTAACTGCTAAAACGTGTGCAGAAACAGCAATAGTTTTCCAATTGCTACCTGCGCCAGTAGTCGTGTTTGGCGATGATCTTGAAGTTGTTGTGCCATCACCTAAACTTCCTGATGCATTATCTCCCCAAGTCCATAATGTTGGCATATTTGAATGGATTGCGATATTAGGATATCTATCTAATAGATATTCCTTGGTAACATATTTGTCACCAACATCAACTCCATCGTTATCTTTAAAACCTAATGTTGCCATATTGTTACTCTATAGGAATTGAATCCAATTCTACTAAAGAAGTTGCCGCATCTATTTGTGATGATGTACTTGCTTCCCAATCAAAATGAAATTCAATATGATTTGTAATACCAGTTACAATAGTTCCTAATTCTGTTTTGGTTAATGTAAACCAACCCTCTGGAAATTTCCAATCAACAGTATCATTTTCGGACATCATTAAATATTTTTGAATGAATATATTTCTTCCATTTCTACTGGTATCTACTTTGATTTGAGTATTTTGAATAGTTGTGGTAAATCCCGCAACTTCTCTATCATATCTCGTAGATGCTATTTTTGACTTTAGAGAACCTTTTACAAATTCTACTGAATAGTCTTGTGGTGTAAAAGATCCTACTGCAAAATCATTAGTGAAGTCCCAAAAAGGACCATGTAAATAGTGTATCTTTGGATTATGTTCTACGGAATAATCTAAAGATGCTGGTAATATTTTTACAGTTTCTGTTATGAAAATTGGAAGATTATCAGTTTTTGATTGTGGTAATGAAACTTCTATGTTAAGTTCGTTTCTTAACGTATTTTGAAATGATTTTGGACTCCAAGCCTTTGGCCCGTTTATTACCATATCATCAGATATTAAAACATACATTTCTAGTAAACCTCTTTATAGGAAATATGCAATAGCGAGAGTATTATCAAAATTGACGCTTCCATCATAATAACCCCCAACACTAACTTGAGACCACTCCGCAACACCACCAAGAACAGTTCCTGGACTAGATCTAGAGGCTGTTGTTCCATCTCCAAATTGACCTTGTGCATTTTGCCCCCACGTCCAAATTGAACCGTCAGTTTTTACTGCTGCTGTGGTAGTATATGTGGTGCTAACTTGTTTCCAATTTGTGCCACCACCAACTGTTGTTCCTGGGCTAGATCTAGTTGTGGTGGTACCATCGCCAAGACGACCTGTTTGGCCCCATCCCCAAGTCCATAAAGTTCCATCAGTTTTTATTGCCGCCATTCCAGCAGAAGAACCATTAGAAACAGTAATTCCCTTCCAATTAGTACCACCGCCAACTATTGTTCCTGGGCTAGATCTGTTACTAGTTGTACCATCCCCTAATACACCAGTACCAACTGTAAAAGTACCGAGAACCATTTGATTTCTTCCCCAAGTCCAAAGTGTACCATCATTTTTAATTGCGGCGCAAGTTTGTCCACCAGCAGCAACTTTAACCCAATCATATCCACCAATAATAGTTGTTCCTGGCGAAGACCTTGCAGTTGTTGTACCATCACCCAATTGACCTGATGCATTTTGCCCCCACGTCCAAATTGAACCGTCAGT
>Ga0114966_10003560_pt1 | contig 13598 bp, 11 predicted proteins | sample M_130207_XF_Meta_FD_87029 | JGI IMG/M metagenome (GOLD analysis project Ga0114966, IMG submission 87029) | Freshwater microbial communities from Lake Montjoie, Canada to study carbon cycling - M_130207_XF_MetaG | ecosystem: Environmental > Aquatic > Freshwater > Lake | place: Lake Montjoie... | reverse complement strand
GCGAGCATGTACGGTTGGCGGTTGAAAGCATCCGCAGGCTAACCGGCATCGCGCCGGCAGGTTGGTTCAGCGGGAGACCGAGCATCAACACCCGACGCCTGATCGTTGAAGCGGGCGGTTTTCTGTACGACCGCGATGCGTTGAACGATGAATTGCCCTACTGGGTCAATGTATCGGGTATGCAACATCTGGTCATCCCTTATTCTTATGAGACAAACGACAACCGCTTTGACCGCAATACCGGTTTTGGCAGCGCTGAGGATTTCGCGCGCTACATGATCGATACGTTTAATTTGATGTATGAAGAGGGTGCGACCCAGCCGAAACTCATGAGCATTGGTTTGCATGATCGGCTCATCGGTCGGCCCGGCAAGGCCGTGGGCCTGATCCGGTTTCTTGAACATGCTTGCCGGCATGACGGTGTCTGGTTTTGCACCGGTCGTGAGGTGGCCCAGCATTGGCACAGACACCACAAACCCAAGGTCTCCGGCGAGGATTGATCAGTGGGCTTGACGGACCACCAAGTCAGCGCCCATAACTGTTGTTCACATTGGGGTAACTTGTATGCGCATCGGGGTTGATGTCGGGGGTACGAATACTGATGCTGTGGTGATGCACGGCGGGCAGGTCGTGGCTGCAATCAAATCGCCGACCACCGAGGACGTCGGCAGTGGCATCGTGCAGGCTGTTCGGGAGGTTCTTGCGCAGGCCAGCGTCGCAGCCACTGCGATCACCAGCGTAATGATTGGTACAACACAGTTCACCAATGCGATTGTGGAGCGCAAGCGTCTGGTCGAGGTAGGGATCATCCGCTTGGCCTTGCCTGCAACAACAAGCCTACCACCGTTAGTTGACTGGCCCGCCGATCTGGTCGAAAAGATTGGTCGAAATGTCGTGATGGCCCATGGCGGCTATGAATACGATGGCCGCGAGATCTCTGCCTTGAGACAAGATGAGATAATCGCCGCCGCTCGTCGATTTAAGAGCGCTGGCATCAGGTCCGTCGCAATTAGTTCAGTCTTTGCGCCGATGAATCAAAACATGGAAAAGCGCGCTGCTGACATGTTGCGGGCCGAAATTCCCGGGGTTGCGGTTACCATGTCCAGCAATATTGGCCGGATCGGAATGGTTGAGCGCGAGAATGCGGCGGTGATGAACGCGTCGCTGATGGAACTGTCCAAACGAGTGGTGGGGGCGTTTCGCACTGCTCTGAAGGAAATTGGGGTGACGGCTCCGTTTTTTATCTCGCAGAACGACGGCACCTTGATGACGTCGGACTTTGTCGAAACGTATCCTGTGCTCACCTTCGCCTCTGGGCCGACCAATTCGATGCGCGGCGCTGCGTTCCTGACCCAGTTCAAGGATGCCATCGTTGTGGATATTGGTGGCACGACAACGGATGTCGGGGTGCTATCTCAAGGCTTTCCGCGCGAGTCCTCTGTTGCGGTCGATGTTGGCGGGGTCAAGACCAACTTTAGGATGCCAGACATTCTATCGATCGGCCTCGGTGGTGGAAGTCTCGTGCGCGACGACGGTGCAAGGATCGGGCCGGATTCCGTGGGTTTCGAATTGCCAAAATACGGTAAGGTTTTCGGCGGGGACACTCTGACCACGACAGATTTGGCGGTGGCAAGCGGCGCGGCGAGGATTGGCAACCCGGCCTTGGTCGCAGAACTGTCGTCCAGCGTCGTGGCGCGGGGCATGGAACGTATTCATCTTATGCTGGAAGAGGCCATCGATCGGGTGAAAACAACTTCCGCGGACATGAAGGTTGTTCTGGTCGGCGGCGGAGGAGTTCTGGTAAGTCGCAAGCTAAAAGGCGCGTCTGAGGTGATCTTGCCCAAACACGCCGGTGTGGCCAATGCCATAGGCGCAGCAATTGCGCAGGTCGGCGGCGAGGTTGACCGGGTGTTTTCCTATGAAGGGCAAGGGCGCGAGTTGGCTTTAGATGGAGCCAAGCGCGAGGCCGCCGACCGCGCAATTGCTGCTGGGGCCGATCCTGCATCTGTCACGATCCTTGAGGTCGAAGAAGTACCGCTCGCTTATCTGCCGGGGGGCGCGGTCCGGGTGCGGGTAAAGGCGGTCGGCAATCTCGCCGGACATGGGGCTGACTGATCACAAAGAGTGCAAAGGGGCGACAAATGGACATCACTCTTGATCGGTTACACGACCTCGCACGGGGGGCTGCTTTTTTAGGCACCGGAGGCGGCGGGGACCCCTACATCGGTAGACTGATGCTGCAACAGCAACTGAGTGGAGGGGGTAGGGTCCGTCTGATTGACCCGTCCGAACTTGATGATGATGCTCTGGTGGTTCCAGTGGCAAACATGGGCGCTCCGACGGTACTGGTAGAACGCTTTCCCAACGGCCCCTCGGCGGTCCAAGCGGTGCGCAAGATGGAGAGGCTACTGGGCCGAAAGGTTGATGCCCTAATGCCGATTGAGGCGGGTGGGGTAAATTGCACTCTACCCTTGGTGGTGGGGTCCTTGATGAACCTGCCAGTGGTCGATGCTGATGGTATGGGCCGTGCATTCCCCGAACTTCAGATGACGACCTTCAGCATCTACGGCGTGGCCGGCAGCCCGGTCGTGATCCATGACGAGCACGGCAATGATGTCGTGGTCAGCGCTGTCGACGACAAGACCTCAGAATGGTTGGCGCGGGTGGTGTGCATGCGAATGGGCGGCAAGGCAGAGATCACTTTATACCCGATGAGCGGGCGCGATGCCAAGACCAAGTCTGTGCCGTATACCGTGTCGCTGGCGCTGCAAATCGGCGGGGTACTTGGCGCTGCACGTTCGACGAAGAGTGACCCATTCGCGGCCCTGGATGGCTTTTTTCGCGCTGCAAGACCGCCGCGTTGCTTCAAGGTACTGTTTGATGGCAAGGTCACCGACCTGTGGCGCGAGACGACGCGCGGTTTTGCTGTGGGTCATCTGGTGCTGGGCACACTGGACGGGACGGGTACGCCTATGGATATCGACTTTCAGAACGAATATCTTTCGGCACGGATTGGTGAACTTTATGTTGCGACCACGCCCGACCTTATCTGCATTCTGGACCGCGAAACCGCCGAACCTATCACCACAGAAGGTCTGCGTTATGGTCAGCGCGTCAAGGTTGTGGGTGTTGGGGTCCCACCTGTGATGCGCACACCCGAGGCGCTGGCTGTCTGGGGTCCCCGAGTATTTGGAGTTGAACGAGACTATATCCCTATCGAGCACATGGGCGACTGATCTCGCCACCATCGAAAAAGATGGGTGTGACGATTTTTGCCCATAATGATGACAGTAAACTCCAAAAGTGAAGGCACTAGAAGTGCTGATGATTACTATTGGTTGATTAAAGCATCTTAGGAGCTAATGTGGCAAAATCTTGCATCCCGTGCCCAGAGAAATGTGGCGATGGTGCCATCTAAAGATGAAGGGATTAGCAGAATGGCCGTTCATGTTCGCGTAGTAACCCCGATTACGTCGAAGGGGTTTCGCAAACTCAGTGATTTTAGGGGCCTACTGCCGCCGGGTGACATACTCAGCCATGTAGAGATTGACAAGGGCCCGGCCTCCATCGAATGTGAATACGAAGAAATGCTGGCGATACCCGATACGGTCGCCAAGATCATCCAGGCCGAGCGCGACGGAGCTGATGCGGTAGTAATCGACTGCATGGGTGATCCGGGGCTCAAGGCTGGGCGCGAGTGTGTCAGGATACCAGTGTTCGGTCCCTGCGAGACCTCGATGAACTTGGCCTGTATGCTGGGCGACCATTTCAGCGTCATCACCGTGCTGAAGCGACTGCGTGGCCAGTTCGAAAATCAGGCGAAACTGTTCGGCGCTTGGGAGAAATACGCTTCTGTCCGGGCCGTGGACATCCCGGTGCTGGACCTTGAAGATGACCTTGGCTCGACCGTCAAGGCGCTCACTGCACAAGCCATACTTGCCATCGAAGAGGACGGCGCCGATGTGATCATCTTTGGCTGCACCGGAATGCTTGGCTGTGCCGACGGAGTTAGTGAGGGCCTAAGGCAGCGCGGATATGACGTGCCTGTCATCGACCCAGTTCCGGTCACAGTGCGTATGGCTGCGGCGGTGGCGGCAAGCGGGCTTTGCCATTCTAAACTGGCCTATCAGATGCCGCCGAGAAAGAAGATCGTTGGTTATGATATGCCAGACCTTTACCAAATGAGCGCACACGGGGTGCGATGAACACAATGGACCTAACCAGCTCGCCCTACCAGAACAGCTTTGGCCGGAGCGTCAGGGCATTTCTGGGGGGCAGCCGAGTATTCTGGCTGATCCTGCCAGCCTTTGCCTTTTTTCTGATTTTCTTTTTTGTGCCCGTCCTGTCTCTGTTCCTTATCAGCCTCGACAAGCCGGTAGCGGGCGTGGTCGAGCCGCAATGGAGCTTTACTGCAACCAATTTCATTCGCTTTTTCACCCGGGACACCTATTACGGTGCGGCGCTCCGGTCGATCGAGATGGCGACGCTGGTGGCGCTGATCACGCTGGTGCTGGGCTATCCCCTCGCATTCATGATCGCTAGGACCGAAAATCCGGGGCGCAACACTTTTTACATGATCTTGGTCCTGTGCGCGATGCAGCTGGATATGGTGATCCGACTTTACGGGTTGATGGTATTGTTAGGTGACAATGGGCTGATAAACCGCGCGCTGCTGGATGCGGGTTGGATTGAGGAACCCTTGCCGCTGATGTACAACTTTTCTGGGGTGGTCATCGGGCTGGTGCAGTTCTCGCTCCCTCTAATGGTGTTGTCTCTTATCGGTGTGATCCGGTCGATCAATCCATCCTTGGAGGAGGCGGCGCGCAGTCTGGGCGCGACGCGGAGGGCAGCCTTCTGGCGCATCATCGTACCGCTGTCAATGCCGGGCATCTTGGCCGGGTCACTCTTGGTTTTTGCCATCTCGATCAGTTCCTACGTTGTGCCGGCGCTGATGGGTGGCTGGAAGGTCATTGTCATGCCGATCCATATCTATCAGCAGATCGCCGAGTTGGGGAAATGGCAGTTCGGGGCCGCTATTGCCGTGGTTTTGTTCGCCACATCCGTGTTGGCTGTGGTGGTCTATCAGCGCTATGCTGCCATCACCGCCGGAGGGCGTACCTGAGATGGCCAAAGTTGCAACGTCAGCCGAGTTAAGAGTTGCCAGCCAGCGCCGCTGGTCTGAGCGTGCAATCCCGATCAGCATTCAGATTGGCGCTTGGGTTTCATTTGTCATCTTGCTGTTGCCAGTGGCTGTAGTGGTGCTGGCAGGCCTCAATTCAGGCGATTACCTGACATTCCCGCCAGAGGGACTTTCGCTGCGTTGGGTGATAGCCTTTTTGACTTCGCCGGCCTGGATGGGAGCTTATGGCTTCAGCATGGCTCTGGCTTTGGTAACTATGGTGATCTCGACCGTTCTGGGCACAGCCGCCGCAATTGTTTTGTCGCGCTATCGTTTCCGCGGGCGCGACATGCTCCGCGCCTACTTTCTATCGCCCTTGATCCTGCCCGGCGTGGTGCTTGGCCTGGCGTTGTACGTCTTTTACGTCGTCACCGATATCGGATTGGCCAAGAGCATGACTGGCCTTGTGATCGGCCACGTGCTTGTGACGTGTCCTTATGTCATTGGTACTGTCTCGGCGGCCCTGGTGGCGTTTGATGTATCGCTGGAAGAGGCCGCACGCAGTCTGGGTGCCAGTCCATGGACAGCATTTCGCCGCATCACCGTTCCCAACATCTCTGCCGGGGTTGCTGCAGGGGCGACGTTCGCCTTCATTGTTTCCTTCGGCCAGTTCGATGTGTCGCTTTTTCTCAGCACGCCAAACCTGACGCCGCTCCCGATCGCGCTTTATGTCTCGCTGCGCTATACTTTTGAGCCCACTGCAGCGGCTGCGGGTATCTTTGCAATTATTCTGGTGGTGGTCTCGATGCTGATCACCTCTCGTCTCGTCAGCCTGCGGAAATTCGGTGGCATCAAGTTCAGTTAAGCCGGCGCGGGAAATGCCCCACTATCTAAGACAACTGACAAATCAGAAAAGAACCAACAGAGGAGTTCCAAATGTCAAATATCCCAACAGACACTGGTAAGAATATCTCCAGACGTAATCTGCTCAAACGTGGTGCTGCTGCCGGGTTTGGCGCTGGTCTGCCGCTTTTCAATATCAATCATGCCTGGTCGCAGGACGTCTATTACGACGGTCAGGTGTTCGACGCCGGTGGCGCCACGCTGAACGTTGGCGAATGGGGCGGGTTCTGGCAGGAGTTTGTGACCGCAAACCTGCTGGATCAGTTCCAGAAGGATTTCAACTGCAAGATTTCTTACGACAGTTCTTGGCCTTGGTTCCCGAAATTCGTCGCCGGAGGTGTTGAGAAGCCGGTGTATGACATTGCCAACTGGAACCTGCCCGACATGTTCAAGACGGCGCGGGCCGGCGATTTCTTCCTAAAAAAGGACGAGCTGATCTCGAATATTCCCAATGCCAAAGACTGTTGGGATTTTGCCTTTGAAAATGGCATTGGCGTGACTTGGGGCTACGGCCAATATGCGTATGCTTACCGCACTGACATTGCCAATCCTGCGCCGACGGACTTCAAGTCGTTCTGGCAGGATCAGTATGGCGGCGGCAAGCGCGGCACCTACATAACCTCGAACACGCTCCAGATGGAGTTCTTCATGACTGCCTCGCATGTCTTCGGTGGCGACACCAAGAACATTGATGCTGGATATGAGGCGATGCGTGCGGCAGTGCCGATGAAAATTTCGGACTTTACTGGCAATATGCAGACCCTGATCGAACGCGGTGAAGTCAACATCTGCGTTCAGTGGGAAGGCGAGATATACAATCAGGTCGATAAGGGGGTCCCAGTTGCCGCCATGGTTTGGCAGGAGTTGAAGCCGATCCTCACCCAGACCAAGACAATCAGCCGCTATTCTGAGCCGTTGCAGAAAAGATTGGCACTTGCTTTGCTGGACCGAACGCTCGACCCGGCCTATGCCCAGAAGTTTGCGGAAACTTTCTATATGCGGCCTACTAACGGCAAGGCTGTTATCCCGCCAAACCTGGCCAGCAAGGGCGTTGTAAACACCGCCGATGCGACCAACGGCTTGGTGACGATGGACTGGAACTGGTATCTCGACAACGAGGACGACATTGTCGAAACCGTGAATGGGATTTTCTCTGCTTAACGCGCTCTCAGACTGCGGGCGGCGCCCGCAGTCTGCCATTCCCTGACTGGCGAGGTTCCATTCCGTGTCCACCGTCGAAATCATCGAACTAACCAAATCCTATGGAGGCACGCTCGCCCTGTCGCCTACCAGCTTTCGAGTAGAAGAGGGCGAATTCTTTTCTCTGCTCGGCCCATCGGGCTGTGGCAAGACAACTACCCTGCGCATGATCGCGGGGTTTGTCGCGCCGACTGGAGGGGCCGTTGTCATCGGTGGTGAGGATCTGACCTTTTTGCCGCCCGAACGACGCGGCATCGGGATCGTGTTTCAAAACTACGCGATCTTCCCGCATATGAACGTGTTTGACAACATTGCTTTTGGCCTTTTGATGCGTAAGGTCCCCAAGCCCGAGATTGCCAAGCGGGTGATGGAGGCCCTCGACCAGGTTGGACTGTCGGGCTATCACGCGCGGTTTCAGCGCGAACTGTCAGGTGGCGAGCAACAGCGCGTTGCTTTGGCGCGAGTGCTGATCACCGAACCGCGCATCCTACTTCTGGACGAGCCGCTCAGTGCGCTCGATAAAAAATTGCGCGAAGAGATGAAGTACTGGATCAAGGAATTGCAGCGCAACCTCAAGATAACCACTATTTATGTGACCCATGATCAGGGCGAGGCGCTAACCATGTCGGACCGCATCGCCGTGATGAACAAGGGCTCGGTGGCGCAGATCGGCACGCCGGATGATATATATGAACGCCCCGCCAGTCGGTTTGTCACAGAATTCATTGGTGAATCTAACATTCTGGACGTCGTGGTGCAATCAGTGGACGGCGGCTTATGCAAGGTTGCTATCGGCGATAAGGTAGCGCTGGCCCGGTCGCGCCCCGGTCTGGCGGTTGGCGATGTGGCAGCCTTGGTGGTGCGTCCAGAGCAGGTGCTTTTGGGCGAGGATGCCGCCCAAAGTGCCACTCCCCTATCTGGCGTCGTGCTGGATCATACCTATCAGGGCAGCTTCATCCGATACCGCGTCGATGTCGGCGGCCACAAGTTGGTGGCTGAGGTTGCCAACCGCTCGGACCAATCGATCATAGCGGACGGCACCAAAGTCGCTGTCGCCTGGCAGGCCGAAGGGGCCAGCCTGACAACTAACTGAATTCAGGACAAATAGGGAAACCAGAGCATGCGTATAGGCATAGACGTGGGCGGGACCAACACGGACGCAGTCCTGATGGACGGGATGGAGGTCAAAAGCTGGCATAAAACGCCGACCTCGGCCGATGTCTCCAGTGGCATCATGGCAGTGCTGCGGGCGGTTATGACTGAGGGTGGGGCAAACCCAACCGATATTACCGGCGTGATGATCGGCACCACCCATTTCACCAATGCCGTGGTCGAACGCAAGCGCTTGCTCCAGGTTGCGGCGATCCGACTTGGCTTGCCTGCGACATTGGGCCTGCCGCCGATGATCGACTGGCCCGATGATTTGGGCTCCACACTCGGCTATCACCGTTACATGATCCATGGTGGCCATGAATTTGACGGCCGCCAAATTGCCCCTTTGAATGAAGACGAATTGCGCGCAGCGGGGCGTGACATGAAGAAAAAAGGTCTGCGCGCTGGGGCGATCACATCTGTTTTCTCGCCAGTCAACCCTGACATGGAAATCCGCGCCGCCGAAATCATCGCGGAGGAAGTTCCGGATGTTGCCTTGTCGCTAAGCCATCAGGTTGGCCGCATAGGTTTCCTGGAACGCGAGAATGCCACTATTATGAATGCGTGTCTGGCCGACCTTGCGACCAAGGTGGTTCAATCCTTCCGGCTGGCGCTTTCCACGCTGAACATCACCGCCCCCTTCTACATCTCGCAAAACGACGGCACGCTGATGACGGCAGAATATGTGGAGAAATATCCGGTTCTTACCTTTGCTTCCGGCCCAACCAACTCGATGCGTGGGGCCGCGCTGTTGGCAGGCGTCAAGGAGGCGATGGTGGTCGATATCGGTGGTACCACATCGGATGTTGGTATGCTATTGCACGGTTTTCCGCGTGAATCCTCAGTCACCGTTGAAATTGGAGGGGTGCGAACCAATTTCCGTATGCCCGATGTGCTTGCCATCGGCCTTGGCGGTGGCAGCCTGGTGCGTGACAATGGGTTGCGAATTGGACCGGATTCGGTGGGTTATGAGTTGACCGAAAAAGCGTTGGTCTTTGGCGGAGATGTGCTGACCACTACTGATATCGTGGTGGCGGCGGGCCTGGCCGATATCGGCGACCGGAGCAAGGTGGCCCATCTGACGCCAGAGTTGATCGAGAACGCCATCGTCACTATGCACCGGATGGTTGATGAAGCAGTAGACAAGATGAAGACCAGTTCAGAGCCCCTGCCGGTTATTCTGGTCGGAGGCGGAGCGGTGCTGATGTCGCGCGGCCTGTCCAGCGCATCGCATATTCTCAAGCCGCCCCATTTCTCGGTTGCCAACGCCATCGGGGCCGGGATTGCGCAGGTCGGCGGCGAGGTTGACAGGGTATTCTCGCTGGAAGGTCTGGGCCGTGATGCCGCCCTGGCCCAGGCTAAAGCTGAAGCCATCGCAAAGACTGTGGCTGCCGGTGCTAGACCCGAGACTGTCCAGGTCACCGATATTGAGGAAGTGCCGTTGGCCTATCTGCCCTCCTCTGCCACCCGAATCCGCGTCAAGGCTGTCGGCGATCTGGTGGTGACGAAATGATCCTCAATAGCGCTGATCTTATCGATCTGTGCCGCGGGGCGGCATTTCTGGGTACGGGTGGCGGCGGTGATCCATACATTGGTCGCCTAATGGTAGAGCACGCTATTTCCGAGGCACATCCGGTCGAGATCATAGATCCCTCCGATGTGCCGGACGATGCGCTGGTCATTCCAACCGCCATGATGGGCGCGCCGACTGTGCTGGTCGAGAAAATCCCGCGTGGCAACGAGGCGGTGCTGTCCTTGCAGCGGCTTGAACGACATCTGGGCAAGAAAGTGTTCGCCACCATGCCTATCGAGATTGGGGGCATCAATTCGACCATGCCATTGGTCGTGGGTGCACGCCTCAACCTTCCCGTGGTCGATGCTGACGGCATGGGCCGCGCATTCCCAGAATTACAGATGGAAACCTTCAACGTCTATGGCGTGCACGGCACGCCGATGGCGATTACCAATGAATACGGCGACTGCACACTGATTGAGACCCATGACAACAAGATGATGGAATGGATTGCTCGCGGCGTGGCTATCCGTATGGGCGGCGCCGCCTATATTGCCAATTATCCGATGACTGGCGAACAGGTCAAACGCACCTCTGTGCCTAACACGCTGACGTTAGCGTTGAAGATCGGGCGCTGCATTCGTGAGGCGCGCGAGGCCCATCGCAACCCATTCGACGCGCTTTTGAACCTATTGCCCAAAACCCCCTATAACTTCGGTAAGATCATCTTTCGCGGCAAGATCAGCGACATGTTTCGCGAAACCCGCGCCGGTTTTGCCGCAGGACGAGCGCGGATCGAAGGCCTTGGCGAGTGGAAAGGTGTCATGGTAATCGAGATCCAGAACGAAAACCTAACCGCCCGGGTCGATGGGGTCCTGAAGGCAATCGTACCCGACCTCATTTGCATACTAGACAGCGAAACTGCTGAGCCGATTACCACTGAAACGCTGCGCTATGGCCAGCGCGTGACGGTGATGGGGGTGGCAGTGCCGCCGATGATGCGCACCCCTGAGGCTCTGGCGATCTTTGGCCCGGTTGGCTTTGGTTTCACGGACAAGTTCACCCCGATAGAAGCAATGGATTAAGCAATGCCACGCCAATTTGTGCTTGAGGATCTTGATGACCTTTGCAGGGGCGCAGCCGTCCTTGGAACTGGCGGTGGTGGGGACCCCTATATCGGGGGGCTTCTTGCTGCTGAAGCCATCCGCAAGTATGGGCCTGTGACGCTCTGGGATCTGGCCGAAGTCCCTGACGATGCTTTGGTCGTAGCCATTGGCGGTATGGGAGCCCCGACTGTGGTGATCGAGAAAATCCCCAATGGCCGCGAATATCTATGGGCGCTGGAGGCGTTGGAGCGGCATCTGGGTCGCAAGGTGGATGCCATAATTCCATTTGAGGCGGGTGGCGTGAATTCAACAACGCCGGCGATGGCGGCGGCTGAGCGTGGCCTGCCGGTTGTCGATGCTGATGGCATGGGCCGTGCATTCCCAGAATTGCAGATGGAAACCTTCAACGTCTATGGCGTACCTGCCGCCCCGATGGCGGTAGTAAATGAGTGGGGTGACAGTGTGATCATCGAGGCGGGCAGCGCCAAGATGGTAGAATGGCTAGCGCGGGGGGCGACAATTCGCATGGGTGGCCATACCGCGATTGCCGAATATGCAATGGACGGCGCCACTTGCCGGCGTGTCTCGGTGCCAGGAACGCTCGGCCTGACCCAGATCATCGGACGCAGCATCCGTGAGGCCCGTGAACAGCACCGAGATGTCTTTACCAGTCTGATAGCTAGTTTTGCGAGCACGCACTATCAGCATGCCCGAATTCTTTTTTCCGGCAAGATCTCTGATGTTTCGCGTCGCACTGAACGCGGTTTTGCCATCGGTGATGTCCGCATCGAAGGGCTGGAGCCGTTTGCAGGTGAAATGCTGATCCGGGTGCAGAACGAAAACCTGTTGGCGCTGCGCGACGGTCAGGTCCGTGCTATTGTCCCAGATCTGATCTGCATATTAGACAGTGAGACCGGCGACGCAATCACCACCGAGCGCGTCCGATATGGCCAGCGCGTCACCGTGCTTGGCGTGTCTGTGCCGCCGATCATGCGCACCGCTGAAGCCCTGGCTATCTTTGGCCCGCACGCCTTTGGTCTGGATTACCCATTTACCAAGATCGAGGACCTGCCCCGCTAAAGCGTTACGGTCGGTGCGGCCAGGTTGAGCCTGGGGTTCAGGGACAGAACCAACTCCTGAGGCTTTCGCTGTGAAAAGGGTACTCGGAAAATCTCTTTCAAATGGCCTACTCCGATCATCGTGATCACCGCCTCGTTGTCGGGAATACCAACGCACGCACGCATTGCCTTGTCGATGTCCTTGGTGACGCTCCAGTTCAACATGCAGGCCCCTAGGCCAGCCGCATGAAAGGCCAGCGCCAGCGTCATGGCGAACAGGCCACCATCGATCCAATGCTGATATCGCTCGCCGATCAGGTTCAGGTGTTCCATGTTCGAGGTGACGATCAGCACCGCCCCAACCTCAGAGCCAAAGCCGCGGTTGCCCGACTGATAAGACAGGACGCGAGCCTTGTCCTCGGCGCCGGTGAAGGCATAGACCTTACAGGTTTGGCGGTTGCAAACCGATGGTGCCTGTTGTGCGGCCTTGGTAGCCGCCTCGATCTCGCTTCTCATTACCGGTTGGTCAGAGAATTGCCTCACGGAATGGCGGGCCTGCATGAATGCTGCGAAATCACCAGTTGAGGCTCGCCGCAAATCGGCAGCCCGAACCTCTTCCGTCCCACCCGCTACCTCCGTCGCGCGAAAGCCGTTCGTAGCGTCAAACCTGTCCAATTCGCCCGCTACATCCGAGACATCCACCGCTACGCTGCGATTGAACGCCACCCAAGCGTCGAGCACCCGCATAGCCGAAGCGGTCGAACTATCGGGCCCGTAATCCACGATATAATCATTGATCTTCCGCAGTAGACTTGTCACCTTGTCTTGTCCAAAGCCCGGCCTAGGGTTCGACAGCGACAGTCCATGTTCAATGGAATGAAACAGAATATGGATCAACGCCCGCTGGTTCTCACGGTTGCGTTTGCCAATCAAGAAGGAAGCTTTGGCAAAGCGGCGGTAATCGTACCAGAAATTCGCGGCCAGTTTAACCGCAAGCATCAGATCCCTGGCCTTCTCATTCCAAAGTGTCATGCATACTACCCAAGGTCGCGAACATCTTTCGTTAACTTATCGGCGCAGCTTTCTGACAAAATGTCAAAGGGAAGAATGTGGATTGTCGCCCTTTCAAAGTTTCCCCCGACCCCAGCCATTTGGCAATCCCCATTTATAGCGGGGTCGATTTGACATCGTATACTGCCTCATCTCTCCAAAATATCCGCAAAACAAAGATCTAGCAGTACGATTCAGCGGAAGGATCGACGAGGTCCAGCAATCCCTTTTCGGGCTGGCTATGACCGAGAAGCCATGTTTTGGGGGGATATGCTGCTCTAAAATCAGCAGCTTCTCGAATTAGTCCTCGGCAACAAGATACTCTTGCAAGCAAGGAAGGCGTGGCGCAAAATGAGGTCAAAGGTCTTTCGGTAGCAGACCTATCAAATACAAGGAAGTGACACCTATGAATACTTTTTCGTGAACTAAATGTGTAAGGTCTGCGACTATACCATCCACGCTGCGCAACATCATTTCGGCTGGGACAACGCATTTGT
>Ga0114966_10003557_pt1 | contig 13611 bp, 10 predicted proteins | sample M_130207_XF_Meta_FD_87029 | JGI IMG/M metagenome (GOLD analysis project Ga0114966, IMG submission 87029) | Freshwater microbial communities from Lake Montjoie, Canada to study carbon cycling - M_130207_XF_MetaG | ecosystem: Environmental > Aquatic > Freshwater > Lake | place: Lake Montjoie... | reverse complement strand
CGTCTTTGGCGCATCGACCGTATTCCTGTTGTCACTCGGCGCACTGGTCGTGCTCGGCGCGGCCGACATGATCAGCGTCTACATCCGGCACCTGCTGGTGCAGCTCGAGACTCCCGACGCCATCCGGGGCCGGGTCAGTGCCGTCAGTGCCGTGTTCATCGGCGCATCCAACGAGCTGGGCGAGTTCGAGTCCGGCGTGACGGCCGCCTGGTGGGGTGTGGTCCGGGCCGTCGTCATCGGTGGCATCGCCAGCGTCGCGGTAGCCGGTTTGTGGACGAAGCTGTTCCCCGTGCTCGCGCGGATGCACACCTTTCCGCTGCCAGTAGAGCGAATCGACACACCCTGAAGGCGCGGCGGGGGGATGTTTCACTTAAGGTTCCCTCGTTTCCAGGCTGGTGCAAATTCCTGCCACGACATCGTTTTCGGCGTGCTGGCGTTCCCCGTGGTTCCTTGGCGTATACTCGTTTCACAGCTCTTGGAAACTACCTCGGGTTCTGATTCTTGCGCCTGACGGAGCGTCCCATGTCGTTCTCCGCACTGCTCCATTCTCCGGGTCGCGTCCGCCTGCGGCGCGCAGTCAAGCGCGCCTTGCCCGCAGCCGCAACGCTGTCCGCAGGGGTGCTGCTGGCGGGCTGCATGACGGCCAAGATCGAGGAAAACCGCCAGGCTGCCACCAAGATCACCTCCAATGAAGCCGTCGTCCTGCTGGCCAAGCCGCATCTCGAGGGTGCGGGGACCGAGAGCGCCTTCCTCGACTGTCTTGAGCGTGAACTCGTCGGCCGCAAGATCTCCGCGGAAACCCAGACAGCACAGGAAGCTGGCAAGTGGAAGGATCCACGCAGCCATCTGGCGAACAAGCCGTTCCAGATCTACGCCGACGGAGAGTTCGTTGATGCGCTGTACCCCTGGCTCGAACCGAGCACGGCACCTGCTAACGCCGACGGACTGACAGCCTTGCTTGCGCGTCCCGGAGTGGGTGAGCGAGTCAGTGCGATGGGCGTTCGCTACATCATCTGGATTGACGGAGCCACCAAGAAAACCGACGGCGGCGGTAGCGTCGCGTGTGGCGCAGGTCCGGGCGGCGCCGGTTGCATCGGCCTCGGATGGTGGGAAAAGCAGTCCGACTACCAGGCCACGGTCTGGGACCTGCGGGACAAGATTGGCGTTGGCGACGTCACGACCGCTGTCAGCGGCACGTCCGTTTTCATTGGCGCCATTGCGCCCATCCCGATCATCATGCCGGTGCAAAGCACGGCCTGCGACCGGATGGCCGCACAGCTCAAGTCCTTCTTGGTGGGCGACGGCCAGGATGCGGTGAACTGACCGGCCGGATAGCGTTGCCTTGTGCTCAGTCCGGGAAACCACCGCGGTCTCCCGAGAGAATAAAGCGTTGTAGAGACTTGAACCTGCAGGCTGCGACAGCTGAGCGACAGTCAGGTGACGTTCAGGTTCAACGGTTCACACTCGACCGACACGCGCAGTGGACGGGACCGATAACCGGCTGGATTTATAGACAAGGGACATTGGCGTTCCCGAAGGTGTTGGGCCTATGGATCGAGTAACCACCGTCGTAGCATCGCAGCTGCAGCGCGCGGCCAGCTTGGCGGCCGTGGGCCTGCTGCTGGTCACGGCAGGTTGCGCCACGTCTTCGTCCTCCAGCAGCTCGTCGAGCGGCATGCCGTCTTCAGGCGGGTCGCCGTCTTCGGGTTCATCGTCTCCTTCGTCCTCCCCGTCTTCTTCCTCGTCATCGACGTCGAGTGGTTCGGGTAGTCGCCCGAGCACGAGCACAGGCAGGCCGAGCGGCTCGTCAGGCAGCGCGCCCCAGACCTCCACCTCAACGGGGACGTCAGCGTCGACTTCTGATCCGAGCGGCGCCTCTTCGGCCGGCGGCCTTCCCGGCACCGAATCGTCAGGGCAATCCGGTTCGACGGGCCGGCAGACGTCTCAGGGCTCTCAGTCAGGCACGCAATCCGGTAGCGCCGCCGGACAGGCAGGTCAGTCGGGTCAAGCGGGGCAGACCGGTTCAACGGGGATGCCGACACCGGGTGGCGGCGCCAGCGCCAGCGCGTCGGCCGGATTTCCCAGCGCGGGGGGCGGTGGCTTGCCGAGTGCCGGTCTGCCGGGTGAAGGCTCGAGCTCGGCCGGTGGCGAAGCGGGACAGGCCGGCGCGTCCGGCAGTTCATTACCTGCACCTTCTTCTTCCTCCAGCTCAACCGCCGCCGGTGGCGGCGAAGAAAGCATTTTTGCCAGCACAGGCGCCCAGGGCAGCGCGGGTTCCGAGACAGGTGGCGTCAGCTCCACATCGGACGGCGGAGCGGCGGGCCCGGCGGGAGGCTCGCAAGGAAACGGTGCCGGTGATCCTTCCGGACAGCAGGGCGACCAACAGAGTGGCCAGCAGGGTGGCCAGGGTGGGGCCGGTTCCGCTGGCGGAGTCCCCTCTGCGGCAGGCGATGGCTCTACCGCGGCCGCCGGAGGCGCAGCGGGCGCGGGTGGCGCGGCGGCAAGATCTCAGTCCGGGCAGCCCGGTGGGCAAGGTGGCGCAGGCGGCGACTCCGCAGCGGGCGGGGTTCCCTCCGCAGGAGGTGCCGGCGGCACTGGCAGCAATGGCGGCTCGTCGGGCGCCACAGGCACGGCGGGTGCGGGCGGGAACGCTGGCGGCTCAGGTCGCCCCGCGTCGGGTACCGGCGGCGCAGGCAGCGGCCCGATGACGGCGGATGAACAGCGAGCGGACATCAACCGTCGCATCGAAGAAACCTTCCGCGTCTTCGACGGTCACCTGCGCAAGGAGCAGGCGGTGCTCGCCCAGTCTCGCGGCACTGGCTCGGGTGCTGGCGCAGGTGGAGCCGATCCATCAGGTGCGGGCGGTGCAGGGTCAGAACAAGGAGCGGCTGGCGGCCAGGGCGATCGTCAGGGCAACGGCCAAGGCGACGGTAGAGGCAACACCGAAGGCTCGGGCAAGAAAGACGGCGGCGTTGCCGGCGGTCAGGGCTCCGAATCTCAGGGAAGTGGCAACCAGCAAGGAGGTGGCGGAGGCGTCGGCGGAGGCGGCAAGGGCGGAGGCTCGGGTCCATCAACGGTGCCTGCCGGCATTCCGGATGGCAGCGATGATGACATCGTGGCGCGCCAGCTGCGCGAAGCTGCCATGAAGGAAACCGATCCTGAGCTCCGTGACAAGCTGTGGCAGGAATACCGCAAATACAAGAAGAGCGGCTGACATGACGAATGCGATGACACCAGAGCGGCAACTCGTGACCGCGCGCTGGCTGGGAGTGACCTTGGCGGCGTGCGTGGCGTTGAGTCTCGGTGCCTGCGTCGTCGAAACCCGTCCTGTCGACCGCATCAACGCCGTTCAGGCCACGACGGAGATCGCCGCCAACCAGTTGCTCGACGTTGGCGTGCAGCTGCTCGATCCCAATGTGCCTGATGACGAAAAGGCCCAGGAGAACCAGAAGATCTTCCCGGATGTGCGCAAGGCAGAATCGCGCTACATGCCGATGCGATTGCGCAGCACGCTTGAAGGGACCGGCCAATGGGGCCAAGTGCGGGTCGTGCCCATGGAAGAAGGCTCTCTCGATGTGATGGTCTCGGGAAAGATCCTCGAGTCGAATGGCATGGAGCTGAAGGTGGAGTTCACCGTCCGCGATGCGGCCGGCCGCACCTGGTTCACCAAGGTTTACCAGGCGCCGGCTGACACGCGCTCCTATCGCGATACCAGCGGCCGTCCCCGAGACCCGTTCCAGAACCTCTACTCCGAGGTTGCGAACGACATGCTGGCTGCACGCCAGAAGCTGGCGACGAACGATCTCGAAAGCATCCGCCGGGTGTCCGACCTGCGCTTTGCATCTGATCTCGCGCCCTATGCGTTCAAGGGTTACCTCAAGCAGGACAAGAGGGGCATCTATCAGGTCCAGCGCCTGCCCGCAGAGGGGGATCCGCTGCCTGCGCGCATCCAGCTCATCCGCGAGCGTGATTACGCCTTCGTGGATACGCTCAATGAGCACTACGCACTGTTCAGCGACAACGTGGCGGAGCCGTACCAGAACTGGCGGCGGTACAGCTACGACGAGATCGAACAGGAAACGTCGGCGAGACGCTCTGCGATGAGCCGCAAGCTGCTCGGAGCCGCGGCCATCGTTGCAGGCGTCGTCGCGGGCGCCAATTCGAATACCTACGTGGGCAGCGCTGCGGCAACTGCGGGCATCATCGGTGGCGTGTATGCAATCAAGAGCGGATTCGACAAGGCGGCCGAAGCCAAGATGCATTCGGACTCGTTGAAGCAACTCGGGCAGTCTTTCCAGTCCGAGGTGCAACCGATGGTCGTCGAGGTGGAGGGGCGGACGTTGCAGCTGACGGGCTCCGCCGAAGAACAATTCCACGAATGGCGCCGCTTGCTGAAGGAACTGTACGAGAACGAAACCGGAATTCCGGTCTCGGCCACGGATGCCGTGGCGGGCCAGGGCAGCGAGGGGAATGCCGCGCGTCGCTGAGCGATGGTCATCTGCTGGCTTAGTGGTTCCTCAATTCGGGCATCCCATGATCATGAACAGCGGGCACGAGCTGTCTGCAAGATTCGTTTTGGTTCGTCCCCTGGGGCAGAGCGCTGTGGGAGAAGTCTGGCTCGCCGAGGACCGCGAACTGGGGGGGCACGTTGCGCTCAAGCTCTTGGCCGCCCGGGTCGCGGGCAATTCCGTCCTTGGAGCGGCCCTCGAGCGCGAGTGTGAGCGCCTCAAGTCGCTCGTCCATCCGAACATCGTGCGCGTCGACGGCTTCTATCGCGAGGGCGACCAGGTCTGGATCGCGATGGAGTACCTCGCCGGCGGCGATCTCACGCAGTATCGGGGGCGGCCTGCCCATGAAGTGCTCCACGCGGTGATTCCCGTCGCAGAGGCGTTGGCCTATGCCCATGCCGCTGGCATCGTGCACAGGGACGTGAAGACCACGAACGTGCTGATGTCGATCGATGGCGGTCCGCGCCTCGCTGATTTCGGCCTCGCGCTCGCCATGGACGGCGCGCCCGACCTCAAGCTGGGTGCCGGTTCGCTGTACAGCATGAGCCCGCAGCAATTGAATGGCGCCCCCGCAATGGCGGCAGACGACGTGTACGCCTTTGGCGTGCTGCTGTACGAGTTGCTGTCCGGGTATCCGCCTTTCTATCCCGACATTGATGCCACGAAGGTCCAGTCGCAGCCCGCGCCACCGCTGGTGTCGCGGTATCCCGTGGCAGAGGACGTCACGGTGCTGGTGCATTGCTGCCTGGAAAAGAATCCAGAGCAGCGACCCGAAATGGCAGCGGTTGCAGGCCAGTTGCGGGCTGCCCTCGAAGCAGAGCGCAGTCGGCGCACGGGTCCGCCGGCGACTGTAGCGCCTGTTCTCAAGCCTCCTCCCGTCACCGAAGTGCCGTTGCAGGCCGGGTGGCAACGGAGCGCGACAGCGAGCGTAGGCCCGACGCCCGCCGAACTCCGGGGTGAGGGGTTCCGGAAGGGCCTCACCGCAGCCGCCTTGCTGCTGTTGCTTGCGGCGGCTGGCGTCGTCTTCTTCGTGTTGCCCAATCGGGTCGCTGCCCCTCCGCCGGTTGTGGCGGCGGCACCGGCCCCCGCGCCGAAAGTCGAAGACAAAGCGCTGACACCCGCGGAGCTGGAGGCGCTGGCGGTACTGAAGCAGCAGGCGGACGATGTGTTCGAGGCCCTCACGCCCCGCGTCGACGCTCTCAAGGCGAGGGCGGTTGAACAATGGGCAACCGACCCCTGGGCCGCCTTGCAGGTGGGCATCTCTTCGGCTGCCGCGAGCTACGCGGCACGGGATTATGCTGCGGCCACGAGCAGCTACGAAGCTGCAGCAAAATCGGTCACCGAGATTGAGGCCCGCGCAGGCGAAGTCCTGAAGGAAGCCCTTGTCCGGGGCGCGGCGGCGCTAGATTCGGGCAGCGCCGCTGCTGCACAGGAAGCCTACGAGCTGGCATTGAAGCTCGCGCCCGGCCAGGTCGCAGCCACTCGGGGAATGCGTCGGGCGCAGTCGCTCGACGCCGTCATGGCGCTGCTCAAGCAAGCCGAAATCGATGAAAAAGAAGCGCGTCTGACCGCCGCAGCAGACGCCTTTGGCCGTGCAGAAAAACTCGACCCTGAAGCGCGTCTTGCGACCGATGGGCTGGCGCGGGTGCAGGCGCGAGTGGCAGGTGATGCCTTCGCAGCCGCCATGGCCGGCGGTTTTACCGCCATGACGGCGAAGGACTATGCCGGCGCCCGGAAGGCCTTTGAGCGGGCGCGTGCCATGCGGACCCAGGCGCCGGAAGTGCAACAAGCCCTGCAGCACCTGGAGCAGGAAGAGCGTACTGCGACGATCGCGTCCCGCCTCGCCAGCGCCCGCTCCCATGAGGCAGCAGAGCGGTGGCAACAGGCACTCGCGGACTATCAGGCCGTCGCCGCGCTCGACTCGACGGTGGCGGCAGCCCAGCAGGGCGAGGACCGGACCGGCCCTCGTGCGACGCTCAACGACGAGTTGCAGCTGTACGTGACCCAGCCCGAGCGTTTGTTCAGCGCGCCAGTGCGCGATTCGGCGACGGTTACGCTCAATCGCGCCAAGGCGTTGACCCCTGGACCGGTCCTCGCCAAACAGATCGCGACGCTCGATGAATGGCTCAAGCGGGTGTCGGTCCCCGTGCAGGTGGCGCTCGAATCCGACAACCTGACGCAGGTGACCATCTATCGCGTCGGGGATCTCGGGCCGTTCACACGCAAGGCCGTCGATCTGCCTCCCGGCAAGTACACCGTCGTCGGTACGCGGCCGGGCTTCCGCGACGTTCGCCGTGAGATCACTGTAGTACCCGGGGCCGCGTCGGCCCCGGTCGTCATTCGCTGTGAGGACAAGATTTGAGCTTCACGCTGACATTGAGCGATGCGCTGGGCGAGAGGACCTTCACCCGCGAGGAGTTCCCCTTGAGCCTCGGAGGTGCCGGCTCGACCATTGTGCTTGCGGGCGGGTTCAACGGCCCCGCGGCATGGTGCGGACTGCATGAGGAAACACTGTTCCTCCAGCCCGCGGAAGGTGTGGAGCTGAGTTACAACGGTGTGCCGGCCCGCAGTTCCGTGTGGTTGAAGTCGGGTGATGTCGTGACGCTGGGCGCGGCGCGGCTGCGCCTTGGTAGCCGCGACGGTCGCCCTGTCCTCAACGTAGAGGACGGTAGCGTAGGCAACATCACCGCGCCACCTGTCGTCGAGTCGGGGCAGCGGGTTTCCGGCGGTACGGACTTGGACGAAGAGCGAATCGAAGCCATCCGCTTTCGCTCCGAAGGCGCCGCTACGGTGGGTAGCCGCAGTTTCAACCCCCGTCGGGTCGTCGTGCCGACCCTTGCGGTGCTCTTCGCGGCAGCGATCTGGTTCGTATTCACGTCCGTGTCGCTCACCGTCACAGTGGCATCCGGTGCCGACCGCATCTCACTGAAGGGCGGGCTGCCTGCGCTTGGGTTGGGCTCGCAATACCTGCTAAGGCCCGGTCAGTACCTGCTGCAAGTCGAGCGAGCGGGGTACAAGCCGTTGACGCAGACGGTCAATGTGACTCAACAAACGAACCAGCGCCTCGAGGTTACTCTCGAGAAATTGCCGGGCTTGCTCAGCATCGAAGTACCGGTGGCATCGACCGTCAGCATTGACGGGCTGGAGGTTGGATCCGCGCCCGGGGTCTTTGAAGTGCCGCCGGGCAAGCGAACCGTTGCCATCCGTGCGCCACGCTATCGAGCCTTCAGCGCCGAACTGGATGTGGAGGGGGCAGGCGTCAAGCAATCGCTGGCGCCCGAGCTCGTTCCAGCGTGGGCGAAGATCAGTGTCATCTCCGAACCTGCCGGCGCAGAACTGTATGTCGGCGGTGAACTGCGCGGCGTCACTCCGCTTGAGACGGAGATTCTGGAAGGCAGCCAGCCGCTCGAACTTCGGCTCAAGGGGTTCACTCCGTGGGCGACCGATCTCAGCGTGGTGGCCGATCAAGTGCAGACGGTCGGCCCGGTACGCCTCGGATTGCCTGACGGTCGGCTGGTGATCCGGAGCAATCCGGCCGGCGCCAGCGTGACCGTGGGCGGTGCGTATCGAGGCCAGACCCCGCTCGAGTTGCCGGTGCGTCCCGATCTGTCGCAGTCCATCGTCCTTGCCAAGCCCGGGTACGAGCCGGCCGAGCGCAGCGTCAGCGTCGGGCCGGGTGCGCGGCAGGTCATCGACCTGGAGCTGACTGGCATCTACGGTGAACTGACCGTGACCGCCCAACCGGTCGACGCGCAACTGTTCGTGGACGGTGCGCTGCGTGGCGCCGCCAACCAGCAGCTGCGGCTGACCGCGACGACCCACGATATCGAGATCCGCAAGGCCGGGCTCATCACCCACAAGGTGTCGGTTACTCCGCGTCCTGGTCTGTCCCAGGCCGTGAACGTCACGCTGCTGACAGCGGAGGAAGCGAAGGTGGCCGCGATCCCTGTGGCGATCCCTTCCAAAGCAGGCGAACTCAGGTTGATGCCCGCCGGCCGGTTCGTGATGGGTAGTTCACGCCGCGAACCCGGGCGTCGTGCCAACGAAGCGCAACGGGAAGTGGAGCTCAAGCGGCGTTTCTATCTCGGTACCCGCGAAGTGACGAACGCGGAGTACCGCCAGTACCGCGCGGATCATCGCTCTGGGTTCGTCGGCGCACACTCGCTCGACCTTGACCGGCAGCCCGCAGTCAATGTCGGCTGGCAGCAAGCCGCCGCGTTCTGCAACTGGCTCTCGGAGCAGGAGGGCCTGCCCGCCGCCTTTGAAACGAAGAATGGCGCGCTGGTGCCGATCGTGCCGGCGACGACCGGCTATCGCCTGCCGACCGAGGCTGAATGGGAATGGGCGGCCCGCTACGAACGGGGCACCGCGACACGCCGGTATCCGTGGGGCGAGGCGCTGCCCGTGGCGCCGCGGTCGGGCAATTATGCCGACTTCTCCGCTCGGATCGTCATCCAGGACGTGATCCCGGACTACGACGACGGCTTTCCCGCCTCTGCGCCCGTCGGTTCATTCGCCGCGAATGCCCTCGGTCTGTTCGACATGGGAGGCAATGTCGCCGAGTGGTCGCAGGACCTCTACACTGTGACTACAGACGCCAGCGTGCTAGCGATCGATCCGGTGAGCGGTGGCGAGGTCGGCCAGCGCGTGATTCGCGGATCGAGCTGGCGGCAATCCGGTGTGACTGATTTGAGGCTGACGGCCCGTGACTTCGGGTCTGCGACCCGGACCGATCTCGGCTTCCGGCTGGCCCGCTACGCGGAGTGAATTCATGAAAGCACGAAACATGAGAACGGTCATCGCCGTCGTCGCATCGCTGGCAGGGCTCGCAGCGTTGGCTGCAGCGCCGGCGACTTCTCCACCGGCACCCGCGGCCACACAGCCCGCCAAGGCTGAGCCTGCCAAGCCGGCGGCTGCGCCGACGACTGCGGCGCCGTCGCCGACCTCGCCATCAGCGTCCAAGCCGGCGGCAACCAACACACCGAATGCGCCTGCGTCTGGCGCATCGCCCCAGCGCTTCGTCCCGAGCGAATCGGTGCGCGCAGACTTCGACGTCTCTTTCCCCATCGATATCTGACCGGTCCTTGAGAGCGCCATGAAAAAGTTCACGTCCTCCGATTTCCTGTTCGAGGTCTTTGCGCTCGTGATCATCATCACGATCGTGCAGGGCATCTATGCGACGGTGATCCGGCCAACGGCCGAGGGTATCCGGCAGAAGGATCTCGTGGCCATGGCAGGGGATTCGAACTACGTGCCCGAGCTGCATGCGTGGGTCGTGATCAAGGACTACGAGCCCGAGGTCTGCTTTGTCTTTGCGGCGTGGGCCCTCACCATCATGGGCCGCCGCGCCATGCGCGTAGGCAGGCAGCGAAAATTGCTCGACACCGACATCCTGCAGCTGCGTGAAGGAATGAAGATTCTTCCGGAGGATTCGCGGGAGTATGCGCGGCAGATCGAATCGCTGTCACCCGAGACCCGCAGCTTCCTGCTGCCGCGAGCACTGCTGACGGCACTGCATCGCTTCGGCGCAACCCGCAACATCCAGGATGTGGCGACGGCGGCCCGCAGCGTCTGCCAGCACGAGAACGACCGCCTCGATTCCGAGTTGTCGATGGTGCGCTTCGTCGCGTGGGCCATCCCCGCCATCGGCTTCGTCGGCACGGTGCGCGGCATCGGGGCTTCGCTGCAGCAGGCTCACAAGGCCGTCGAAGGTGACGTATCGGGTGTCGTGGCCGGCCTCGGCACTGCGTTCAACGCAACGTTGGTCGCGCTGTCGCTCAGCATCCTGGTGATGCTCGTACTGCACCAGCTGCAACTGCGGCAGGAACGAATGGTGCTTGATACCGAGGACTACCTCGACACGCACGTCGTCAGGCATATGCTCTCCCGCTGATCACGGCATCCTTCGCCACGCACGCCTCATGAAACGGTTGCCGCAGTGACATTGCTCGCCCTCGAACTCAACGACGCCGGACTGATCCTCGCGCGCATTGCCGCCGGCGGCGAGAGCGAAATCCTGGCCGAAAGTCCGGGCTTCGCGCTGCTTGAGGGCAACACGGTACTCACCGGAGTAACGGCCGCCGCGCGTGCGCGCCAACGGCCCTTGTTCGCCCACAGCACGTTCTGGCGCGAGCTGGGTGTGACGCCCTTGCCCAGGCCAACGGCTACCGTGCAGACCACTGCGGATGTGGCATTCACTCATCTCTCTGACCTGCTGAAGCCGCTCTCCTCCGGAACGGAGCGCATGGTGATCGCGGTGCCGGCCGGCTACTCCCGCGACCAGCTCGGCATCCTCATTGGCATGGCGAATGAGGTCGGCGTGCCGCTCGTGGGGCTGGTTGATGCCGGGCTCGCTGCGTCATCGCTCGAGGCGGCCCCGCGTCGCGTCCTGCATCTCGACCTCGAATTGCATCGAGCCGCGCTGACGGTGCTCGAGCATCAGGGCGATGGTGAAGGCCTACGGCGCAGCCACTTCGAGCTGCAGCCGCGACTGGGCTGGCTCTCGCTGCAGCAGGCGTGGATCGAGGCGATCGCAGAAACGTTCGTCCGCAGGACGCGCTTCGATCCCCTGCACCAGGCCGTCACTGAACAGGCACTGGTCGACTTGCTGCCAGGCTGGCTCGCGGTGCTCAAGGATGCAGAAGCGGTTGATGCCGAGATGATCTTCGGCGGCGAGACGCACCGCGTCGAACTCGCCCGCAAGCAGATGATCGACGCAGTCCGGGGCAAGTATTCAGACCTGTTGCGGCTGGTGCAGTCGGCCCGTCCGGCCGGAGAAGCGGTTGAGCTGCGGCTCGGCCAGCGACTCGCCGATCTGCCGGGAGCGATCGAACAGTTTGCCGCGCTCCGTGATTGCGAGCTCAAGGTGCTTCCGCGCGGCGCGGCGGCGCGCGGCGCGTTGCTGCATGCCCAACACATCGAAAGACCAGCTGATGCGCTGACGCTGGTCTATCGTCTCCCCGTTCCTTTCGCAGCGGGTGCGGGCCAGGTCAACGCACCTGCCGAGACCCTGGCAGTTGAGCATCGCCCGACGCACGTGCTCTTTGCCGGGCGCGCATGGCCGATTACCGCAGAGCCGCTCAAACTCGGCTGGGCCGTCCCCGAAGGGCAGCGCCGCCTCACGGTGCCGGCGGGAGCGCCCGGCGTCTCACGGGTCCACTGCACACTCGTCCGCCACGATGGCGTGACCACCCTTGAGGACCACAGTACGTATGGCACCTTCGTCAACGACGAGCGAGTGAAGGGCACCACAGTGCTGCGCGTCGGCGACCGGTTGCGCCTCGGCGCGCCGGGCGTGCAACTCGAGCTCATCCAGCTGGTGAACGAGCATGGCACGCCGTCAGTTTGACGTTTTCAGCATGTCGTTCCTCGACACGATCTGCTGCGCGTTCGGCGCCATCGTGCTGCTGTACATGATCATCAATGCCTCGAGCGGGCGCAGCTTCCAGAAGGACACGGCTGCGCTGCGTGCGGAGGCGAACCGGCTTGAACAGGAGGTCCTCGAGGGCTACCAGTCACTGGCCGACGCCCGCAATGCCATGAGCGAGACCACTGACGAAGCCGCCCGCATGGAAGGTCTCGGTACGCGCGTGCTGGAGGAAACCGAGAAGCTGAAAGTGGAGCTCGCCGAAGCCGACGGAACGACGCTCTCGCGCCGCGAGGCGATCGAGCGGCTGAAAGCGGATCTCAAGGCGCTCGATGAAGGGACGCGCCGTCTCGAAGGAGGCGCGCAGAGTCCGGGTGCGCCCGGCAATCGGGTACGCGGTTTCATCGGCCAGGGCGATCGCCAGTACCTCACCGGACTCAAGGTCGGTGGCTCGCATGTCTTCATCCTGGTCGATGTGTCGGCAAGCATGCTGGATGAAACCGTCGTCAACGTGCTGCGGATGCGCAACATGACGGATTCGCGGAAGCTCCTTTCCGAGAAATGGCAGCGCGCGGTCGGCACGGTCGACTGGTTGCTCGCCCAAGTGCCCAGCGCCTCAAAGTTCCAGGTCTACGCGTTCAACACGACCGCGACGCCGCTCGTCAAGGACAGTGCGGGCAAGTGGCTCGAAGGCAGCAATGCCGAAGTGTTGAATTCCGCAGTCATGGCGCTGCGCGAACGCGTCCCGAAGGACGGGACGAGCCTCGAGAATGCGTTCGCGGCGATCACGACGATGACGCCGAAGCCCGACAACGTCATCCTGATCACGGACGGTCTGCCGACCCAGGGCGTGTCGGCACCGCTGCTTGCCAAGGCGGTAGACGGCGAGGCGCGACTCAAGCTCTTCGAGCGCGCAATGGGCCGCTATCCACGCGACATCCCGCTCAATGTCATCTTGCTGCCGATGGAAGGCGATCCGTCCGCACCCGCGGCCTACTGGGTCGCCTCCCGCAATACCGGCGGCTCGTTCCTGAGTCCGGCGAGGGACTGGCCATGAAGCGACGGCAGGAATTCCAAGTCTTCAGCATGTCGTTCCTCGACACGATCTGCTGCGCGTTCGGCGCGGTGATCCTGTTGTTCATGCTGAGCAAGTTCGGCGAACCGAAGGCGCTCGAACAGGCGCGGGAGCAGCTGGAGGGCCAGATCGTCGCGCTTGACCAGGAGCTGAATGAACTCAAGGGCCAGTCGGTCGTGCTCAATCGCGACCTCAATTCGAAGCAGGAACAGGTCTCGGAAGAGAAGGCGCGCATTGCCCGGTTACGCGGCGACCTGAGCACTATCCAGGGCCGCTATGCCGCGTCGAAGCAGGAATCCGAGGTGGCCAACCAGATCCAGGGCCAGCTGGTCGCCGCGCAGCAGCAGCTCAGCGACGAAATGAAGCGGCTGCTCGGCAGCAACTTCCGGCGCCGGCCCGACGACGAGACCATCGGCGGCATTCCCGTTGACAGCGAATATGTCATCTTCCTCATCGACACTTCGGGAAGCATGTTCAACTACGAATGGCCGCAGATGCTGCAGAAGGTCGAGGAGACGTTGAACATCTACCCGAAGCTGAAGGGCTTCCAGGTGATGAACGACGTCGGTACGCCGATGTTTCCGAGCTATGCCGGCAAGTGGATTCCGGACAGTCCGGGGCAGCGCAAGACCGTAATCGACCGGCTGCGCAACTGGAATGCG
>Ga0114966_10003553_pt1 | contig 13621 bp, 12 predicted proteins | sample M_130207_XF_Meta_FD_87029 | JGI IMG/M metagenome (GOLD analysis project Ga0114966, IMG submission 87029) | Freshwater microbial communities from Lake Montjoie, Canada to study carbon cycling - M_130207_XF_MetaG | ecosystem: Environmental > Aquatic > Freshwater > Lake | place: Lake Montjoie... | reverse complement strand
CCGTCCGGACGAGTCTCGATACGACCTTCGACGCCGTCCATGCGCGCCGCGACGCCGTCGACTCGGGTGATCGCCAGCGACCCGGCGACGCCGTCGCCGTCCTCGTTCAAATCGAGCCGCACCTCTCCGCCGCCGATGTCGACCGGCAGGCCCCCCGGGGCCACGCGCAGCGCATCGCCACGGATCGCGACGAGACCGGTGACCGGACGGCCCGGCTCGATCCTGCCTTCGAACGCGAGTCCCCCGGAAGGTTCGATGCTGGCAAGGGCGGGGATCCAGCGGGCGAGCGCGCGCGCGTCGAGCTTGTCGGAGGAGAAGACGAGCGGGGCCTGTGCCTCGCCGGCGGGGCCGGCCGCAGGCCGGATCCGCAGTGTACCGCCGTCGAGCCGAATGTCCGCGGAGGCCACGCCGAGACCGGCCGTGCCGGTCCGCAGGTCGAGATCGGCGTCGAGGCGCGATCCCGCGGGCTTGCCGATCCATCCACCGGCGGTGCGCAGCGTCGCGTCGTCGGCGCGCACGGAGAGTGCGATGTCCGCGGCGACCGGCGGCCAGGCGCTCGGCAGGGTCGCCCGCGCGCGGAGGTCCACGTCGCCGTCGACGGCGGCCCCGAACGGCAGGCGGCCGCGCAGCAAGGACACGAGTTCCGCGAGGCGGGCGCCGTCGACCTTGCGGGCGTCGAATTCAATGGAAGCGTCCGCCGCGGGGCCGTCGAGCGGAGGGATCCGCACGGAGCCCGAGAGGTTTCCAGCCGGTCCACCGAGAGCGCGTCCCTCGAAGACCAGGTCAAGCGCGGAGCCGATGCGGCGCAGTCGCAGGTCGAGATCCCGCAGCTCGTATTCGCCGATCCCGGCGACGCCCCGGTCGCGCAAACTCAGTCGGCCGTCCCGCACGCGGATCGATTGCACCGAGACGCCCGGCCCGGCGGGCGACCCGCGCAATTCCAAGCCGGGCGACGTCGTGCCCGGCCGGCGCCTGCGGAGATTCCAGCCACCATCGGCGCCCCGCACCGCGCGCAGCACCGGCGCCTGCAGGCGGACGTCGTCGACCACGATTCGGCCCCGCAGGAGTTCGACGAGCGAGAGCTCGAAGCGGGCCTCCTCCGCGTAGGCGAGCGTCCCGGGGCCGTAGGGCGACTCGTCGGGCACGCTCACGGCCCGCGCGACGAGCGCGGGCGGAAACCACGCCACGTCGATCGAGCCTGCCTCTATCGGCCAGCCGACGAGTCGGGAGACCGAGGCGAGGAACTCGCCGCGCTGGGCAGTGAGCGTCGCCGCGGTGCGCCACGCCGCGGCGGACGCCGCGAGCGCGGCCAGCGCCAGGAGCACCACCGCCGCGACGGCTCTCCGGGCGCGGCCGGTCAATCGATCTCCTGGAAGTTGGCGACGCGCCAGACGCCCCCCTCCTCCCGCATCGTCACCAGGCTGCGGCGCGCGAGGGTCTCACCACCGTCGAGGTGGATCGAGAGTTCGAAGAGAAAGCCGCGACGGTCGTGTTGCGCCTCGTCCTGCGACTGGAGGAGCTTGTAGTGGATCGTCGGGCGCGCCCCGGAATCCGGCGGACCCTGACCGGCGAGAAGCTTGATTTGGTCCTCGATCTTCGACCGGGCAAGACCGACCGCCTCGTCGCGGGCCCGCGGGAGGTTCACCTCGACATAGTAGGCGTCGACGAAGTGTTCGGCACCGCTCCGCACCGGGTCGCCGCGCGAGCATCCTTGGGCCACGAGCAGAACCGACGCCAGGGAGAGCAGGATGCGACCGGGAAGGCGACGCCGCAGCGCCATCGGGCGGCTTCCGCACCCGATCGCTTCCAGATCGCCCTCGGGGCCTCGATTCACCCCCGGGCGCCAACCGCTTCCGCCGCGAGCCCCTGCCACGCCAACCTGAAAAGCACACCGACCCCTGCGACGCACCCCTCGAGTGGCGGCGGGTGCCCCCCTCGGAAGGGGGGGCACCCGCCCGGGCGACTCCCCTGGCAGCGCCCCCGGTGCTAGGCTCCGCGTCGGAATGCGGGGGCCTCGGTCCCGCGCCGCCGGACGAGGAGATGCCCGGTGGAGGGAGGTGAGCGGTGGCGGAGTCGCGCGACGGAGACGCGCCGGTGGACGATCCGGAGATCGAGGCCTACCTCGGGCACCTCCGCGTGGAGCGCCGCGCCTCGGTCCACACCCTGCGGGCCTACGACACCGAGCTGCGACGGCTGCGGGAATTCCTCGACGCAACCGCATGGGCGGACGTCGCCCCCGACGACCTGCGGCGCTTTCTCGCCCGACGGGCCGAGCAGGTGGATCGGCGCAGCGTCGGCCGAACGGTCGCGGTATTGCGGGGCTTCTTCGGCTTCGCCAAGCGGCGCGGTCGCCTGGCGACGAACCCCGCCGCCGGCATCGGCAGCCCGCGCTTCACGCGTTCGCTTCCGCGCTGGGTGCCCGAGAGCGATCTCGCCCGCCTCTTCCGCTCGCTGCCGCCGCCCTCCGACGAGTTCGCCGCGCGCGACGCGGCCATGCTCGAAGTGCTCTACGGCAGCGGGCTTCGCGCGAGCGAAACCGTGGCGCTCGACTGGGGCGACCTGTCGCTCGACGAGGGTCGCGCGCACGTCCGGCAGGGCAAGGGAGCCAAGGACCGCATCGTCCCGCTCGGCGGCGCCGCCACCGACGCCCTGCGCACGCTCGCGGCGCTCGCCGTCGGCGACCGCGGTGGGCGCGCGAGCGGCCCGGTCTTCCGCAACCGCAGCCGCCGGCGCCTCGACGTGCGCAGCGTCGGCCGGATCGTCGCCCGGACCCTGCGCGCGGCCGGCCTCCCCGAGGTGAATCCGCACGCTCTTCGCCACAGCTGCGCGACCCACCTGCTCGACGCGGGGGCCGACCTGCGTTCGATCCAAGAACTGCTCGGCCATGCGAGCCTCGCGACGACCCAGCGCTACACACACGTGAGCCTTGCGCGGCTGCGGGCCGCCTATTCGCGTTTTCCCCCGCGCGCCTGAAAGGGCGCGGCCGCCTGTCCGCCCGCCCTCGTCCCTTCTCGACATTCCCCCGCAGCGACCTTAGAAGCGTGAACGTGGGGAGAGAGGAACGACCCGTGATCCGCTCGACGACGATCCTCGCGGTGCGTCGTGACGGCCGCACCTGCGTCGCCGGCGACGGCCAGGTGAGCATCGGCGCCACCGTGATGAAGCACACCGCACGCAAGGTCCGCAGGCTCCACCGCGACCAGATCGTGGTCGGGTTCGCCGGCGCCTCGGCGGATGCCTTCACCCTGTTCGAGCGCTTCGAGCAGAAGCTCGAGGAGTTCCGCGGGCAACTCCGGCGTGCAGCCGTCGAACTGGCGAAGGACTGGCGCACCGACCGGGCCCTGCGCCGGCTCGAGGCTCTGCTCATCGCCGCCGACTCGGAAAGCCTGCTCGTGGTCTCGGGCACCGGGGACGTGATCGAACCCGACGCCGGCCCGGGCGGCGATGCGGCGATCGCCATCGGATCGGGCGGCAACTACGCGCTCGCCGCCGCGCGCGCGCTCCTCGCCCACGGCGACCTCGACGCGCGCGCGATCGCCGAGGCCGCGATGGGGATCGCCGCCGACATCTGCGTCTACACGAACCGCGAGATCGCCCTCGAGGAAATCCCGCCGCGCGGGCCGATCCCGTGAACGGCGACGCCGACGACCGACCGGACGAACGGCGCGGCGCGGCCGCCACGGCGACCGCGGTCGCCATGACACCCCGAGAGGTGGTTTCCGAACTCGACCGCTACGTCGTCGGGCAGCGCGCGGCCAAGCGCGCGGTGGCCATCGCCCTGCGCAACCGCTGGCGTCGCCAGCAGGTCACGAGCGACCTGCGCGACGAGATCGTCCCAAAGAACATCCTGATGATCGGCCCGACCGGCGTCGGCAAGACCGAGATCTCGCGCCGCCTCGCGCGGCTCACCGACGCGCCCTTCGTCAAGGTCGAGGCGTCGAAGTTCACCGAGGTCGGCTACGTCGGCCGGGACGTCGAGTCGATCGTGCGCGACCTGGTCGAGAGCGCGATCGCGATGGTCGGGCGGGAGGCCCGCGAACGGGTGGAGACGTCGGCGCGCGAGGCAGCCGAGGAGCGGGTGCTCGACCTGCTCCTGCCGCCGCACCCGGCCGAGGTCGCCGCCCAAGCGGGCGAAGGCGCCGGTACCACTCGCGACAAGCTCCGACGCATGCTCCGCGAGGGTGCGCTCGACGACCGCCCGGTCGAGGTCGACCTGCCCGAGAACGTCTCGCCTACCATCGAGGTGATGACGCCCCAGGGAACCGAGGAGGTCGGGTTCAACCTGAAGGAGATGTTCTCCCAGTTCCTGCCGCGGCGCACGCGTCAGCGCCGGGTGAACGTGGCCGAGGCGATGCGGCTGCTTACGCAGGAGGAGGCCGGGCGACTCGTCGACACCGAGGCCGTCGCGCGCGAGGCGATCGCCCGCGCCGAGAACTCCGGCATCGTCTTCATCGACGAGATCGACAAGATCGCCGGACGCTCGCAGGGCGCCGGGCCCGACGTCTCGCGCGAGGGGGTGCAGCGCGATCTCCTGCCGATCGTCGAAGGCTGCACCGTGAACACCAAGCACGGCCAGGTCCGGACCGACCACGTGCTGTTCATCGCCTCGGGCGCGTTCCACGTCTCGAAGCCCTCGGACCTGATCCCGGAATTCCAGGGCCGCTTCCCGATCCGGGTCGAACTCGAGCCGTTGACCGACGAGGATTTCGTCCGCATCTTGACGGAGCCGCGCAACGCGCTCGTACGGCAGTATGCCGCCCTGCTCGCGACCGAATCGGTGCAACTCGAGTTCGCACCCGACGCGATCCGGGAGATCGCGCGGATCGCGGCCCTGGTGAACGAGCGAACCGAGAACATCGGCGCCCGCCGGCTCCATACCGTGCTCGAGCGACTGCTCGACCCGATCCTGTTCGAGGCCTCCGACATGGCCGGCCGTCACGTCGTCGTCGACGCCGCACGCGTGCACCGGGAACTCGATCCGATCCTGGCGAGCGAGGATCTGGCGCGCTTCATCCTCTGAGCCCGGACGAGCCCCGGCGCGAGCGGAGACCCGCGCGGGGCGCGGAGAAAGCTTGCGTCGCCGGGGCGGGTTCCGTATCGCCTGCCCGTGGCCGACCCCACGCTCATCGAACGCGCCGAGATCCTCCTCGAAGCGCTTCCCTACATCCGCCGCTTCGCGGGCAAGACCATCGTCATCAAGTACGGCGGCCACGCGATGACCGACGACCTGCTCAAGCGCGCCTTCGCCGAGGACGTGGCGCTGCTCAAGGCCGTCGGCATCAACCCCGTTGTCGTCCACGGTGGCGGGCCGCAGATCGACCGGATGCTCTCGGATCTCCGGATTCCCTCGGAGTTCCGGCGCGGCCTCCGCGTGACCGATGCCGCCACGATGCGGGTGGTGGAGATGGTTCTCGCGGGCCAGATCAACGGCGAGATCGTCACCATGATCAACCAGCTCGGCGGGCGCGCGGTGGGCATCTCCGGCAAGGACGGCAACCTGATCGTCGCCCGGCGCGTTGCCGAGCCGGGAACCGAGGGCGACATCGGCCGGGTCGGCGAGATCCTGGGGATCGACCCGGAACTCGTCGCGTCTCTCGAACAACGCGACTTCATCCCGGTGATCGCGCCGGTGGGCGCGTCCGCCGCGGGCGAGAGCCTGAACATCAACGCGGACACCGCCGCGGGTCGACTCGCCGAGGCGCTGCGCGCCGAGAAACTCCTGCTGCTCACCGACGTCGCCGGGATCAAGGACGACAAGGGCGAACTCATCGCGACGCTCACCGTCTCGGAGGCTGAGGGCCTGATCGCAAGCGGGGTCGTGACCGCGGGAATGATCCCCAAGGTCGAATGCTGCCTGCAGGCCCTGCACGGCGGCGTGCGGAAGGTCCACGTCATCGACGGGCGGGTACGCCACGCGGTGCTGCTCGAGTTGTTCACCGACCAGGGCGTCGGCACCGAGCTCGCGCGCGACGCCGTGCGACCGGCACGGCGCACCGCCAAGCCGGGCGGCCGGGCAAGGAGCGGGGGTTGAGCGCCGTCGTCCACGAGCCCCCCGGCCCCAGGAGCGCCGCGATCATCGAGCGCAACCGGCGCTACCTCCTGCCGACCTACGCGCGCGCCGACTTGGTCGTCGCCCGGGGGCGCGGCGCCGAGATCTGGGACGCCGACGGGCGTCGATGCCTCGACTTCTTTTCTAGTATCCTCTGCACGAACCTCGGCCACTGCCATCCGGTGGTGACCGCGGCGATCCAGCGGCAGGCCGAGACCATCGTGCACGTCTCGAACATCCAGCACAGCGAGCCGCAATCGCGCCTCGCCGAACTCCTCGTCGAGCACTCGTTCGGCGACTCGGTCTTCCTCTGCAACAGCGGCGCCGAGGCGAACGAGGCCGCGATCAAGGCCGCCCGCCGTTACGGGCACGCCCGCGGCGGGCGCTACGAGATCCTGACGGCGCTCGGCTCCTTCCACGGCCGCACCTTCGCGGCGATCGCGGCGACCGGCCAGGAGAAGGTCCGCCGTGGCTTCGAGCCCTCGCTGCCGGGATTCCGCTACCTGCCCTTCGGGGACGCCGCGGCGGCCGAGGCGGCGATCGGCGAACACACGGTCGCGATCCTCGTCGAGCCGGTTCAGGGCGAGGGGGGCGTCGTCGTCCCGCCTTCGGGCTACCTGCGCAAGCTGCGCGAGATCTGCGACCGGCACGACCTGCTGCTGCTGCTCGACGAGGTCCAGACCGGCTGCGGCCGCACGGGCACGTTGTGGGCCCACGAGCAGATGGACGCCGCACCCGACGCGATGAGCCTCGCGAAGTCGCTCGGCAACGGCGTGCCGGTCGGCGCGATGGTCTGCAACCAGCGTGCCGCATCCGGCCTCGACCTGGGCTCGCACGGCTCCACCTTCGGCGGGAACTGCGTGACGAATGCCGCCGCGGTCGCGACGATCGAGACGCTGCTGGATGGTCGCACGCTGCCGCGCGCCCGGGAGGCCGCGGCGCGGCTGCGAGCCGGACTCGCAGCTCTCGGCCGTGTCCATTCCGACCAGATCCGCGAGGTCCGGGGGCTCGGCCTGCTGCTCGGGGTCGAGATGGTCGATACCCGGCGCGCGAAGGACGTCGCGGCAAACGCGCTCGACCTCGGCCTCCTGCTGAACGTCACCGCCGAGCGCGTCCTGCGCATCGCGCCTCCGATCGTCGTCACCGACCCGCAAATCGACGAGGGTCTCGATATCCTCGGAAAGGCGCTCGCAGCATGAAGCGCGACCTCCTATCGCTCGCCGAACTCGACCGCGAGGAGATCCTCGCGATCTGCGACGACGCGGCCCGCCTCAAGGTGGAACTGCGCGCCGGTCGCGGTCCGCGATCACTCGTCGGCAAGACCCTCGCCATGATCTTCGAGAAGCCGAGCCTGCGCACCCGGGTCACCTTCGAAACCGGGGTGAAACAGCTCGGCGGCGCCTCAGTCTACCTCACGCACGAGGATATCCGGCTCGGCGAACGCGAGACCGTCGCCGACATTGCGCGCAACCTGTCGCGCTGGGTGGACCTGATCGTCGCGCGGACCTTCTCGCACACGACGCTCGTCGAACTCGCGCGCCACGCGACGATCCCGGTCATCAACGGACTGACCGACCTGAGCCACCCCTGCCAGGTGCTCGCCGACCTGCAGACGCTGCGCGAGCACCGCGGCCACGACCTCCGCCACCTCGAGGTCGCCTTCATCGGCGACGGCAACAACGTGGTGAACTCCTGGCTCGAGGCGGCGGGACGGGTCGGCTTCGGCTTCCGGCTCGGCTGCCCACGCGGCTACGAGCCCGACCCCGCGATCCTCGCCGAGGCGCGGCGTGCGAATCCCGGACGCGTTCAGGTGCTCCACGACCCGGCCGATGCCGTGCGCGGCGCCGACGCCGTCTACACGGACGTCTGGACGAGCATGGGCCAGGAGGCCGAGACGGTGGCGCGCAAGCTCGCATTCGCCGGCTACCAGGTGAACGCCGCGCTCATGGCGCACGCGAAGCCCGATGCGCTCGTGATGCACTGCCTGCCCGCGCACCGCGGCGAGGAAATCACCGCCGACGTGCTCGACGGCCCCCGCTCGGTCGTGTTCGACCAGGCGGAGAACCGCCTGCACGCCCAGAAGGCGGTCATGGTCCGCCTCCACGAGAGATCCCATCCGGGCGACGCCCGCTAGGAGACCCTGCCGTGTCGAAGCCCCGCGTGAAGAAGATCGTCCTTGCCTACTCAGGTGGTCTCGATACCTCCGTCATCCTCGGCTGGCTTCGCGAGGAGTACGGGGCCGAGGTGATCGCCTACTGCGCCGACGTCGGCCAGGGCGAGGAACTGGCACCCGTCGAGGGCAAGGCCAAGGCGAGCGGGGCCTCGCACGTCGTCATCGAGGACCTGCGCGAGGTCTTCGCGCGCGACTACGTCTTCCCGATCCTGCGCGCGAACGCGCTCTACGAGGGAACGTACATGCTCGGAACCTCGATCGCGCGACCGCTCATCGCACGCCGCCAGGTCGAGCTCGCGCTCGAGCATGGCGCCGATGCGGTCGCCCACGGCGCCACCGGCAAGGGCAACGACCAGGTGCGCTTCGAGTTGACCTTCGCGGCACTCGCCCCGCAGCTCAAGATCATCGCCCCCTGGCGCGACTGGGACTTCCAGGGGCGCGCCGACCTGATCGCCTACGCCGAGAAGCACTCGATCCCGATCCCCGTCACGCGCGAGAAGCCCTACTCTTCGGACCGCAACCTGCTGCACATGAGCTTCGAGGGCGGCATCCTGGAAGACCCCTGGCGGGAGCCCCACGACGACATGTTCATGCTCACGACGGCCCCCGAGAAGGCGCCCGACCAGCCGCAATACGTCGAGATCGACTACCTCGCCGGCGACCCGGTCGCCGTCGACGGAGACGCTCTCTCGCCGGCGGCCCTCCTCGCCCGCCTGAACGAGATCGGCGGACGCCACGGCATCGGGCGCATGGACATCGTGGAGAACCGCTACGTCGGCATGAAGTCGCGCGGAGTCTACGAGACGCCCGGTGGCACGATCCTCCACGTCGCGCACCGCGCCGTCGAGTCGCTCACTCTCGACCGCGAGGTCGTGCACCTGCGCGACGGCCTGATCCCGCGCTACGCAGAGATGGTCTACTACGGGACCTGGTTCGCGCCCGAGCGCGAGATGCTGCAGGCGGCGATCGACGAGGCCCAGAAGCCGGTCACCGGGACGGCGCGTATCAAGCTCTACAAGGGCAACGCGACGGTCGCGGGACGCCGTGCCGACAAGTCGCTCTTCGACCCGGGCATCGCGAGCTTCGAGGAGGCGGGCGGCTACCGGCAGAGCGACGCGACCGGTTTCATCTCGCTCAACGGCCTGCGCCTGCGCCTGCGCAAGCTGAAGCAGGGCTGAGCCGCACCGGGGCAACCGGGACGGACCGTGGCCCGGGTGCGCCTTGGAGCCCCCGCGTGCGCCGTGGTAGTCGAGCGCGATGGCACGCACCGCTCGCCCCGCACCTCCACGCCGCCCCGCTTCGAAGGGCAGGGCCACCCCCGAGAAGGCCTGGGCAGGACGTTTCCGCGAGCCGACCGACCCATCCGTCGAGGCGTTCAGCACCTCGATCGAGACCGACCTCGCGATGGCGGAACAGGACATCCGCGGCTCGATCGCCCACGTCCACGGATTGCGGCGCGCGCGCCTCCTCTCCGCACGGGAGGCAACGACCATCGAGCGTGGACTCGGCCGGGTGGCGCGCGAGCTCGCGACCGGCACCTTCGCGGTGCGACCGTCGGACGAGGACGTCCACATGGCGGTGGAGCGGCGCCTGACCGAGATCGTCGGACCCGTGGGCGGGAAGGTTCACACCGGCCGCAGCCGCAACGACCAGGTGGCGACCGACCTGCGACTCTGGCTGCGCGACGAGATCGATGCGACGATCACCGACGTCCGTCGCCTCGCGGGTGCGCTCGTGGGTCGCGCCCGCACCGATCTCGGGATCGTCGTGCCCGGCTACACCCACCTCCAGCGGGCCCAGCCTGTCCTGCTCTCGCACCACTGGCTGGCCCACGTCGAGATGCTGCTGCGGGACGCCGAGCGCCTCGGCGACGCACGCCGGCGAACGAACGTGATGCCGCTCGGTTCGGGAGCACTCGCCGGGGCGGGCTTTGCAATCGACCGCGAGAAGGTCGCGCGCGAACTCGGGTTCGAAGCCGTGAGTCGCAACTCCCTCGACGCGGTTTCCGATCGCGACTTCGTCGCCGAGTTCCTCGCCGCCTGCTCCATCCTCGCCATGCACCTCTCGCGGCTCGGCGAGGAGATCGTACTCTGGTCCTCCCAGGAGTTCGGCTTCCTCGGGCTGCCCGACGCCTTCGCGACCGGCAGTTCCATGATGCCGCAGAAGAAGAATCCCGACGTCGCCGAACTCGTGCGCGGCAAGACCGGGCGGGTCTACGGTGCGCTGGTCTCGATCCTGACGACCCTGAAAGGTCTGCCGCTCGCCTACAACCGCGATCTCCAGGAGGACAAGCCACCCCTGTTCGAGGCTTCCCGCCAGGTCCGCGCCTGCCTGCACGTGCTCGCGCGCATGATGCCGCGGGTCGAGCCCCGGGCGGCGACGATGCGCGCGGCGGCCGGTGGACTCTCGCTCGCGACCGAACTCGCCGACTTCCTCGTCGAGCGCGGCCTGCCCTTCCGGCAGGCCCACGAAGTGGTCGGCCGGATCGTGCGCGACTGCGTCGACCGCGGGCGCGACATGGAGGCGATGACGGCCGGCGAACTAGCCGCCTTCTCGCCGCTCCTCGACCGTCACGCCCTGGCCCGCCTCACGGTCGAGAGCGCACTGCGACGCCGCAGTTCCACGGGTGGCACCTCGCCCGCCGGTGTCGAGGGCCAGCTCCGGGGACTGGAGTCGCTCCTCGGCGTCGGTCGCGCCGCGGGACGTGCACGCCGGTGAGACACCGCGCTCCCCGGGCCGATCGCGCGCCGGCGACGGACCGGGAGCGACGCGCCTTGCGCCTGCTGGTCGGCGCTCTCGCCTGCGCCGCATTCGCCGCCTGCGGGCGCAAGGCCCTGCCCCGCCCGCCGCAGTGGGTGGTTCCCGAGATGCCGGCCCCGCTCGAGGTGACCGCGGTCGAGGGCGGCACGAAACTCTCGTGGCGGCGGCCGACGAAGTACGTCGACGGCGCGACGCTCGACGATCTCGGCCGTTTCGACCTCGAGCGCTCCTGCACGGATCTGCCCTGGGAGAAGATCGCCGAACTCGCGGTGAGCGACCGGGAGCGCTTCCGGCGCAACCGCAACTTCGCTTGGGTCGACCGCACGGCGCGAACGCCCGAAACCTGCCACTACCGCGTCACGGCGATCACGCTCGACGGCTACGCGAGCGCTCCCGCAGAAAGCTGGCTCGGTGCCCCCGCGCCGACGCCCAGGCCCTCGCCGACGCCCGGGCGCAGCGACACCTCCCGGAGCGCCTCGCCCACCGAGCCCTCGCCGACGCCCGTCCTTCCGGCGGCGTTCGCCTCGCCGGGACCCCTCTCACCTGGCGACGCGGATCCGGACGCGCCACGACCGCCGATCCAGAGATGAGCAACGACCGAGCGTATCGCCTGTGGCGCAACGCGAAGCAGCAACTCCCCAAGAAGCGACCGCGTCGGCGCGTTGCGAACGCTTGCGCTCAAGAGCGACAACGGCCCGGACTTTCTGTCGTGGGCGATCCTTCGCTGCGTTGACTCGCCGGCACCGGATCGATTGCGCGCTGAGCGGCCCGCGCAAGCCGTGGCAAAAAGGCTGCGACGAGAGCTTCCACTGCAAGTTCTGGCGGCTTGAGTTGCCCCGAAGAAGTCCTTCGGAGCAACCGCAATACCCGGAGGCGACGCTCTTTATCGATCTCCTAACCTAAACCTACTTACGGGATATGTCATGACAATCGGCAACGGGCCCAGCCGTCTTGTTCGAAGGGTCAGATGTAGTGGTCATGAAACACACAGCAAGTTTATTCGGATTGAGAACTTTAAAGGTATAAGTTCCATCCTTATCGGCCATTGCGCCACTTGCCAAGTCGCTTGAAAATGAGCCTACGATCGGCACGATATTCTTTTCAATCGTAACTGTTCCAGAAAATACACTATCTGATTGCTTATCGAACTTATAGGCGATGGATTCCTTCATGAAGCGGATTTCATTTGGTTTTCCATTGGGATAGTGTTTCCCAGCGCCGATGACGGCGTCATTGGTTTCACCAACCCAAGTGCCAATGACATTGGGAACTTGCTGAGCCATTGCCGACGCTGAAAACCCGAGTCCTAACAATATTGCCATCACTATTTTATTCATATTAACCTCGCCTATTGTTCATGAGTGCCAAAATGGCCCCCATTGTTCGATGCCCATTGATCAGCCGTCCGCGCCCCTCCCCTGCGCCGGGACCGCGGCCCTCCTCCTGACGCGGGCCTAGACCCCCGCTCCGGCACACGATCTCCCCCGGTCGTTCAGCGAGCAGCATGCCGCCCAAGACGGGAAGTCGAGAGAGAGGCAGGCGCACACAGGCCATGACCAGCACCAGGCCCTGAGGGTGTGCGACGGGGAAAGACGTCAGCCTGCCGTCGAGCGCGCGAGAGCCGTACGCGAGCTAACGGCTAGGGTGGTCGGACGCTAGCACCCACGTCCCCGAAGAGCGAGGCAGATCGCCACCCAAGCCGACCGATGCGGCGAGGACGAGTCGATCTGCAAAACTAATGACTTCGCGGCAAGGCGGTGATGGCCTCGCGGCATGCCGACGTTCACCACGTGTACCCCGAGGGACAGGTCTACCAGCCCGTCACCCCCGAGACCCCCGAATGCTTCCTGAAGGCCACCGCCCATGAGCTGCTGTACCGCAGGGAAGGTGCCTATCCGGGGGCCCCAATCAACACCCGGGCGATCGGGCATCGCACCTCAGGTCGGCCAGGCCTTGCAGCGCGCGTTCCAGCGCGGACTGGAGATCCGGGCGGCGGACATCCATGACATGCAGGAACGCAAGGACGGCATCCACGTCCAGCTGACGCGTCGCGAGACGGATGATCGCGTCAACGACCTGGTGCGCTTCGACCGGATCTACTCCGGACTTGGGATGGCCAACGATTTCAAGTTCATCCAGGACCGCTCACCGCTCTGGGAGAACATCATCGAGAAGAACGGCTTCACCAGCCCGCATCGCTTCGGCGGCGTCATGGCCGATCCCAACGGAAGGCTGCCTGTCGGGGGACGCGAGCGCGGCTGCCGAGTACTGGTGCACCGACCTCCTGCGCGACGACCGCGTTCCCCGCCTATCGGGAAAAAGACCCGCGCAAACAGCTCCGTCATCCCAACCTTCCTTTTCGACTTTCCGATTCCGACGATGTTCCCGGATCAAGCGGCTGTCTCGTGCAAGCGATCGAAACGTCGCTTCCGCCCCGGATGCAACGTCCGTGCAAGCCGCTCGCGAGGGGCCCCGCGAAGTCGGTCAGCACGCTCGCAACGATGCACGAGATCGAGGCGATCCTCGAGACCCTCGCTCAGAGGGGAAGTGCCTCTTCGCACTCCGCGGCGACGATGTCGGCGAGCGTCTCGCGGCGCGACATGAGGACGGCCCGGCCCTCGTCCCACCAGACCTGCGGG
>Ga0114966_10003549_pt1 | contig 13626 bp, 15 predicted proteins | sample M_130207_XF_Meta_FD_87029 | JGI IMG/M metagenome (GOLD analysis project Ga0114966, IMG submission 87029) | Freshwater microbial communities from Lake Montjoie, Canada to study carbon cycling - M_130207_XF_MetaG | ecosystem: Environmental > Aquatic > Freshwater > Lake | place: Lake Montjoie... | reverse complement strand
GGCGTTGCCGCTCCCAAAAGCGGCGATCGCAGCGAACGCTAGGGCTGCGGTAACGATCGAAAGCAGGATGATCGGGCGACGTTGCGACATGGGCTGAGTGTACATCTGGTTTGATCTTCGTATACGACGGAGAAACGGCTTACCTACAGGGCGCGGTCAGAAGACTAGCGACCCGCGATGCGGATCAGATTCTCGGCAAATTCGAGGTCACGGTCGGCACGGAAACGGTTAACGCTCTCGTCTCCAGCCTCCGACTGCTCGATTCGGGCCCGAGCATCTTCGACCTTGGCTTGCGCGGCCTCGACGTCGATGGCGTCCGAGGCAACGGCACCTTCGACAAGCACAATTGCGCGCTCGCCCTGCATGCTGAAATACCCGTCCGACGTGGCGAAGGCCTTCCACTCCGAGGCCCCCACGCGCACGCGAATCTCGCCGGCATCGAGCCGAGCGACGATCGGCTGATGGCGCGGCAGCACGCCGAGTCCACCCTCCGCGCCGGGCACGACAACCATCTCGGCCTCGCCCGAGAAGGCGTGCCCCTCAGGCGTGATGATCTCGCAATGCATGGTCGCCATGGTGGTTAGACCGCGGCGGTCTTGAGGCGCTCGGCCTCGGCGACGACGTCTTCGATGCCGCCGGCCAGGAAGAAGGCCTGCTCCGGCAGCTCGTCGTGCTTGCCGTCGAGGATCTCCTGGAAGCCGCGGATCGTGTCTTCGAGGCGCACGTAGCGTCCGTCGCGACCCGTAAAGACGGCGGCGACGAAGAACGGCTGCGACAGGAAGCGCTGGATCTTGCGGGCACGCTGCACGGTCAGCTTGTCATCGTCGGACAACTCGTCCATGCCGAGGATGGCAATGATGTCCTGCAGGTCCTTGTAGCGCTGAAGCACGCGCTGGACGCTGGTGGCAACGCGGTAGTGCTCTTCGCCGACGACGCCAGGCTGCAGAATGCGGCTGGTCGAGTCGAGCGGATCCACGGCCGGGTAGATGCCCTGCTCCGAGATCGCACGCGACAACACGGTCGTGGCGTCAAGGTGGGAGAACGTTGCGGCCGGGGCCGGGTCGGTCAGGTCGTCGGCAGGCACGTAGATGGCCTGGACCGAGGTGATCGAACCCTTCTTCGTCGACGTGATGCGCTCCTGAAGCTCGCCCATCTCGGTCGCCAGGGTCGGCTGGTAGCCCACGGCGCTCGGCATACGACCGAGCAGGGCGGACACCTCAGAACCGGCCTGGGTGAAGCGGAAAATGTTGTCGACGAACAGCAGCACGTCCTGGCCGTCGACGTCGCGGAAGTACTCCGCCATCGTCAGGCCGGACAGGGCGACGCGCAGGCGGGCACCCGGCGGCTCGTTCATCTGGCCGTAGACCAGTGCCGTCTTGGAGATGACGCCAGATTCCTTCATCTCGAGCCAGAGGTCGTTGCCCTCACGCGTGCGCTCACCGACGCCAGCAAAGACGGACAGGCCGCCGTGCTGCGTTGCGATGTTGTTGATCAGTTCCTGGATCAGCACGGTCTTGCCGACGCCGGCACCACCGAACAGACCGATCTTGCCGCCCTTGGTGTACGGCGCAAGCAGGTCGACGACCTTGATGCCGGTCTCGAGGACGGACGGCTTCGGGTCGAGGTCGGCAAACTTCGGTGGCTCGCGATGGATGCCCCAGCGCTCACCCGTGACGGGCTCGCCCTTGTCGATCGCGTCGCCGAGCACGTTGAAGATGCGGCCGAGCGTCTGCTGACCAACGGGCACGCTGATCGAGTCGCCCGTGTCGAGCACTTCTGCGCCACGCGCGAGTCCATCGGTCGAGTCCATGGCGACGGCACGAATGCGGTCATCGCCCAGGTGCTGCTGTACCTCAGCCACGACGAAACCGTCCGCGGTCTGAATGTGCAGGGCCGCATAAATTGCGGGAAGCGACTCTGGGAAGACGGCGTCGATGACGACGCCCTTAATTTCCACGATCCTACCGACGTTGCGCTCAGCCATGATGCGTCTTTTGCCTCGTGATTCGATGTCGTGATTGATGGGTAAAAGTGATTGAGTCACACGCCTACCGGGGCAGTCGTGGACGTGGCGGCACCATAGCGGAAACCGTTACAGACGGTAGGGGTAAGGCGCCTAGACGACCAACGCCACAACGAGGAACGGCAGGCTGAGCGCCATCGCGCCAAACGCCGTCCCACCGGTCACGCGTTCTGACCCGCGTCGCGACCAGGCGAGCAGCCCGATCCCCAGCATCGCCATGGCAAAGCCAACGACGCCCGCCCCGGCGCTGATTGCGGGCCGCAGTGGGCGTCCAGCCGCGTAAAAGACGACCACGAGCACGCCCGCTAGCACCAGTAACGCCACCACCAGCAGCGCGAGCCGCAGCGCCGCAGCGCGCCAGTCGACTGCGTTCACGGTGCGAGTGGGTACGCGCAGGCCCAACCATGACCGTCGGCAGCGACTTCGAGTTGCGGGTCGTGCGCGCTGCACGAGGCCTGCGCAACAGGGCAGCGGGGGTGGAAGCGACAGCCAGCCGGAGGGTTGATCGGGCTCGGCACATCGCCCTGCAGCACGATCCGCTCACGCGAGCGTGCCAGCTTGGGATCAGCAATCGGCCGCGCCGACAGCAACGCCTTCGAATAGGGGTGGCGCGGATGGTTGTAGACCTGCTCCCCCTCCCCCTGCTCGATCACGCGGCCGAGGTACATCACCTGAACACGATCGGCGAGCCGTCGCACGACATCGAGGTCGTGCGCAATGACGATGTAGGAGAGGCCAAGATCGCGCTGGAGGTCCTCCAAGAGGTTGACGATCTGTGCCTGCACAGAGACATCGAGGGCCGAGACGGGCTCGTCGCAGACAATCACGCGCGGCTCGAGGATGATCGCCCGCGCGATACCGATGCGCTGACGCTGACCACCCGAGAACTCGTGCGGGAAACGATTGTAGTGCTCGGGATTGAGTCCGACCCGCTCCATCGCCTCTTGGACCTTGCGCTTGCGCTCTACCGGCGTCCCAATCGAGTGAATGTCGAGTGGCTCTTGCATCGACTGACCAATGCGCATGCGCGGGTCGAGCGAGGCGATCGGATCTTGGAAGATCATCGTGACCTGACGACGAAAGTCGTTGAGTGCTCGTCCACTGCGTCGCGTGATGTCTTCGCCCATGAACGTGATCGAGCCAGCATCGATGTCGCGCAGGCGAACGAGTCCACGCGCGAGCGTCGTCTTGCCACAGCCCGACTCGCCGACGATCGCAAGCGTCTCGCCCTGATGGAGCGTCAGGTCGACACCATCGACAGCCTGCACGCGGCCGACCTCTCGCTGGAAGACGATGCCTCGCTTGACCGGGAAACCAATCTTGACGCCGGTCGCGGTGAGGATGGGTTCGCTCATGCGGACTCCTCGCCACCGGCAACGCGGGCGCCTTCGCGGGCGCGGGTTGGGGCATCGAGGTGGCAGGCGACGACCGTGTCAGAGCCTGCAACCGCGGCCAAGACCGGCGCTGGATCGGCTCGACAGACGTCCATCGCCATCGCGCAGCGTGGAGCAAAACGACAGCCAACAGGCGGATTCATGAGGCTCGGCGGCGAGCCCGCGATCTGATGCAGGCGCTCGCCCGCACGATTACGTCCGGGCAACGACGCCAGCAGGCCCCACGTGTAAGGGTGCTGCGGGCGCGCGAACAATTCGTCGACCGGAGCGCGCTCCACGATCCGGCCGGCGTACATCACCGCCACCTCGTCACAGACCTCGGCAACGACGCCAAGGTCATGGGTAATCAAGACGATCGCCGCATCGACCTCGCTGCGCAGATCGCGCAAGAGTTCAAGAATCTGAGCCTGCGTCGTGACATCCAGCGCCGTCGTCGGTTCGTCGGCAATCAACAGCCGAGGCCGGTTGAGCAGTGCCATTGCGATCATCACACGCTGACGCATGCCGCCAGACAACTCGTGCGGATAGGTCTTGAGGCGATCCTCAGGGCTGGGAATACCAACGGCAGCCAGCCCGGCAACGGCCAAAGCGCGCGCCTCGCGCCGCGACATCTTCTGGTGCAGCCGCACGGCCTCTTCGAGTTGCCAGCCGATCGTCATGACGGGATTGAGCGACGTCATCGGATCTTGGAAGATCATCGCGACCTCAGAGCCGCGCAGCGTCCGCAACTCGCTCTTCGGCATGTTTACCAGCTGATGCTCGCCCAGTTGAATGCTGCCCTCGACCGTGGCGGAATCGGGCAGCAGACCCATGATTGAGAGGCTCATCGCAGACTTGCCGCAGCCAGACTCGCCGACGATGCCAAGCACCTGGCCCGCGTCGACCGTCAGGCTGACGCCGTCAACAGCGCAGACTGGACCATCGTCTGTGCGAAAGGTCGTGCGTAGGTTGTCAACGGTCAGAAGCGCCATCGTCTACTCCAGCCGAATCCGCGGATCGAGGGTGGCGCAGACGACGTCCACGACGATGTTCGCGACGACGATCAAGATCGCTGAGAACAAGACGATGCCAGCCGTGGTGGGCACATCGAGCCGTTTGGCGGCCTCCACCGCGAGCGCACCGAGGCCCTGGAGGCCGAAGGTCACTTCGATCAGGATCGCACCGCCAAGCAAGAGGCCGAGATCGAGACCGAACATGGTCACAATCGGCAGTGAGGCATTACGCAGCGCGTGTCGTACGACAACCCGCGACTCGCTCGCTCCCTTGGCGCGGGCCGTGCGCACGTAGTCCTCGTTGAGGGTGTCGAGCATCTGCGAGCGCGTGATTCTCACGTAGATGGCGGCGAACTGAAGCGCCAGGACGGTGGCAGGCAGCAACAGGTGATAGAGCCACGGCCACGGGTTCGAGAGCGAGAAGTTCTCGTAGCCACTGAGCGGGAAAATCTGGTACTTGTAGGCGAGGAAGTAGATGGCCAAGAGGCCGATGTAGTAGACGGGCAGCGACTGCCCGATCAGCACGAAGACCGTCGAGCTGCGATCGAGCAACGATCGTGGCCGAATGGCTGACAGCACGCCAATTGGGATCGAGATCAGCATCCAGATCAACGCCGCCACGATCGCCAACGACAGCGTGACGGGGAAGCGGCTCCAAATCAGCGAGTCGACGGAGCGCTGCTTGGCAAACGAGCTGCCAAAACGACCCAGCAGCTGATCGCACTCCGCAGCCGTCGAGCCGGGACAGACGCGATCGCGCTCCTCTTGCGTTGGACCAACCACAAGCCGACGCAGGGTGTAGGCATATTGCACGTAGTACGGCTGATCAAGCCCGAGCAGTGCCTTGACGCTCTCGATCTGCTGTGGCGATGGATTCTTGCCGGCATACAGCCGAGCAGGAGAAATGTTCGACTTCCAGGTCAACACCGGTCCGAACAGCACGAATACGGCCAGCGTCACGACGAGCACCACAAAGGCACCGCCGAGAATGCGTCGGATCAAGAAGCGAATCATTGGGACTAGACGGGTTGCCACCACCCGCCACGTCGCAAGGACGTGGCGGGTGGAACAGACACCGAACGGCTACTTGCCGTCCGTCAGGAAGTACGAACCAAAGTAGAACTGCTTGCTTGGGCCCCAGACGTAATTGCCCAAACGATTCGAGATAAACGACACCTTGCGGCGCAGGTCGAGCGTCGCCCAGGGGGCGAGGTTCGCAGCCGTGTCCGTCGAGAGCTGAGCGAACTGCCCGTCTCGATCCGCACCAGCTGGCAGCGCATTGATCTCCGCGACCTTGGCGTCAAAGCCCTCGTCGCAGAACTGTCCGTAGTTCGAGCCCTGCCCGCAGAGCAGCAGCGGTCCGTAGAACGTGATGGCGTCGGCATAATCCTGACCCCAGCCAGCAATACCAATGTTGTACTCGGACTTCGGATCGGCCAGGAAGCCGTAGTAGACATCCGCAGACAAGGCCTTGACGGTCACCTTGAAGCCAATCGCCTCCAACGTCTCCTTGATCGACGCCGACACCTGCGGTGCCGGGTTATTAGCGAAGTTGGCGAGCGTGATGTTGATCGGCGTGGCTACGCCCGAATCCTTGACCAGCTGCGTGGCCTTCGCGACATCCATCGCGTAGACATCCGGCGACTGACCGGCGAGCAGGTTCTCGGAGAGAATCTGCGACCACGGCGAACGACTCAGCGCGCCGCCAATGATCTTGACGATTGCCTCACGATCGATCGCGTAGTTGACGGCCTGACGCAGCATGACATTGTCAAACGGCGCCGTGTCGGTGCGGAAGACCGCGTAATCGACGGCGGCATCCGGCGTCGAGTAGAAGCGATCCTTGTACTGCGGATCGTTGGCGGTCGCCGGGATCTCGGAGCCAGTCGGCGCCGATCCGTCGAACGTCATATCGAGCTCGTTGTTCTTGAGCTGAGCAAACTGTGTCTCATCGGGCACGCCGATCCCTGCTTCGATGCCATCAATGTTGTTCTGATTCTCCAGTTCGGGCACGCCGGCAGCGACGTTTGCAGCCCACGTGGGCTCGCGCACAATCGTGACGGACTTGTCGAGCTGGTAGTCAGAGATCTTGTACGGACCGACGTACGGCGGTGGTGTCTCGGTCTTCTTGTGCGGCGTCGAGGCCGGAATGATGAAGCCCCATGCCATCGCGAGGGCGCGTGGGAACGAGCCGTCGGCCTTGACCAGCGTGAACTCGGTTGTCAGCTCGTCAACGGCCTTGATGCCGCTGATACCCGGATTCTTCTTGCCCTTCGACGATGTCATGACATCGCTGTAGTCGGACTCGCCAACGATCCCGGAGTAGTACCCCGAGGCCGGTGGGCCACCCGTTGCGCACTGAATGTTCGGATCAAGGATGTACTCATACGTCGCCTTGACGTCCTTGGCCGTGACGGGCGAGCCATCCGGGAAGGTCAAACCCGAGCGCAGCTTGACCGTGTAGGTCAGGCCATCAGCCGAGACGGTCGGCATATCCGCCGCCAAGTCGGGCTGCATCTGATTCGTGGCGGGTGCCACGACGGTGTCGGGATAGCCATAGAGGCCACGCGCCATGAAGTAGAAGACCGACCACGAGATGCCGTAGTACGACAACCCGTTCCAACAATCGATGTTGTCGTTCATCGCCATCTTCAGCGTGCCACCCTTGGTGGGTGTCACAGCGGCCGAGAAGCCACCGTTGAGATAGTCGCCACCGGCTGCTGCCGTGGTTGCACCACCGCCACTGTCGGCGGTCGAGCTCGTGCTACTGCTCGAGCCACACGCGGCTACGACCGCGGCAACAGCCACCAGCGCAATAGTCATCATCAAATGTCGGAGCTTCATTGTGCTCCTCCTCGGGTTGTCGTGGTCATTGGATTAGTCCTTTCGTACACAGGTGGAAGAGCGGTTGGCGGCACTAGTTCTGCGTGCCGCCACGAGGGTCGAGTGCATCCCGCAGGCCATCGCCAAGCAAGTTGAAGGCGAGCACCGTGAGGATCAGCAACGTTCCGGGAAAAACCATCAGGAACGGGGCATTGATGTAGAGCCCGCCGGGGACGGCGTCGGAAATCATGCGCCCCCACGATGGGATCTCAAGCGGAAGGCCGAAGCCAAGGTAGGACAGCGCCGCCTCGGCGGCGATAGCGCCAGCGATCGAGAGGCTCGTATAGACCGTGACCGGGCCAATCAGCTGCGGCAAGAGGTGGCGCGTGATGATGCGCGTATTGCTTGCACCAAGCATGCGGGCGGCAGTCACGAACTCACGATCCCTCAACGCCAGTACCTCGCCACGAAAGATACGGCCAGGATAGAACCATGAGAAGAAGGCGATGATCAGAATCACGAACCAGAGCGACGGCCCAAACGCCACCGAGGCGGCAACGGCAAACAGCAGGAACGGAAAGGCCGCGACGATATCCATCAGGCGTGCAATCGCCGTGTCGGTCCAACCACCGACGTAGCCTGCGACCACGCCGAGCAGCAGGGCGGCGGCAACGGTCAGGATGGTCGCGACGACACCAATAATCAACGACGTGCGAGCGCCATACGAGAGCTGGACCAGCATGTCGTAGCCGAGGCTGTTCGACGCTCCGAGCACGAAGCACTGCTTCTCACCGACGCTCGCCAGACCGTTAAGGCAGCCGCCCAGTGGCCCCACAGGCAGCAGCGTGTAATCGTCAACACCCGACGAATTCGACTTGTTGAGTGGGTGGTTCGTCCACGACTCAAACAGTGGGCCGGCCAGGGCAAAGACGACAAGCAGGATGATGAAGAGCAGACTGCAGAGCGCTACGTAGTCGTGGCGCAGACGAGCGGCTGCGAGTTGAAGCGGCGTGCGCGCCACGACCATGCCATCCACGTGCATGTCTTGAAACTCTTCGACAGTCGCCATCGATCCCTCCCTCGGCACGAAAGGGTACACCTGATCAACATCCTCCGTCGGTAGTCGAATCCTGCCTTTAGGAGCGGATTGCTACGACAGTGCGTCGGCGCCCGCGACGACCTCGAGCAGCTGCTGCGTGATCTCGGACTGCCGTGCGCGGTTCATGTCGAGCGTAATACGGTCGATCAAATCCTTGGCGTTGTCGGACGCGTTGCGCATCGCGGTCATGCGCGCACCATGCTCCGAAGCCGTCGATTCGAGCAGCGCACGGAAGATCTCTGTTTCCAGCGCCGTCGTCAAGAGCGGCGTCAGAATCTCCTCCGCCTCGGGCTCGAACAGCAACTCGCCCATCATGGCACGCTCGCGCGGCGTCATCTCGGTCAGTCGCTCGGGCAGCGGGATCGGCAAAACCTCGAGGGCATTGACCGTCTGCACGAGCGGCGAATCGAAGTGATTGAAAACCATTACGAGGCGATCAAAGATCTGCTCCGTGTAGTCCTCGACCAGCGTATTGGCGATCTGCTCGGCGTCCTGATAGACGGGGCGATCCGTAAAGCCCGTCCAGACATGGCGCAGGTCAGCGCCACGGAAACGCAGCGAGCCAGCACCCTTACGACCTGCGGCGTACCAGACGACCTGATGGCCAGCCGCGCGCTCCAACTTGGCCTCATCGAGTGCGCGACGCAGCACGCTGGCGTTGAAGGCACCAGCCAAGCCACGATCGCCCGTCATCACGAGAATCGCCGTCGTGCCCAATTCTCGTCGTTCAAGCAACGGCTGATTACGTAGCGCCTGTGTGCGGCCCGCCGTTTCCGTGATCAACTCGTGCATGCCATCGGCAAACGGACGGAGTGACTCGATCCGTACTTGAGCACGACGCAACTTGGCACCGGCCACGAGCTCCATCGCCTTGGTGATCTTGCTCGTGTTCTTGACGGAATGGATCCGCCGACGGATGTCCTGAAGGGACGCCACGGACTACGCGATTGCTCCGGCAGCAGCAGCCGAGCCCTCGAAGCCAGCAGAGAACTGAGCAACAGCGACCTTCAACTTCTCGATCGTGTCATCCGAGAGGTCGAGCGACTCGCGAATCGCCGTCAGAATTGCCTTCTCCGACCGCAGCGCCTGACGGAACCCGTCGTTGAAGCGCGAAACGTCACCCGCATCGATATCGTCGACGAAGCCGTTCGTGGTCGCCCAAATCACGGCAACCTGCTCCTCGACGGGCCACGGGTCGTACTGGTTCTGGTTGAGCGTGTTGACGAGGCGCTGACCGCGGTTGAGCTGGGCCAACGTCGTGGCGTCAAGCTCGGACGCGAACTGCGCGAAGGCCTCGAGGGCACGGAACTGCGCGAGCTCCAGCTTGAGGCGACCAGCGACCTTCTTCATCGCCTTCGTCTGAGCGTTCGAGCCGACGCGCGACACCGAGATGCCGACGTTGATGGCTGGGCGAACGCCCTGATAGAAGAGGCTCGACTCGAGGAAGATCTGTCCGTCGGTAATCGAGATGACGTTCGTCGGAATGTATGCCGACACGTCGCCTGCCTGCGTCTCGATGATCGGCAGTGCCGTCATCGACCCGCCGCCGAGCTCGTCGGACAGCTTGACCGCACGCTCGAGGAGACGCGAATGCAAGTAGAACACGTCGCCCGGGAAGGCTTCGCGGCCCGGTGGGCGGCGCACCAACAGGGACATCTGACGATAGGCGTCGGCCTGCTTGGTGAGGTCGTCGTAGACCACCAGCGAATGGCCACCCTTGTAGAGGAAGTACTCGGCCATCGCGCAACCGGCATACGGAGCGATGTACTTGATCGGCGCAGCCTCAGAGGCGTTTGCGGCGACCACAATCGTGTAGTCCATGGCGCCGTGCTCGCGGAGCTTCTCAACGACCTGCGCGACGGTCGAGGCCTTCTGGCCGATCGCGACATAGACGCAGATCACGCCGGAGTCCTTCTGATTGATGATCGCGTCGATTGCGACAGCGGTCTTGCCTGTCTGACGGTCACCAATGATCAGCTCGCGCTGGCCGCGACCAATTGGCACGAGGGCGTCTAGCGCCTTCAGGCCGGTCTGCAGTGGCTCCTTCACAGGCTGACGATCGACCACACCAGGCGCCTTGTACTCCAGCGCACGCTGCTCGGTCGTCTCGATGGCAGGGCCACCGTCAATCGGTACACCGAGCGGGTTGACGACGCGGCCAATCAGCGCTTCGCCGACGGGAATGCTCATCACCTTGCCGGTGCGGCGGACCGTGTCGCCTTCGCGAATCTTCTGCCACTCACCGAACAGCACAACGGCGACGTTGGACTCTTCGAGGTTGAGGGCGAGGCCGGTCACGCCATGCGGCAACTCCAGCATCTCGAGGGCAATGCAGCGCTCGAGGCCGTAGACGCGGGCAATGCCGTCGCCAACCTGGATGACGGTGCCGATTTCCTCGACATCGGCGGTGTCCTCGAAACCACTGATCTGGTCTTTGAGGATGGATGCGATCTCGTCGGGGCTCAGCTTCACGTTTTTCTCCGTCAGACGGTGGGGATGCGGGCGGCACGCAGGTCGCGGCCGAGAAGGTCAAGGCGACGACGCAACGAGGCGTCGACAAGGCGGTCGCGGACCCGAAGGACCACGCCACCCAGAATGCTCGGATCGACAGTGCGATCCATGGTGACGGCCAGTCCAGTGGCAGCAGCAAGCTGCTTCTGAACCTTGTCGGCCGTCTTGTCATCAATAGCGACCGCTGTCGTCAATTCGACAGCCAGTTCGTTCTGGGCGAGGCGCACGCGATCTGCGAACGCACTCTGGATCTCGAGCAGGGCGCCGAGTCGGCGATGATCCTGCAGAACCTCGAGAAAACGGACAACGAGGGGATCGCCACCCTTACAGAGGGCAGCGAAGACACGAGTCTTCGCGTCACGCGAGATCGCCGGATTGGCCAACGTGCGCGATAGCGCAGCGTTTTCCCGCACGGCGCGCGCGACAGCCGCAAGGTCGGCATCGACCTCACGCAGGCGCTTGGCCTCGGTCGCAGCGCTATACAGCGCTGTGGCATACGGGGTAGCGATGCTCACGCTTAGTTGGAGCCTCCGTGCAGCGCCGAGAAGTCAACGCCCGCAAGCGCCTCCTCCACAAGTCGCTTCTGCTCCTTCTCATCGAGTGCGTGACCGAGCACTCTCTCGGTCGCGAGCAACGTGAGATCAGCAATCTCCAGCTTGATGCGATCGAGCGACTGCTGCGTCTCCGCCGCAATCGCCTGCTGCGCCGCAGCAATACCACGCTCGCGCTCGGCTGCGATCTCCTCGACCAACTGACGCTGCTGCTCGGCTGCCGTAGCCCGGGCACGATCGAGAATCTCGGTAGCCTCGTGCTTCGACGCGGCGAGCTGAGCCTTGTACTCCTCGAGCAGGCTCTCGGCCTCCTCGCGGGAGCCCTCGGCCGCCGCCAAATTGGCACGAACCGCCTCGCGGCGCTCGTCAAGCAGTCCAGCAATCCGTCCGAAAGCGTACTTCTTCAGGATGAACAGGACGATCAAGAACGTGATCAGTGTCCATATGCTGAGGCCAAGCTCGGGCTGAATCAGCCCAGCTCCACCCGCTTCTGCAAGAGTCAGCGACTGCATCAGATCAGGCGATGAAGAACGCGACGAAACTCATGAGGAGGGCATAGAACGTGATCGCCTCGGTGAGGGCCAGACCCAGGAACATCATGCCCTGAAGGTCGCTGCGCATCTCGGGCTGGCGGGAAACGCCCTCGATCGTCTTACCGATCAAGTAACCCACGCCCACGCCGGGGCCGATTGCGCCGAAGCCAGTGCCGAGACCTAGTGCGATCGCCTTTGCAGCGTCGACGAGTCCCTGATCGGTAAGTGCCATGTGACGTGATCCTCCTGGTTAAACGGGCGTTAGTGGTGAGGCTCGATAGCCGAGCCGATGTAGATGCCTGAGAGCATCGCAAAAATATAGGCCTGAAGCGACGCAACCAGGCCCCACTCGAAGATATAGAACACAACAGCGATCGGAATTGCGATCGGTGCGACGAACAGTTTGCCGAGCAGGATGACAAAGCCGATGCACATAATGATCAGCAGATGGCCCGCGAGCATGTTGGCGAAGAGCCGGACGCTGAGCGAAATCACGCGCAGCACCTGAGACAGCACCTCGAGAATGATCAGAACGGGCTTCAGCGCCGGTGGGCACGGCGGCACCCAACTGCGGAAGTAGGCGACGACGCCATTGGCGCGGATGCCCTCGAAGTGCGAGATGCCGATCGTCATCACCGTCAACGTCAGCGTCACCGAAAGGTTCGACGTGGCCGCGTAAATCGTCAGGCCAGGGATCGGTCCCCAGAGCGGGTTGTGCGTATCGAGCGGCAGCGGAATGAAGCTGATCATGTTCAGCGTCCAGATGAACACGAACAGCGAGGCGACATACGGGAACCAGCGCGCGAAGGCCGCCTTCGGTAGCGTCGACTGGCCGATGTTCGTCTCGGAGAAGGTGTAGAGCAACTCGACCACGGTCTGTGTGCGACCCGGCTGCGTGCGGAGACCACCACGCACGATCCAGAGCGTCAGCACGACGGAGACCAGCATGCCAAGCCAGAGATAGACCACGAGCTTCGAAATACCCATCTCCAGCGGCCCGAGCGTGACCGATGTCCAGTACTCGTTGATGAACTCCTCGACGGGCTGGAAGTTCGTCTCGGCAGCCGCGAGCGCCGAGGTCGGCAACGCGAGGATGCCGATCAACGCAGCGAACAGGAAGCCGAGACGGCGGGTCATACCGAAGCCTCCGGCGTTGGGCTGGAATGCGTCGCGTCACCGCGGAGAAGTACGTGGCTTATCGAGCGAGCGACCATGTCCACGGTAAAGTAAACGAGGAACGCTCCGGCGGCGGCGACACCCACTTCGCGGTCCACAGTCCAGGCGATAATGAACAGCGCACCGAAGGTCAACCAGGCCCGAGAAATCAGGCTGAGACCCACAATACCCACGGCCATGACCTGCGTCCGACCATGCGAAAACCAGTCGGAGCCGAAGGCGATCGCGATGTTCGCGAGCAGCAGCGCTGCCGACAATCCCCACGCCCACAGCGACCAGCCAGCGAGGTAGAACACGGGCAGCGCGATCAGACATGGCACCACCGCTGCAAAGCGGAGGCCGAGGGCGACGCGGCGACGGGTGGGGCTCAGAGTCATCGTGGTTTGAAGTATTGGATGTAGAGCAAATAGAAGCCGAGCACGAGCCCGATCGAACTGCCGACCATGATGCCGCCGGCGAGATGATCAGTGAGGTAACCGACGGCTGCACCGACGCCTCCTCCCAACAGAATGCCCGCGATAATC
>Ga0114966_10003548_pt1 | contig 13630 bp, 18 predicted proteins | sample M_130207_XF_Meta_FD_87029 | JGI IMG/M metagenome (GOLD analysis project Ga0114966, IMG submission 87029) | Freshwater microbial communities from Lake Montjoie, Canada to study carbon cycling - M_130207_XF_MetaG | ecosystem: Environmental > Aquatic > Freshwater > Lake | place: Lake Montjoie... | reverse complement strand
ATGAAAAAAAAAATAATATTAAATATGATTGGGTTATTTCAACATCACCGCAATGCGAACCACAGAATATAATAGATAATTTAAAAACATTAGATAATAATTATATGTATAGTCCAGGTTATAGTATGTGGGGAGGGTATTATGCTAGTTTTTATATTGGTAATTCAGAACATATTAATTATCTAGGCGAGTATTATAATTATATGGTAAGTTGCGACATTAAAGAGGATAAGAATATAATATATAATAATAGAAATTATATTGACTCAGAACCATTATTAAAGGCATATATTGATAAAAAATATAGTATGAAACCAATATTAGGCATTAGATTTCATCGTATAAGATTTAATGGATTAATAATTGATCATTAATATATAGTAGATGTTTAAAAATTAAAAAACTCAATTATATATTTTCTCTCACTTTCACTCAGCCACCACCCCACCGGAATACACACCAACTCTTTCTCCAATAAATCCAAATTAGGCAATGGCTCTTCGAATATCTTCACGCAACTATTAATATCATTGCGGTTATGTACTTGGCTCGTCATTATTCCCGCTTCTTTCATTTTATCCATAAACTCTTGTTTTTTGCCATTCAAAACTCGAATGGTATAAAGCCAATAGGCTGAATTACATTTTTGATTACCATTCATCAATTGAATACCTTTCACATTTTTTAATCTCTCATCAAAATAAGCCGCATTCGCTCTATTTTTCCGGAGTAATTCGGCCATATGTGGCAAATTATATAATCCCAGGGTTGCATTAATGTCATTCATATGGAATTTATAACCATATTCAACTATATCATTTTCTAGGCGTAAATCTTTGCCTTTATAATTACGTTTATTGCGGTCAATACCATACCATCTGAGCAATTTACAGCGCTCATACCAAATTTCGTTCGGTAATGTAATAAATCCTCCATCACCCGTTGTCAAATGCTTTATAGCTTGTAAACTAAAAACGCACATATTTCCCTCACTTGCTTTACCGCCAATTTTTTCACCATTATATTCAGCGCCAAACGCATGGGCGCAATCTTCCACAATCATCGGCTTAAAACCAAAACGCTGCTTGCTGTATTCTTGTAATTCGCGTAATCCGTCCAAATCGACAGGCGTTCCGCCCCAATGGACCAGATAAATGACTTTTGTATGTTCATTCAGTTTGGTTTTAAGATCATTCAAATCAATATTGGCGGTTTCCATATCGACATCTAACCACCGAATATTTACCTTATTGGCCAGAATAGCGGCAGTTGTCGCAAAACACGTGAGCGCTGGTGTCAAAACTATATCTTTTTCTTCATCGAAACCAGGCCAATCGACTCGCTCATCCTTATTTTTCAAAAGACGTAAGGCCAATGTCAGACCCGCGGTGGCTGAATTCAGTGTGAGGATATAAGGATTTCCAATAAATTCTTTCAATCCATTTTCAAATAATTCAACTTGCGGGCCTTGTGTTATTTGCCCTGACATAATAACCTTATTCACGGGAGCAATAACATCTTCACTCATAAATACTTTAAATAAAGGAATAATTGCTGTCTCCATTAATAATATATTTAAATATATTATATATTTAAATCTTAACCGTTTATAAAATATATTATAATGAATTCCTCGTATAAAAATAAGGATCTTGATTACGGTGCGTTAATTGAAGCAATCACAGTTATTCAACAACCAAAATCAATTATAGAGATTGGCATATTAGATGGATATTCATTACAACATTTTATTAATAGCACCGACTCACATAAAACAGTCATCGAGGCGTATGATATTTTTGAGAAATTTAATGGAAATCATTCAAACGAAGCTGATTTAAAAGAGAGATTTAAAAATAATCATAATGTATCAATAAATTATGGTGATTTTTATGAATTACATAAAAATATTAACACTCCGGTTGATATGATTCATATTGACATCGCTAATAACGGCGATACATATGAGGATGCAATTAAGCATTATTTACCAAAATTATCGCCAACCGGCATAATGATTTTAGAAGGAGGCAGCGCTCAGCGCGATGAAGTTGAATGGATGAACAAATATAATAAACCTAAAATCTATCCGGTTATACAAAAATATTCTAAAGATTATATTATAAAAACAATCGGAAATATTCCCTCTTTAACATTTATTTTACTTCCCTGTGGAGCCAAAGCCACCCTCCCCTCGTAAGGTCGGTTCGCCCAAATCGTCCACCACTTCCACGAACATCGGGTACGTTAAATTCGGCGGGCAAATTTGGACAAGCCGCTGGAACTTCTCTACTTGATAATCGGACCCGCGCCAATTATCAAAGACGGCAATGTAATCTCCGCGGTAACCCGCATCAATAATCCCGACCGAGTTCGCCAAGCGCAAAGGCGATTTGCTGCCGGTGCTGGAACGAGGGTACATATAATAGCCGACTGCCCTTACCCCTAAAAACTCCATCGCCCCTTTCACGCCTTGATTAATTCCCTTGGTCGTAAATCCTGCCACGGAGACCTCTGCTGGACAAAACAAATCAAACCCGGCATCGAAATGCTTTTCCGTGCGAATGGTGTCGTTGTGTTTTTGTGCAGCGGTAGTGTACATTTCGCGTAAAGCCTCGGGCACGCTTAAACGTAAGACATAATAACTAGACATCCTATGATAATAAATATAAACACGTTGTTTTTATATATATTTTTTAAAAACTAACAATGATAACAACTACTATTATTCAATGCGGGCGGCAGCGGTGCCAAAGCCGCTGGGGTCGGCAAACAGTTGGCTTTCAATAAACCCGCCGATAAATACTCGCCGGCACTAATCGCCCCTTGCCCATATTCGCCGCTATTCTTGGCATTGTATGTCGTATAAAAACGTTTTCCGCCAATATAGTACGAGCGCGCTTTACAATCCGGTAAACAGGGTTTGTCGGTACCCGAAGTCGTTTTCTTTGTCACACACGCAGCTGCACCCGCTTTGACTTTATTCACAACATACTCGTTTTGGCTACGGTCGTCGGGCGAAAAGTTTTTAACCACGATCACTGGGGGCGTGCCGCCAATCGGACAAACTGGGTATAATATATTATTGTATAAATAACCTTTGGTATTTTTCGCTGAGATTTTCACGATGGCGGGATCATTGCCGCCGCAACAGCCGCCGTTGGTATTGGCATATAAAGCTGATAAATTCGTGTTGGCAATCGGGCGTTGATTGCGGTGACCGCCGTTCAGCGAAAACCCGCCTGGCGCCGCCGAGATGGGCACTTGAAATCGGCGAGAATTACGTTTTAAAGCGACAATCGACATTATATATTATACATCCTTATTTTTTTCATAATGTTTTTTAATTTTATTATTCTCTTCTTTACAATTTAATTCAGAACATTCTGTGCGGTCTTTTAACAGCTTTATATAACCAAATTTATCTTCTTTATCTAAGGTTTCTACACATTTCATACGCTTCGCCAGGTATTCCATTTCATTCACATCATCACTCACATCACATTTTGTATTCATTAATTTTAAATGTTTGTGAGCTAGATCACGTAATTTTTTTTTTGTGGTGACCTTACGGCATTTACGATTTATACATTTTTGCAACGCCTTGTCTAAGGTACCGGCTTCCTTCAAAGCTTTCAAAAATTTGTTTGAAAAATTAAACATATTTGGTCTTTTTTTTTTGCGTGTCGTCTTTGCTGCCGTCTTTGCAGACGTCTTTGCCATAGTTATATATTATAAATATAATAAGATCCGTTCTTTCAAACATCTCTCGATAAAGTAAAATAATTTCGTCCCTTGTAATTCTTCTAAAGAGAGATGGTGCAAACACAATAAGCCCAAGCTATAATAACTGGCATTTTTATGGGTGATAAAAGGCAACTCCGTCAACGACAATAATTCGGGGGCACAGCATTCGGCTGGAAACGGATAAATGGCCGGATACTTCAAGACTAATTTGTCTGGCTCTTTTTCGGACAAGGGTACCAATTGTGAGAGATTCGCTAATAAATACATCTTCCCATCTACGACCAAAATGTCTTGCGGCCGCCAAAACAACAACGTCATTCCTTGTTCTTCCAAAAACTGTAATTGCAAGGTCAAGTGGTATGCCATTGTTTCCAGTTGGTCATAATCTAGCTGCGGCAAGGTCGGCAACCACTGGCAAGTGCCGCCAGCACTTGCCCCTGTGCCGCCAGCACTTGCCTCTACGATTTCTATAAAGGCTTCATAAATCTCTCTATCCTCATCACCAATTTTATTTAAAATCTGTTCCATTCTTATTATTTATTATAAAATAATAATAGTGTTTATATGCAAAAAATTGAAAAAAAACTTTTATATAATAGAAAAAATATACAACCGTTAAACACTACCAGAATGAAGACTGCCACCTATGTGCCTCCCTCTTTGCGCAAGCAACAACAACAAAAGCCGCCTGCGCCTGTGCCCGCACTCGCGCCAATAAAATTAGCGAAGAAAACCGAACCGAAAAAAGAGTTCCAGCTGGATGATGCTGTAAACTTTCCTTCACTCGGCGAAACCTTAAAGCAGAAACAAATCAATGGCACACCTATCAGTTTTTCAAAAGCCGCTGCGAAGAAAAATGAAGTGCTGCTGCCGAAAGAAATCGTATCAACAGGTCCGCCGCCAGGCTGGGTTTATATTCGTCGCCATAATGGCAAATTTCAATACAAAACGGGCGATTTGACTAGCTTAAATAACTGGTTAGCGGACGATGAAGAAAGGACGTTTATCAAAGATAATAAACAGATCTGTAAGTATCAGATAGAACGACTACAATACGAACGCGATATGAGTTTAATGTGCTTAGGGGATTACTCCGAGTATTATGGCGAATCCAGCATTGCCGAGATGATGGAACGCGATTATATGAATGAGTTACAAAACAATGATATACCCTACAGCGATTACAGCAGCGGGAGTGATTCTTATATGAGTGATTAAAACAAAAAAATGTTTTAAAAAAAGGATGATGTGTTTAATTCTTTTTTTCATTATATTTTGATTCTATATATTTTGATTCATAATGGAAGAATCAGAAGAAGATGAAATCATCGATACGGACTGGATTGAAAAATTAAGTCAAGAAGAAGATTTGTATAATGATTTCTATAAAGAACCCGTTTGTGCAATTAAACTCTATTTATTGTACGTGAATAAAGAAAATGAATTACAACATATAAAACACGAACGCTATTTATTACCCGAAAACAACGTCCTCTCTCGTGATACAATTATTTCTTTTATCAAGCGTTATCAACAAAAAGGTCAGATTAAATACAAACTGCTCTCTTTACTACGCTATAATATTGAGCTAGAGCCAACGGAGATTACCGATTTTTTAAATGAAGATATGAAACAGAATTTAGGACGATTTATTCAATCTGAAAAATATTTGAATGATATCCATTATGCCGATACGATCCATATGTTTCAAGATTTAAATGCTTTGTTTTTTATTTTTTATGAAGAAGGTGAAAAAAAAAAGAAAGACCATACTCGGCGCATCATTTTGGTCAAACCCAACCTAGCAAAAACGCGCCGAAATCTGCCGCATAAAGACAAAGACAGGAAAAAAAATCACTTAAAGATAACAAAGGAAGTATCCTAAGAAGAAAAATGCTCAACAAGGAGGAGGACGAAATCGTGCAAGGACAACTCATCAATTTAGTCAAAGAAATTCAGCAAGGCGAAGGCGGCATATTCATTTGTGAAATGACCGAATCTTTCTTGTACAATATACATTGTGTGTATAACGCGATAGAATCACCTCCTTATGTATCATTACTATTTCGGTTAATTTATCATACGAAAAATCCCGAAATAGCCTTTTATATGTTAAAAGGCATCTTGAATTTTGTGCAGAGTAAGGACGGGATGAAATACAAGCCGATGTTTGACCATTATTTTATTGAAACTTATGATTGGTTGGTTAAAACCTACGGCTGGTCTTTTTTAAAACAATTTATGATTATATTACGAGATAATTTAGAAAATGGAAAGAATGAAATGCTTTTTCATCATATTATTACGAGTATTGTAAATCAATTGCGCGCGGATGATACTGCAACGATAGAAAATATGTCCTATTTATGTTATCAATTACCACGGGAAAAATCTTTTACGTGGGGCTGGTTGACGTATTATATTGCGCACGTGTATAGCAATAAACCGAATAATTTACATACGATTGTTTCGGCAAAACATATGCGGCAATATTTAATGTATTATCGGCGTTTATTAACCAGTTTGCGACACCGGGTCGTTTTATATGATACAACAAGAGGAACAGAGACAGCAGTAGCCGAGGTAGAACAATGGGAGGGCGACATAAATTGGGAGACGCTTGTAAATACGTTACAAGCGCAAACGCAGTCGGCACAAACGCAGTCGGCACAAACGCAGTCGGCACAAACGCAGTCGGCACAAACGCAGTCGGCACAAACGCCAGTAGAACAAACGCAAGTGCAAACGCCAGTAGAACAAACGCAGGCGCCAGTAGAACAAACGCAGATAGAAACGCCAGCGCAAACGCCATTAGAACAAGCGCAAACGCCAGTAGAAGCACAAGCACAGCCGTCGGAAGAAAAAAAGCCACAAAGTGGCTTCGGTAGTTGGTTATATTCTTGGTTTGGTTAAATGTCTTCAATATTAATTTTCAGCCAATCCATTTGTTCTTGGGGCGACTCTTTTTTTTGTGGCACAGCCTTTGGTGGTAGCATTAGAGGTACAACTTTTTCTTCATTAAAATCTACATCTGCATCTTCATTCGCGGAGGATGATGCATCATCTTCTTCTTCAGGTTCTTCTACCCGAAAATTTGAGAAAGTACAATCGTTTTCCGTGCCTGCCATATCGCCCACGTGCATAATTGCCGCTAAATTTCGTCCTTCCAATTGACGTAATTTATCTTTTTCCACAAATGTATAAATTTCTAATAAATCACAGTTTTTGCTGCCATCCGCTCGGACTTCCCAGTCATAAAAGCCGACCATTAACCACGCGCCAAGGGTAATTGATGCATCGCCACCGCGCCGTCCTTTCAAAAATTTCCCCCGCACATTACAACTATAGGTTTTACCGTCCGTGCCAATGACATCGCATTTGCGTCCGCTGTATATTTTCGTGACGACGGCATACATTTCGTTCGGGTCTTTCACCCGACGCACGTCACCGCCGCCACCGCCCATATTTTTGCGTGCGCCCTTTTTGCCTTTATTGCCGCCAGTATTGTTTTTCACCATTTTAGATTAAAGATATCTTATATTATTTTTGAAATAATATAATTCAATTTTTTTATAGATGCAATAACTTATAAGACACTAAATCTAATAGGGGCTCTGCTAGGGGCTCTGCCCCTACAACCCCGTCCACAAGCGGAATTGATAGAGCCCCTGCCGGTCGGGGTTGTAGGGGCAGAGCCCCTATTGCTCTCAACCAAACGACACCAAAAGCGGGCAAAAGCAGCGGATGTTTTTTTGCTGCCGCTGCATCGGGATAAGCTTCGTGATGCTGCTGGATTTGTTCTGCTAGTACTTCGTCAATAATCGCTGGAAGTATCGCAACATTTTCGCTAAACAAAGCTTGATCTCTCTCCTCAAGGGTAAGTTGACTTTTAATATAATTCGCAACCACATTTGTGTCACAGACTGCTGCCAACGCCATCGCAATTAAAACGGGATCGTATCGCAACCGGTTCATTACGTCCGTTTCCACGTCTGTCTGCCATCGTTTAAGATGAAAACTGGCAATTTCGGGAGGCAACGGATATTCTTCTTTTTTTTCTTTTTCTTCAAATGCCGCTGGTATCTTTTTTGGCGTATGAAATGTAGCCAAACGCAAATGAAATCGTGCATAAATACACAGAATAGAAACAAATGTATTATCAGCAAGCACTGGCGTCGGTTTCGGCAGTGCTTGCTGATAATAACGACAAAACACGTCGATAATTTCTTCGGCGGTTGCTGTTTGGGTATCCAGCAATTGATGCAGGTAATACGTCAAACTGTGATAGTGGTTATTAAATACAGCACGAAGCATCATATGAAAGCGTTCCTCAAATTTCCTCAACCATTTTGCGGGCGGTCCTTTGACCAAGACATACCGGATTTTGGGTCGCAGGGGTTTCGACTGCCGCATAAGAAACACCAGCGGGGATGATTGCCACCCAAACATTTGACGTACTGTGTCCGAGACGGATAATAACATCGGTTCATCCGGCTGTAAGGCATAATAGAAATCATAATACAGTTGCCGTAAAAACGGCTTTACGTCCATTGCGTTTAATTCATTTAGCCAATAATAACATTCATTTAAATCTTTGCCTTTTAACAAAGCGGTCATAAAAGCCGCTTGCGCTTCATCTAAGGCATAGAGCGAAGTCATTTTATCTAGTGTAATGCAGAGAGATTAAATCACAAAAAGTAAATCAATTTTATTTGAAATATTTATTTTCTGGTTATACTTTAAATGAGCAAAAAACCTATTTCGTGGTTAGAATTAATTAAGTTGAAATTAGGCGAAGCGAAAGGTGCCTCCTTGAATGACATCATGCCCGAAACGAAGAAAGCGTGGGCACAAATTAAAGCCGGGACACATCCCGAGTATATCCAAGGCAAATCTCAAACCTTTGCGCGTAAAAAGAAAAGTGGTGATAATAGTACTAAAAAGAATCGGAAAAGTATGAAAAGTGCCAGCGCCAGCAGCGCCAGCAGCCCCAGCGCCAGCAGCCCTAGCAGCAGCCCTAGCAGCAGCCCCAGCGTAGAAGAATTATTAGAGCAAATCAAATTATGTGGCAAATGCAAAAAAAAAGTAGATAAACTAATGAAAAAAAAGTCGCTGAAAGGCGGCAATTGTTGTAGTGGTCCTGTTTAATTTTTTATCATCTTTAATGCTATTGCTGCATTAAAGTGAAATAGCGATTCTTATAGGTTTTTTTAATTTTGTTTGCCAAGATTTCAGCATCTACTTCTTCTTCATCCGTTAAACGACTAATCTCTCGTCGTAACATATCCGTATGTTGTGCACAAAACAGTTTGAATCCATTCGCTGGTTTAAAATTCGGTTTATTAATAATGGTGGTTAATTGTAGATCCATTGCTTGAATGACATCTTTTTCCATCACAATATAAGTGCGCATATTTTTTTTCTTTTCTTTTCTGTTCTCTTCATTTTCTTCAGTTGTTATTACTTTTTCACGAAAGTAATAACGACCCGCTTTAAACATTTTATCCAGCACATCTCCTTTATAATTCAAGGCAGCTAAACGTGCTACTTCGCGTTCAGTTATCTCGGCATATTCATTTAACCAAACGGACCATGCGGCTTTATATGCGTGCCGGTCGTCATATTGATGAATACGAGCAAATTCCGTAATGTATGCTAGTATTGAATCGCTTAATTTATAGCGGAAGATTTTATTGGATTGTGACATTTTCGTTGGCTCTCATATACCTTATTTCAAAACAAGGATAAAGTTTTCAATTTTTTGTATTATTCATATAAAAAAATTGAATATAAAATTATATCTCTAATGTACTTTACACAGCAGTATGTCGCAAAAAGAAATAGCTGCTTATCTATTGCAATTATCGCCGATGGAAAAGCAAATTTTAAATATTGCCGAAACCCATTTGGAAACGTCGTTCAGTCTGGTAAAAAGTATTGGTTTTCAAGAATGGCAAGCGCAGGCACAAGCGCAAGCAGCAGTCTCAATACCGCCGCCGCAGCCGCCGCCTAGTTCTAAATCGTGAAAGCAAAAATCTTACTCGGTTGGTGGATTTATTTATTTTTTTTCGTGTATCTTTACCTGTGCCGCCGCCCTTTTGCCCAAGCGCAGCAGGCTCAAGCGCACCACCCGCGGCAGGCGCTGCATTTAAAATCGGTGCCAACTTTTTTACTAAATCTTCGCCAGCACATTCAATCTTATTTATTTGGTTATTAATGCCATTCACAATTGGCATAACAATACCCGCACCTTTCGTTATCGGCGGCGTACAAGTTTTAATAATTTCCTGACCCAACTCATCCGCCGAGAGAATGACGGACACAATACCACCTACCACGGGTATATTAAAGACAATCCCTTTAATAATATTTAACAAGGAGTGCGAGATGGATTTCCCAATATTACTGCCCATTCCTGTAATAATTTCTTTTATTTTGGCATTAATCCGATCAATTTCGGGTTGGGCAATTTCTAAGGTTTTTAACAAAGCGGATATATAATTGCTAATCCATTCTTTAAAGAGCCCCTGAAATTTGGCTTCTTTCACAGCATCGCTATATCGCCCACTGGTTTTCATCATTTTCTCAAATAATTTTTTTGAATCCATATTGGGGTCTGCTAAAATTTGATTGGCATTTTCGCCGAGGGCAATTTTATTAATAATGTTCTGTATATTAATGATAATAATGGCATAAATGGTTTCAAAAGGTCCAAACAAATTGGGATAGCCTTTAATTTCTCGGTCGCCGAGTTCGGTAAATAAATTTTTAATCGAGTTGGTGATTTTATCCAAGGCACCCGATGCCGAATTGCCAATACCGGTGATAATAGTCCCAGCGATGGAAGGCAAATCATTCACCACCAATTTTACACATTTACCTTGATCCGTAATTGCCCCCACGACTTTTTGTACACCTGTATTCACTAAATCAACACCTTTATCCTGTATTTTTTCTAAAACTTTTTTGGGACTTGATACCAAATCTGCTAAGTCTCGTGCTGCACAAGACTGTTTATCTTTACAGTCGCTCTTGCCTTTGCCTGCTGGTGTGCCTGCGTCTGCTGGTGCTGGTGCTGGTGCTGCGTCTTTCTTTTCGGGTTCAGACATTAAAATACTATATTATATTTAGTTTTTAATTTTGTTAAGAAGCAGTTCCTTATAAGCAGCGTAATCTAATTCGGGCGTCTTTGTTTTTTCGGTTTTTTCCTTTAAAGTCTCTTCATAATGATAGAGTTTGCCTTTGTACCGAAAATGATTGGCTTGTTCAATCACTTTTACTCTCGTGTTAAAATTATGGGCGGCGCCTTTACTGCCAGTATTGTATTTTTTAAAGGTAGCAAAAAGGGATTTTGTGGCGGGGGCAAGAGCTTCAGCAAGAGCGGATGCTGGTGCTTCTGGTTGTGCTGGCGCTTCTGGTTGTGCTGGCGCTTCTGGTTGTGCTGGCGCTTCTTCAACAACCGCCTTATACAGCCGTTTACAATTATGTTCTACGACAAATTTGCGAGCGACGGCTTCCAGTAAAGGATATTGGACTTCTTTTAAATTGTTCGTATAATACCAAAAGGTTTCTGTGGTTTTATCATACGTCATAATAAGATCGCCGTGTTCTGTTGTTTCCAGTACCATTTTATCTTCGGTTGTGGCGTCCTCGACGGGTTGGTCAAGTAAGGCTGTATACTCGGCAAGATATTTATTTTTTATTTCTTCTGCTTCTTCCTCTTCCGTCTCTTCGCTATCATCATCATCATCGGTAGGTATTGATAATTTTCTTATGATACCAACAATAAAAGGCATCGCTAAAAAAAGTCCATAACCGAGTGACGTCCAAACACACGGCACTATATTCGGCATTACGGTGGGAATGGTGGTAGTGTTTAGCATTTTTTATAATAAGAATAGAAGCGGTTTATGTTTAAGTTTTTTATATATGTTATTTATTTATTCAAATCGGCCCGCCGCAGCGCAAATAAGTCTGCCATTTCTTCGGTTAATTCTGGCACGATATGTAGTTCATACGTGGGCAAATTCGGGTGGAGACACACCAAACACATTTGCGAGACCTTTTTTTCATATTTCGCTTCTAAAATGGCTTTATAGGTATTGAGCTGCAAAGCATAATGCCAGAAATTCGTATCGGGTAAATGCGAAATACACTCGGTTAAAGCAAAGGCGCCAAAACTATTCGTCTTTTTAATATCTTTACAGCGTTTCCAGTCGTAAATCATTAATGACCCGTCGCTTTCGTTTTCGTAGACCATATCAATCGAACCCGCCAGTTTCACATCCTCGTTAAAAATCATCCACTCGGTGCGGTAGGGTTTCAGATGGGGATGGGCGGCAAGAAAGGCGACAAAATGGGGACTCTGCCCCCTCACCCCCGCATCTGGGGGACACCCCCCCGCCCCCGCCTCTGGGGAAGAGTCTGCCCCCGAAGTTGAAGAGCCCTCCACCGAAGAGCCCTCCACGGAAGAGCCCTCCGCTGAAATGGGGGTGCGGGGGGTTTCCCCCCGGTAGTAGCATTCAATTGCATAATGCAGTGCCGTGCCTGCCGCTGCCGCTTCATCCCGATTCTTATCCCAGCCGGCTTTAATTTCTTCGCGCGTCTTACCATAATACGGCGAGTTCAGCCACGTCCTTTTATTATTCATCATTTTCGTAATAATGGCATCGGCATCAAATTTCGGAAAATGGGTATGATTCCACGTCGTTACCGACATATAACCATCTTCGCCGGCACACGTATATTTATGCGGACCCGCATCAAATTCAATCAGGGCATCGCGGGGATGTGGCGGGCTCAACGACGATAAAGTGTGCGACATTTTATACCTTTTTCATTAAAAATTAAAACCATTTTCAATTTTTAATATTGTTAACATAAAATTATTGCGGTTTGGTCGGCCACACAATCCCGATTAAATTATCCTTTTCATCTGTATCGGGCGCCGGATACGTCGTCGTAATATCCCGTAATGCTTGGCGGTAGGCTATCCACTGCTGTTTATTTTCATCACTCTTAAATGGATAATCGGATAAACCGTACATATCGCTTTGGGATAAGCGACTATTACGTTCTCGGCGTAAGATGTCTAAATTATGGGTAATCGTATAATCGGCATATTTGGCACTAACCGTCGCTTCGGGCACGAGCGGTTCTTGGGTATAATAAAGGATAATAGATTTATAGGTCGTGCCGCAGGCAATCGGCGTGCCGGGGTAAAGGTCTTGTAAGAGTTGTAATAAAACGACACGTTTATAGGACATTTGTATTGGGATAAGATTTTTTATTTATATATTTAACGGAGTTCGTATAAAGCATCTACTCTGGAGTAGGTTGTAGTATTTTTGGTAATATAAGAATAATAACTATTAGGTGGAACAATAATTGAACATGGTACTCTTATTGGTTCGGAACCATATCCACCACTTGCAGCGTACACTGTATTGCCATCAATATATAAGGTAAAACTATCAATAGTATCTATTATAATAAAAACAGAAAAAAATACCATAATCGGTCTCCCCGTCGTATTATAATACGTTACACCCGCCGCCCTTTCTGCCGTGACATCATACCATTGCTGACTAAAACCGAGGGTTTGGTTTAATGTTGCCACCACATTGCCGCCACTCCCGCCCGTGTTCGGCGTGACCCGGCGGCTGGCAATCGCTTTCGGCGTATTTATGCTATAGGAGGTGGGGATAGCGGTCCACGTGATGCCATTACTGCTATACGCTATGCGGGCAGTTCCGCTATTCACGCCCACCGCCAGCCAATACGTCCCATTCCACGTCACGCCATTGATTTGTGTAAATAATGAAGCCCCGTTACTACTTTGCTGCCACGTTTTGCCGTCAAAACTATAGGCTAAAGGATTCGT
>Ga0114966_10003543_pt1 | contig 13640 bp, 11 predicted proteins | sample M_130207_XF_Meta_FD_87029 | JGI IMG/M metagenome (GOLD analysis project Ga0114966, IMG submission 87029) | Freshwater microbial communities from Lake Montjoie, Canada to study carbon cycling - M_130207_XF_MetaG | ecosystem: Environmental > Aquatic > Freshwater > Lake | place: Lake Montjoie... | reverse complement strand
TCGGGGAAATTTCTCATTGATTCGATTGAGCAACGGCAACGAACGATTGAGCGGATCACGGCGGAGATCATCAAGGCCCAGAAAGCGTTTTTTGAGAGTGGGGTATCGGCGTTGAAGCCGCTGACGATGACGCAGGTTGCGGACGTCGTCGGCGTGCACGAGACGACGGTCAGCCGCGCGATCGCCAATAAATACATTCGCACGCCGCACGGCGTGTTTGATTTCAAATATTTTTTCACACCGGGCTATCAGGCGGACAGCGGCGCCGCGGTTTCGAACACGAGTGTGAAGGAAATGATCGGCGATCTGATAAACATTGAGGACAAAGCCGGACCGCTCAGCGATCAGGAGTTGGTGGTGAAGTTACAAGAAAAAGGAATTAAGATCGCGCGGCGGACCGTGGCCAAATATCGGGAGGAACTGGGGATATTACCGAGCAACCTCCGGCGAGACTACAAGTAGGTAACCGTGGCCGCCGAGTGGGCAGGTGCGGAGAGAATCCCGTGGGTATTAAGCGAGCGCGGCACTCGGCTGAATCCGCAGGGAAGTACCGGCGGTGGCATCGGCGCCGGCTCGGTCCACCCAGGCGGCAAAAGCGATCATCGCGGCATTATCTCCGGTGTGTCGTGGCTCGGCGGCAAAGAAAGGCGCGCGGGCCCGTTGCGCCTCCGCGGCGATGGCGGCCCGGAGCGGGCCATTATTAGCGACTCCGCCGGAGAGCCCGACACTCTGAAAGCGTCCCTCGCCCTGGCGCAAGGCGGCGCGGGTTTTGCGGGCGAGCGCATCGACAACCGCCTGTTGATAACTCGCGCACAAATCAGCCCGGCGGGCCAACACCTCCGTTGCCGGCAGCTTTTCCAAAAGATAACGCAAGCTGGTTTTTAAACCGGAGAAACTAAAATCAAGTTCGTCTTTACGGCCAATTCCCCGTGGAAAATCAAAGGCATCGCTCCGCCCACCCGCGGCCAATTTTTCGATGAGCGGACCACCCGGGTAACCCAGCCCCAATAATTTCGCGCCCTTGTCCAGCGCTTCGCCCGCGGCATCGTCGCGAGTCGAAGAGAGCACCGCGACCTGGCGATGGCGATCGACGGTAAATAACAAGGTGTTACCGCCCGAGACGATCAACCCGAGGTGAGGCAGCAGCGGCGCCAAACGCTCATCGAACTGCAAAGGACTTTCCGCGTGCAAGGCAATCAGGGGAGACCAGACATGCCCGCGCAAGTGATTTACGCCGATCACCGGCACGCGCAAGGTATGGGCCAATGACTTGGCCGCCGCGACCCCCATCGCGAGGCAAGCGGCCAAACCGGGACCATAAGTGACCGCAATCGCGCTCACCCGCTCCCAACCAGGACCGCGCGCGGCTAGGCCGAGCAAGGGGCCGATCGCCCGGAGGTGTTCACGCGTGGCCAGGTCAGGCACGACCCCGCCATAAATCTCGTGCAGAGCCATTTGGCTATGGACCCACTCGCCGATGAGCCCGACGCGCGGATCGAAGAAGGCGAGCGCCGTCTCATCGCAGGAACTCTCGATCGCGAGAATCATCTTAGGGGAAGGAGTCCCTCCCGAGGAAGCCCATGCAATAACTGCAAACCGCGCAGCACGGCCACGGCTGTCTCCAGTTGCCGATCAGCGATGGGGCTAAACCCGAATCGCTCCTTAAAAAGAAGCGGATCCGTGATATCCGAGCGACTCCGTTGCCTTGCCAGCTGGCTGTCTTCTTCGGCAGTCATCACCACCTCCACGTCCGGCGCGATGCCTTGCTCATGAATGATCGCGCCACTCGGGGTATAGTACCGGGCCGTGGTCAGGCGCAGCCCCTCGCCGTGCTCTAATTTAAACACCGATTGCACCGACCCCTTGCCGAACGAGCGCTCGCCGACAACCACCGCCCGGCTCGTATCTTTCAACGCCCCCGTCACGATCTCCGCCGCGCTGGCGCTGCCCGCATTGATCAAAATGACGAGGGGTAACGCCAGCGGCGGTCCGTCCGCTTCAGCCTTAAAATCCTCACGATCGGAGGGCTTCCGCCCTTTCGTGTACACGATCAACTCCCCTTTTTTAAAGAAAGGTTCAGCCACTTCCACGGCCGCATCGAGCAACCCGCCCGGGTTATTACGGAGATCAAGAATCAGGCTGGTCGCGCCTTCCCGTAATAAATCGCCCAAGGCGCTCCTAAATTGCTCCGCCGTATGTTCAGAAAAATCGATCAACTGCAGATACCCCATCCCCGCCGCCAGCACCCGGGCACCGCGCACGCTCTTCACCTTAATAATCTCGCGAACCAGCGTAAGATTCAGCGTTGTTTGGGTCGCCGGCCGAAAGAGCCCGATCTCCACGGAGGTCTGCGGTTTGCCCCGCAAGCGGCCGACCACACCGTCAATGACCCCACCGACTTCAAGCGCCTGACCATCGATGCTGATAATTTCATCGCCGGTCTGAATCCCGGCTCGCTCCCCCGGGCTATCGGCCAGCGGCGCGATCACCACAATCCGGTTGAGGCGCGTCTCGACTTGAACACCCACGCCGCCGAACTCGCCGGTTAAATCCTCCTCAAACTCATCATTTTCTTTTTTTTCCAAGAACTCCGAGTGAGGATCGAGCGTTTCCACCATCCCGTGGAGGGCTCTCCGCGCGAGCTGCGAGTAAGTCACGGCCTTTTCATCAAAATAATTTTCGTTGACCAGCCGCATGACGTCTTTGACGGCATTCACCGAGCGCGTGAGGTCGCGATTCGGCCAGAAGGACCAAGCGGCCGACACCCGCCAGGCGGCCGCACCAAGCGCAAGCAGCAGCGCCAAGGCCGAGACGAAAGTAAGAATCCGTTTGAACATCAGGCCGAGTGTGGGCATCCGCATCACGTTGTAAATGGGTTCGTCACCTGACTCCTCCTCCGCTCCGAGCAACGAATTTCTGGCCGTCTTTAGCGACCAGGCAGACGCAGATGGCACGATGCCGGTGGCCCGCTTCATGGCCTTGGCGCTCTACCATCCTGAGGTTGGCTACTATCAGCGGTCGCGGGTTCGGGTGGGTCGGGGTGGTGAAACCGATTTTTTTACAGCCACGAGTAGTGGTGAGATTTTCGGAGAATTGGTGAACGCGGCGTGCGCGAAAATATTACGGGCGAGTGGTCGCGACCCCGCCCAGCATGTTTTTATTGAGATCGGGGCAGAGCCCGCGCGGGGCGGGGTGATGACCAACGTGGCGCATGCCTTCGCGCGGACGGAGGTGAGACGGCTCAACGCGCCCCTCGCGTTGCACGGGCCGTGCGTTGTCTTCTCCAACGAGCTCTTTGACGCGCAGCCGTGTCAAAGCCTGGTTTACCGAGAAGGGCGATGGCGTACACTCGGCGTTAAATTAAGCGGTGGGCGCTTGACGGAAGTCGAACTCGCCGCGCCGGCCACCACGGACGTACCACCGAGCACGGCGAACTATCGCCTTGATGAGCCGCGGGCCGCAACGGTTCTGGCGGAAAAGATCTTGGCCGAGCCGTGGCAAGGACTCTTCGTGGCGATCGACTACGGCAAGACGTTGCAGGCCTTGTGGCACGACACGCCTCAAGGCACGTTGCGCGCCTATTACCGCCACACCCAATCGAATGACTTACTGGCCCGGCCGGGCGAACAGGATCTGACCTGTCACGTCTGCTGGGACTGGCTCGAGGCGGCCCTCCGCGAGCGCGGCTTTGCCGCGCCCGTGCTCGAATTCCAAGAAGCCTTTTTCATCCGGCACGCTGGCGATTTTATCGCGAAGGCCAGCGCCGCCGAGGCCGCTCACTTTAGTCCGCGCAAACGAGCCCTGCTCCAGCTGCTGCACCCCGCCCATCTCGGCCAGAAATTCCAAGTCCTCCATGCGGTTAAGTGAGGCGTGCACCCCAATAACCACAAATAAAGCGGGCGGTTGGCGCGACCGCGAGGCGCGCACGCACGGCAGCCAGCCGCTGGCGCGGCCGGACGGCGGGCGCGCTCTTCAGCGGGGAAATAAGTCGCGATCATCCTCCAAGGTGGCGACCGAGATCTGACGATGCGCCGGCAGTTGCGTACGAAACCACGTCAGCTGTTTTTTAACCAGGCCGCGCGTATTGCGAGTGATCAACGGCCCGAGATCGGCCTCGGCGATTTCGCCCGCGAAGAGCGCCAGCACCTCGCGATAACCGATGGCTTTGGCCGCGCTCAAATTACCCGCCAAACCGCGGGGGAGTAAACCGCGGACCTCCCCAACCAAGCCCGCCGCGATCATCGCTTGCCCGCGCGCCACGATGCGATTTTCCAAATCAGCCGGCTCACGGTGCAAACGCGTCAGCTCAATTTTATAATCGGCAAAGGGTGAAGGCCGGCGGGCAAACTCGGCCTGCAACTCCCAGAGCGGGCGACCCGAGGCGACACACCGTTCAAGCGCGCGGGCGACTCGCCGCGGGTTAGCCACATCGAGAGCGCCCAGACCCGCGGGATTGAGGAGGCGGAGCCGGGCGAGAGCCTGCGCGAGGGGGAGTTGCCCCAGCTCCTCGCGGACCGGCGCGGCCACGCTCACGTCATCGGCGACCGCGGAAAAGAAAGCCTTGAGGTAAAAGCCGCTGCCTCCGGTGAGGAGGACGGGGCGTCCGCGGGCCAGCGTCTCGCCCAACGCCCGCTGGGCGCGTCGCACGTAATCGACGATATCCATCCGCTCCGCGACATCGCAGATATCGATGAGATGATGGGGAACCCGCGCCCGTTCCGCCGCGCTCGGCTTGGCGGTTCCAATATCCATCCCGCGATAAAACAACAAGGAATCGCACGACAAGATCTCCGCGCCGCACCTTTCGGCCCAGCGCAACGCCCACGCGGTTTTCCCGACGGCCGTCGGTCCGGTGAGCGCGTAAACGATAGGCTTTAACGACATAGAAATTTCAGTTCTTATGAATGCCGACCGCGCCATCTCCGGTCAAAAAATTTCCAATCTGAAAACCCGCTTTATTATCAACCCACGTTCCGGCCACGCCGCCCGGTATCTTCCCGCGCTCACCCGGTTCATTCAGGAAACCGGGGGCACGGCGGTGCACACGGAGCGCCCGCGCCACGCCTACGATCTTGCCGTCCGCGCCCTCGCGGAGGGCTGCGCGTTGATCGTCGCCGTGGGCGGCGACGGCACCCTCAATGAGGTCGGATCTGCTCTGGTGGGAACCACCGCCACCTTGGGGCTCGTCTCCTGCGGATCCGGCAATGGCCTCGCCCGCCACCTGGGCATCCACGGTTCGCCCGCCCATGCCGTGGACATTTTGCGCCACGGGCGGCCGCGCCTGATCGATAGCGGGCTGGCCGACGGTCATCCTTTTTTCAACGTGGCGGGTTTTGGCTTCGAAGCCGAAATCGCCCAGCGCTTCAATCGACTGCCGCGCCGAGGATTTTACCGCTACCTCACCACGAGTGCGCAGGCGTTTCGTCGCTGGCAACCGGAGCAGATTACGATCGTGGAAGGGAATCGGCGGACGCCGCTCCTGAGTTTCACCTTGGTCGTCGCCAATGCCGACCAGTATGGCAATAACGCGCGGATCGCCCCCGGTGCGCGGGTCGACGACGGCCAGCTCGACCTCTGCGCCCTCCCGCCCATCTCGTGGCGGAGCGCGGCCCCTTTAATCGCGCGCCTTTTTCTGGGTAAAATCCAAGGGGGAAAAAACGTCACCACTCGGCGCGGGCCCCACTTTGTGATCGAACGGACCAGCGCGGGTAGCCTGCACACCGACGGAGAATCCCACGACGCCGGCCGGCGCATCGAATTTACCGTGCGCCCAGCCAGCCTGCGGGTCCTGGGCCCCGCTTAAGCAACCCGGCCCAAATCGCTCGCGGCGATGGCCCGATTACGCCCCTGCAGCTTGGCGGCATAAAGGGCCCGATCCGCCATCGCCAGGAGGACCCTCGCGTCGGCCGCGTGATTCGGCAGAACCGCCACACCCGCGCTCGCTGTAATATTTAGCGGATGCTGCTCCTCGGTAAAAAACGGATCCCGGGCCACCGCTGCGCAGACGCGCCGCGCGACGTCCATCGCGCCGGTCAAATCGGTCTGGAGCAAAATCAGGACAAACTCCTCGCCCCCAAAACGCGCCACCCGATCAACCGAGCGCACCTGCCGATTAAACCGGCGAGCCACTTCGCGCAAAACGATGTCGCCCACGGGATGGCCGTGAGTGTCGTTAATCCTTTTGAAGTGGTCGAGATCGACCATGACGAGACCGAGGCTATGACCGAACCGCACCGCCCGCTCACACTCGTCTTTAAGAAAACGATCAAGCTCCCGGCGGTTCCACAAACCGGTTAATTGATCACGCGTCGTCAGCAACCGCAACGCCTCCAGGGTGCCTCCGAGTTTAAGTGCATAGCGCAGCGAACGCTCGAGGATCCGCGCGGTAATCTCGCCCTTGATGAGATAGTCGAGTGCGCCCGCGTCCATCGCCGCGAGGTCGACCCGCTCGGCCGTCTCCGCCGTGAGAAAAATGATGGGTGTGCGAGACCCTCGGGCAGTCGCTTCACGCATGAGCTGCAGCCCGTCGCGCTCGCCGAGCTGATAATCGAGCAGGCCAGCCGCGTAGTCGCCCGACAGCAACATCGCGAGCCCTTCGGCGTAATTCGAAGCCCAGACCAACTCGTAGCTCCCCGCTGGTAATGCCGCGAGAAACCCCTGCATGATTCGAAACTGCAGCCGATCATCATCAATCAGCAGGATTTTCTTCATGACCGGATGCATCGCCTCGCCGCCCAACCGTCAACCCCTTGGCGAGAGGCCGACGAAATCACGCGGTGAGAAGGGCAGGTTCTTTAACGCTGCCGACCCGCCACCAAATCCGCGGAACGTTCCGCGAGTACCGCGAGCAAACGCGCGGTATCGGTACGATGATCGCGGATACAATTGACCAACGCACTGCCGACGACGACGCCATCCGCGTGGACCGCCACTTCGGCTACTTGAGCCCGCGTGCCAATCCCGAAGCCCACGACGACCGGCAAAGACGTGTGCGCACGAATACGGGCGATCGCCTCGGGGATATTGGCGGCCACCTGGGCCCGCACGCCAGTCACGCCCTCCTGCGAGACATAATAAATAAACCCAGTCGCCCAGCCGGCGATTTTGGCAATCCGCGCATCCGGTGAGGTCGGGGCAATAATAAAAACGGTTTCGAGCCCGTGGGACTGGCAGGCCGTGGCCAGCTCCCCGGCCTCCTCCGGCGGCAAATCCAAAGTGAGGATACCATCGACGCCAGACGACTTGGCGGCTTGCACGTAGGCATCAACCCCATTGGAAAAGACCAAGTTATAGTAAGTGTAAAACACGATGGGCGCCTGACTGAACTCGCGGATACGGCGGACCAATTCGAAGACGCGGGCGGCGGTCATGCCGCTCTCGAGAGCCCGTTGCGCCGCGAGTTGATTGGTCAGACCATCCGCGAGGGGATCCGAAAACGGCACGCCTAGTTCAAGGAGATCGACCCCATTCGCCAGCAACGTGCGGCAGACCTCGATCGAGGTTTCGAAATCAGGATCACCCGCGCAGACGTAAGCGACGAAGGCGGCGCGATTCTCGGCACGGGCACGGGCAAAAATTTGCTGAATTCGGGACATGCAACGGAATAGTTGGCGGGAAACCGAACAGAATGACACCAAATTTTATAAAGAGATTAACGCCGGCACGAAGCGCTGACCGCCGCGTTCATCGACCCACCTGAACCCAGCGCCCAACCCACGCTGCCCGAGTCTGGACCAGCCGTTCGCGAGAGCACGAGGCGGCGGCCACGACCAAGCCGCGCGCCCGATCACCCGAAACCCAACTGGCGGCCGCCCGCCAACCGAACCTCAGGACGGCCGCAGGAAAAGCCGCGCACCTGGTCCCAAGGGCCAACCCAAGAATAACCCCAGCAGCAGCCGCGCCGTCCCGCCGAGCATAAAGAAAAATGAGTACGGCAGCAGGAGGGCAACCACGGTCCCGATCCCTGTCTTGGGCGCGTCGCGTTGCGCAAACATCAGGACGAGCGGGAACTTCGAGGCCAACGGCGTCACGACGTTCGTCCTGCTATCACCGAAGCGATAAGCGGCCTGGGGGGTTCCGGAGACTGGCCCGGCCGCATAAACATCGGCACAAAAACGGGTGCCAGAATCGCCCGTTTCGCGGAAGCCGAGCCGCGGAAAATATCTGTCAGCGCGGTGAGTAAGACGAGGCCCACCAGCAAAGGAACAGGTCCCGGCGACAACGGAAGAGGTCCCAGCGGCAGCGCCTTCAAGCAGGCGGCCCCGTTGACGGCGAGGATCACGCCGACCTTCGACCACGCAAAAAAATTAACAAACTGAGCGAGAAAAAAACACGGCGACGAGATAAGGCGCGGCCAGCTCCATTGTTTTCTGCATGCCTTTATCAACAACAGCATCGCGCCGGACCGTACCGGCCGCCAATCCGTGGGCGATCGCCGTTTCCAAGTTGGTAAAGACGACATCTGCGCCGCTGAAATAGCGGCGCGATGGCGCGACCGATTCAGGCTCGACCGCGCACCATTTTTTCACCAACGCCGGCCCGACCAGCATTACCCACCGAACACCGCGGTCCCCGCCCATCGGCTCCACGACCGCACCAAGCGCCGCGAGCCCGACCAGCGCTAAGCCCACGCGGAGGCCCAAAAAAACGAACGAAGGATTCACGCGGGCAACGCCGATTGATTAAAACCGCTTGGTCAGCTCGACCTACCCCGCGCGGCCGCGAGGGTCGCCAAAGCCGCGCCTCTACGCACCGTAAAAAATCAGGTCGTGCACGGTGTCTTGCGCAAGCCTCGCGGGAATCAGAGCCAGGCCGCCCGCTTACTCGGGGTGCCCCCCCAGGCGGTGAGCAAGCTGCTCAAACGCACCGGGCCCGCCCACGCGCGACGGCCAACGAAATCGACCCCTCCAGCCCGGCGCCACGATCAATAACCCGCGGCCACATTGGTCCGGCGTGGATCCGCATAACCCGAGAGCGTGCCATCACGGTTAAACTCGACGGCATTGACGCCACCAAAATACCGCCCCGTCCCGGCCGCCTCCGGCAGATTCACCCGCCAGCCGAGCGCTTTTAACGCCACCGCTTCCGCATGCGGAAAAGACTGCTCAGCCTCAAACGCCTCGGACTCCGTCGCCCGCAGCGGGGTCAAGAAATGGAAACGCGTGTCGCCGATCGCCTCCGCCAGCGGACGCCCGAGGGCCAGGCGATCGAGGAGCACTTGCAATAACGCCGTCGGGATCCGCGAGGACCCGGGAATCCCGATCGCCAATTCCGGTCGACCATCCCGCAGCACAATCGTCGGCCCGATCGTGCTCCGCGCACGTTTGCCCGGAGCCGCTGCATTGATGCTTTTAAGATCCGTAAACGTAAAATTACTCATCGAATTATTCATGACGACGCCCGTCCCAGGCGGCACGACACCCGCCCCAAAATGCAGGCTTTGCGACTGGGTGGCGCAGACGATATTGCCAGCTCCATCGACGACGATGAAATGCGTCGTGGCGGCCATCGGGCTCTCGTAAAAGGGCGATACTTCCCCACCCCAGCTCTCGGCCGAATCGTCAGGAACCGGCCACGCTCCGGTCGGGAACGGGCCCAACCTCGCGACTTTTTTGGATTTTCCCGACTCCGGGCTGGCCGCGGCTCGCAACGCCGCAATCGAATCCGGTGCCAGTAATTTCTCGAAAAGAAACCGCGATTCCGGTGCGTCGCCGATCGTGCGGCTCACCCGCGGAGCCACCACCCGCCAGACCCGGCCCAGCGTGTGGAGATTGGCCGCCGTGCGCAGCGGACCGCCACCAAAGGTCTCCGTCTCCAGCACCTTCATGATCGGCAAAAACAAGGCGGCCCCACTCGCGGGCGGCGGCGCGCATATCAACGTGTAACTACGAAAAACCATCGTCATCGGCTCAACCACGCGCGCCTCGTAGTCAGCCAGGTCCGCCAAGGTCAAGACCCCCCCGCCTTTTTCCGACGCGGAGACAATCGCCCCAGCGACCTCGCCCCGATAAAAACCATCCCGCCCCTCCTTCGCTAAAATCTCCATCGTACGAGCGAGATCCGGATTCGCCAGCCGCGTCCCCGCCACGGGCAGCTGCCCGTCCGGCAAGTACAAACGCGCTATCTCCCGATCGCCCTTGCGCAACTTCTTCTCTTGCTCAGCAAACATTCCCTGCGCCTTTGGCAGAATTAAAAAACCTCGCCGGGCCAAAGCAATCGCCGGCTGAATATTTTCCTCCCAAGGTCGCCCGCCCCATTTTTGATGGGCCAGCCAAAGACCCGCCGCCAGGCCCGGCACGCACACCGAACCATAGCCGTAACTGCGATCCTCCTCGGGCCGCTGGCGATACGCTTTCAGGTCCAAGGAACCCGCCCTATCCATGGCGTCGACGGCAAACGTCCGTCCCGTCTTTGCCTCAAAAAAAAGCAGCATCAGCTTCCCCCCCAAGCCCGACCCGTACGGCTCGGCCACCCCCACGGCTAAGGAAGTCGCGATCGCCGCATCCACCGCATTCCCCCCCGCCTGGAGTACGGCGACGCCCGCTGCGACCGCTTCCGGATGGGCCGCGACCACCATGCCATGCTGGGCGGTCACTGGCTTGACCAGCACCGGCCCGCTCGCCCGCAAGGCGAACGACCATGTCAGTAAGAAAAATAATGAAACGAATTTCACGATCGATCACCGTGTCTTAGCCGGGCTGGGCTTGGAAAGCTCCAAAGCAACCCCACCGGGCCGCGCGGCCGATTTTGCCGCCTCCGACCGCACCCCACCGAGACACTCGCCGCCCGGACCCTTTTAAAAACGACCCGCTTCTTGAAGACCGCGACGGGGCGGCCCCGCGGGCCCGGCCGCTTTATTCCCCAAAATGACCACGCGTGGCCGACGGAAAAATCACGGTCGACGGCTCGGTCGTCTTTAGCCGTGCGCTGCCTCGCCGGAACGTGTCAGGCTCGGTTGCCATGCCGTCTCCTGCCGCCCTCGAACGTTTCCTCAATCACCTCCGCGATGCTCTCACCGATGGGACGCTCGTTAAATTGACACTGGGGAAACCGCGGGCCGGCCAGGACGATCTGCAGAACATTTTTGTACGCCCCGTCCCACTAAAAACCGGACCGCACTACGCGTTCGTGTGGCGCTATCCGACCCGCGATATCACGAAGAATCATCCGGCGGCGACCGCCCTCGCCGAACTCATGGCGCTGCTGACGGAACGTTTTTTCGACGCCCATTTATTCACAACCAACCAAGCCTTTCAGTTTGCCGCCCAGCTCGATGGCACCGCGCGCCTGAAAACCAACCTCCCGCCGCGGCCGCCGGCCCCGTCCGCCCCCGGCCATGACCGGCCAAAAGCGCACGTCATCCCAGCCGAGGCGCCTTGGCTCTACGCGCTCAACGTCACCAATGAGCACGGCAAACCGCGCGAGGGGATGGCGGACAAATTCCGGCAGATTCAGAAATTTGCCGAGCTGCTCAGTCACCTGCTCGCCGAGAGCGCACTGCCCACTGATCGCCCTCTCACGATCGCCGATATGGGCAGCGGCAAGGGCTACCTCACCTTCGCCGTGGCCGCGCTGCTCGGCGAACGCGCCCGTATCCAAGGAGTCGAGACGCGGCCCGAACTCGTCGAACTGTGCAACCGCATCGCCCGCGCCCAGCCGTTCGCCCCTTACCTTACCTTTACCGCCGGCCACATCGCCGACGTGCCGGTCACCCCATGCGATGTCCTGATCGCTTTGCACGCCTGCGATACCGCCACCGACGACGCGCTGGCCCGCGGCCTCGCGGCCGGCGCCCAACTGCTGCTCGTGGCGCCATGCTGCCAGCAAGAACTGCGCCGCCAACTGACCGCGCCCCCCGTCTTCGCTGACGCCCTCCGCCATGGTATTTTTCAAGAGCGGCACGCGGAATTTGTGACTGACGCCCTCCGCGCACAACTGCTGGAATGGGCGGGCTATCGAACCAAGGTATTTGAATTTATTTCCACCGCGCACACCGCAAAAAACTTAATGATCGCCGCCCACCAGACCGCCCCGCGGGGAACCGCGACCGACGCCCTCGCCGGTCGCATCCGCGCGTTCGCCCGCTTTTATGGAATTCGCGAGCAACAGCTGGCCAAACACCTGGGATTTGATTTGGTCGCTCCCCAATGAACTGGGAAGAACTTGATTGGCACGTCCTCGACCGCCTGCGCCAGCACTTTTTGCGCGGGTCGGCGGCAGAGGGCCCTTACTGGTCAAGCGCGGCGGACCTCGCAAACTACGATTTCACCTATGGGGCGCGCATCGCTTGGAAATGGGATCACGTCTTGCGCGAGTCGCGGCTGCGCGGGTGGCACCCGGCGAAATCCGTCCGCACCGTCTTCGACTGGGGGTGCGGCAGTGGCGTCGCCGCCCGCCGCGTCCTCACCTTTTTCGGAGCCGAAGCCTTCGACGCCCTCACCGTCTGGGACCATTCATCGCTGGCCTGTGATTTCGCCGTCCAAGCCGCCCGGCAATCCTTCCCTTCCCTGCAGGTCGACACCGCCACCCCCGCCCTCCTCGCCAGCACCGATCCCATCGGACTCCTCATCGTCAGCCACGTGCTCAACGAGCTCAGCCCAGTGGCCCTGGCGGAACTTCAGGTCCTCATCCAAAGGGCCGCCGCCGTCATCTGGGTGGAGCCGGGGACGCGCGCCGTCAGCCGACAATTGGCGGACCTGCACGCCGATCTCCGCACCGTCTTTTCGGTCGTCGCGCCGTGTACCCATGCGCAAAGCTGCCCCATGCTCGCGCCTGAAAACGAGCGGCACTGGTGCCATTTTTTCGCACCGCCCCCGGCAGAAATCTTCGCCAATTCTCATTGGGTTAAATTCGGGCAGCGGGCCGGGATTGATCTCCGCAGTTTACCCTACGCCTTCCTCGCGCTGGACCGCACCCAACCGAAAAAATCCGCCGACGGCTACTCCCGCGTGATCGGTCGCGTCGAGCATTTCAAACCCTACGCCCGCCTGCTGAATTGCGATGACACCGGCCTGCAAGAACTCGAACTGGCCAAGCGCGCCGATCCCGCGCTGTTCAAACAACTCGAACGGTCAAAGGCGCCCCTCGTTTACCGCTGGCAACGCGAGGGTGCGAAGTTACTCGGCGGAGAAGCCCTGACCGAACCCGTCAGCGCCGCCGCGCCGCCATCGAGCCCACCGGACGATCTGGCCATCTAGCGACCGGTCGCGCCTCCGCTCGCCGCGCACCGCGCCAACGCGCCGGCTCGGCCCCACTCCGCGCTGTATCCAAATAAGACCGACAGGCGAGGGCCGGAGAGCTCGCGCCAGTTAGCGTAGCCTGGCCGGGAGCGAGCTTTACCGGCCGGCGACCGCGGAGATCGCGCGCACCACCCGGGGCCACCCGCGGCCTTCGCCTCTCCCATCCCCGGGCAAGCACGTGATCGGCCGCACGGAATCCCCACACCTCCCCGCTCGCGGCCAAGAGAACCGACGCCGCCACCTCCAACCCACGAGGCCAACTTTGATGGCGAAGACGTAACGGCTCAGGTCGATTCCCGGCAATCACAAGCACCTATCACCTCTCGCGCGGTGACCACTTACGCCGACATCCGCGTCCGGCCCCACTCGCTAGGCTCGGTCGGCAAAGTCCGGATCAACGCG
>Ga0114966_10003540_pt1 | contig 13646 bp, 10 predicted proteins | sample M_130207_XF_Meta_FD_87029 | JGI IMG/M metagenome (GOLD analysis project Ga0114966, IMG submission 87029) | Freshwater microbial communities from Lake Montjoie, Canada to study carbon cycling - M_130207_XF_MetaG | ecosystem: Environmental > Aquatic > Freshwater > Lake | place: Lake Montjoie... | reverse complement strand
TTCATGCCGTCCATTAACGGGCCTTGAATGATGTCCAGCGGCTTACCGTACTTGAGGCGTGCCTCTTCCGTGTCGGCATCGATGTGTTCCGTGATCCCCTTCAGCAGTGCGTGTTGCAGGCGAGATTCCACCGTCCCGAGTCGCCACTCTTCGATAGCCGCTTGAACCTCGTCGGTCTTCGCGCCTGCTTTGAACTTCTCGGAGAAGGTGATCAGTCGCTCGGTTGCATCGGGACGACGGTTCAGCAGGCAGTCCTCGATATAAATCAGCAGCTCTTTGTCGATCTCTTCATAGACTTCGAGTTGCCCTGCGTTGACGATTCCCATGTCAAGGCCGGCCTGAATTGCGTGGTAGAGGAATGCCGCGTTCATCGCCTCACGCACGACATCGTTGCCTCGGAATGAAAAGGAAACGTTGCTCACGCCGCCACTGGTGCGCGCACCGGGGCACTCGGCCTTGATTCGGCGTAGCGCTTGAATGAACTCCACGGCGTAGTTTGAGTGCTCTTCCATCCCGGTGCCGACCGTCAGGATATTGGCATCAAAAATGATGTCCTCCGGCGGGAATCCGGCCTGCTCCGTCAGCAGTGTGAAGGCTCGTTTGCAGATCCGGACCTTTTCCTCGCACGAGGTCGCCTGCCCCTGCTCGTCGAAGGCCATCACGACCACCGCCGCCCCGTAGCGTCGAACCGTACGAGCCTGCTCGAGAAATTTGGTTTCGCCCTCTTTCATACTAATCGAATTGACAACCCCTTTGCCGTCAAGGCACTTTAGCCCGGCTTCAATCACGCTGAACTTCGAGCTGTCGACCATCACCGGCACCTTGTTGGTATCCGGGTCGTCAGAGATCAAATTCAGAAACTGAGTCATCTCCTTTTCGCTGTCGAGGAGGCCTTCGTCCATATTGACGTCGATCATGTTCGCGCCGCCCTCGACCTGCCCGCGCGCGATGGCTAATGCTTCATCGTACTTCCCTTCCTTAATCAGGCGGGCGAACTTCCGCGAACCCGTGACATTGGTTCGCTCGCCAATCATCATGAAGTTGGAACTCGAGAGCAGGTCAATCCGCTCTTTACCGCAATAGGAGGACAGGCCGGAAATGGCGGGGATGCGTCTGGGGGCAATATCCTCGACAGCCTGCGCGATCGCCTTGATGAAGTCTGGATTCGTCCCACAACAACCGCCAACAATGTTGACCCAGCCATTCTGAGCAAACTCGCGCAGGTTGGCCGCGACCTCCTTCGGATTGGAGTCAAAGCCACCAAACCCATCAGGCATTCCGGCATTCGGATAGCAACTGATGTACTTCGGTGCGAGTTCCGCAAGCGTCTCGACATACTGCCGCATCTGTTTGGGGCCGAGTGCACAATTCAGGCCAATTGTCAGCGAAGGAGCATGCGACACAGAGGTCCAGAAGGCCTCCACCGATTGACCGGTCAGTGTCCTTCCCCCCGTGAAGATCGTCCCGGAAATCATCACCGGCAAGCGTACACCCATCTCGGCAAAAACGTTTTCGATAGCGTACAAACACGACTTCATGTTCAGCGTATCAAACGACGTTTCCGGAAGCAGGAGATCCGCCCCTCCTTCAATCAAGCCACGAATCTGCTCGGAATAAGACTCGACCATTGTGTCGAACGTCACGGGCCGATACCCCGGCTTGTCGGCGTTGAACGACAACATGACCTTGGTTGGGCCAATACTTCCTGCCACAAAACGCGGCTGATTCGGCTGCGAACGTGTAAATTCATCGCATGCCTCGCGAGCCAACCGCGCCGCCGCAACGTTGATTTCGCGTGTGAACTCGGCGAGGCCGAACTCCTCCATCGAGATGATGTTTGCGTTGAAGGAGTCGGTCTCAATGATGTCCGCACCGGCGGCGAGATACTGCCGATGAATGTCGGTAATGATCTGCGGTTGCGTCAACACCAGCACATCGCCCGCATTCTTGAGGTCGATGTGATGCGACTTGAACCGCGCACCGCGGTACGTCTCTTCCGTCGGTTCAAACCGCTGAATCATCGTCCCCATCGCGCCATCCAGCACGAGGATCCGGTCGGAAAGAAGTTGTTCAAAATATCCTGAGGGACGAGACATGCGAATGTTCTGTTTTTCGTGTTCAATGGTTAAGAGGAGGCCGGCTGGTGTGTTGGCCGTTCGATCTCAGTCAGACGAGATTTCCGTAATGTGGTTCGAAGAGTGCGTCTTGATCACTTTAATATTCGGCATACCAATTCGTTTTTCTGTTTGTTCAGAGGTCTTGATTTCCGTCTTGTTGCCGCGTGTTCACGGGGGTCCGATGTGGAACCCTTCAGCGATGTTCTCGAATCGAACCAGCCACCTCAGGCGGACGAAGTCTTCCTCTCCGAAGTCTAGGCTACCGTGCAAGACTTCGATCGCCAGCCACAGCACGTTGACCGACACCTTTTCCACAGACCCCTATTTTTAGAGGCCCAACCCCAAAGCCTCCAAAATCCACTGGCAAGCCTGGCTCTTGTTGAGGCAGTACAAATGGATTCCGGGGACTCCTTGGTCAATCAATTCTCGGCATTGAGCAATGGCGAATTCGACGCCGATCTCGGACTGGGCCAGCTTGTCCTGTTTGGCCGCTTCGAGACGCGAGGCCAGCGATGAGGGAATCACCGCACCGCACATCGCTGTGATGCGTTGAATGCGGGCAAACTCAGTAATCGGCATGATCCCCGGGACAACAGGAACGCCGAGTCGCTCTCGCTGAAGAAGATCTCGAAATCGAAAAAAGCGAGAGTTGTCGAAGAAGAGTTGGGTGAAGACGGCGTCGGCTCCCGTCTTAATCTTGCGAACGAGATTTTGGAAGTCGACCTCGAAACTGGGGGCGGTGGGATGTTTCTCGGGATACCCCGCCACGCCGATTCCCATCTCGGGGAATCGCTCTCGGATGAGAGCGACCAGTTCGTTCGCGTAATTCAAGCCACCCTCGGTCCTCCGAAACTCGGCCTGGCCCACAGGCGCGTCGCCTCGTAACGCCATGATGTTGCGGATCCCGGCTGACCACGCGTACTGCAACCATTCCACAAGCTGCTCCCGCGTGCCACCGACGCAGGTGAAGTGAGCCGTCGCGGGTAAGCCGTAGCCGCTCTGAATTTCCTGACACCATTCCACCGTTCGCTTGCTGGTCGATCCGCCTGCACCGTAGGTACACGAGACGAAGGCCGGCTTGAACGGAGCCAACTCACACAACGTCTGACGCAACGAGTCGTCCCCCTCTGACGTCTTCGGTGGAAAGATTTCGATCGACAGCCCGAATTGACCCGTAGAGTAAATATCTGGAATGCGCACTGTCATTTCGAAGAAACTTTCTTCAGGCTGAGCGGAATCGGCATCAAGCACTCGTGATCCTGCATGAGTGGCGATCGTTGGCTGACACCCCGACTCTTGATGTGAGAGGCTGTAACATAGCCGCCGAATCGAAGCCTGTCACGGGCGAAGGGACTGAACACTTGTTTCAGTGGACGAGACGCGGGCTTGTCCCCTAAAAAACACTCAAAACAAGAGGATCGGCCACTCTGACTTGGCAACCGCGAACGGCTGGCCTATTCCGGCGAAGTTGCCACCATCGTTCCTCGTGACAGCGGGCGTGAGCGTTTGGCTTGCGTGGTGCTTCGATGACGAAGTTCACGGTTTGCGGATGGGACGGGACCAATCGCCCGGCCGTTGATCACCGCTGGCCTGCCGGCTGTTGCCGTGCCGGAGAGATTGACTGACCTGCGTCAGACGTTTGTCACTCGAACCGCGGTCGCCAGCGGAGCTGATCGGAGCATCGTTTGCCAATTCGGCGGGCTCCGGCATCTCTGTGACGGTGAGCTCTGCCGAGGCCGGCTTGTTGTTGAGGGATTGGGCATTTGTCGCCAACCGAGTCACTCGTGACTTGTGACGCTCCAGCCGCTTGCTGCCACCGTTTCGCTCGAAGTCCTGCTATTGAGAGGGCCGTGTCGCCAGCCTAGACCTCCGTCTTTTTTAAGGAGACCTGAATCTCATCGCCATCGATTTGGACTGCGAAGGTCTCCGCACGTGTCTTCGACTTCGGACTGTCCAGCCACGTGCCGTCTTTGACGCAAAAACGCCAGGCGTGCCAAGGACAAAGAACTTCAGTCCCGTGGAAGTACCCCGAGGCGAGCGAAGCACCCATGTGAGGACAGCAATCGTCGATTGCAAAATAGTGTCCCTCTCGCAAGAACACAGCAATCATTCGCCCATGGACCGAAAACGCACGCCCGGATCCCTCGGGAATCGAGCCAACTGTGGCCACCGTTTGAAATTTTGAAGAGGTCTCCACGCCCACGTCTCCGCTCTCCGTTTGTTGATTGTATCGACTCTAACATCCGCCGGGGTTTGGCCAAGTTCGAATTCATCTTCCGTGGCTCGCCACCAATCCACAACGGACAGGAATGGTTTCGGATGCATCCGGCGGAATGATTTGACCGTATCGACATATGCATGACGGTTTGACTGTACCACACCGCCGCAAATGTTTCCGCGGCGGAGTTTTTGATCGCCCGCCACGGCGGATCGTTGGGACACGGTCACCACAGAAGGCCAGACAATCAAACCCGAAAACGAGCTGTTTCCTGGAAGCCTTCGCCGGCTTCAACTGTCGATGTCTCCTTTGAAGTGTGGCTCTCTCAGAACGGGACATTCTCCAAAAACACCCGAGTTGTGCCACAACGCGGCGGTCGCCTCGAGGGCTGTTCCAGATGGGATGACGAGAGACGAGATGCCCAGTCGAGGCCGGACTCGGTCAAAACAAGCCCCCCCCTTCTTTTCGCACAGCCTCTTGGTGACAAATCTGTTTCTCTAATGCCGAACGCGTTTCGAGGACATCGTGGATCGCCACCGGTTGGGTTATTTTCAGGGAGCAGCTATCATTGACGTAGCGTGATTGCCGCTTGGTGCGCGCCGAGCTGGTCATTTCCGTGTAATACTCCCCAGTTAAAGCATTCTCCATGAGTACTGATTTCCGAGCAACGCTCGAAACATTTTCCAATCCCTATCCGCACCGAGAGTACCGGATCGAAACGATCTGTCCCGAGTTCACGTCGCTCTGCCCCAAGACCGGGCAACCCGACTTTGGGACACTGACGATTACCTACGTTCCCGATCAAACGTGCTTTGAGTTGAAGTCACTCAAACTGTACTTGCAGCGTTACCGTGATCACGGTGCGTTTTATGAGCAGGTGACGAATTTAATTCTCGATGATCTGGTCGCGGTGACTCAACCGCGTTCGATAACAGTCATTGGCGCCTTCACGGCACGCGGTGGTATCCGCACCAATGTGATCGTGGAATACACCAAGCCATAATGCCGAGACCGGCCACGGAGCCTCAGGACGAAGCCCTCCAATCCCCGTGGCCGTGGCGGTCCACACAAAAACACCCAAAACCTGCGGCTCTTGCGTAGCCACTTTGAGCAAATGTCGAATTACGAGAAGTCAAAAAATGCTGCTCGAAACACGGATCCACCGCCATATTCCGGGGCTTGGCTCGTCATCATACTCTTCGGCTGGATCGCCGTGGAGATGCCGACCGGACGTGCCCAATCGTGTTGGGACCGATCTCCAGCTTGTTCGCCCTGCAACAGGCGCGCTCCGCTGTCATTCTAGGCGTCACGCAGACCACTGAGTGGCTCCGGTCTCGGTCCGCCATGCGGCCAGAGGCGGCACGCGACCAACTCTTGCTCGTGGTGGCGCAGACGCAGTCCCCACGCCCCATCGTTGGCCAGAGTCAGACCCCCGAAGAATGGGCTCCTGCCGCGGGAGGCGAAGTCCGACTGCGATCAAAGTCGCACGGACGTGTCGTTCGAGAAACGCACGACCATCGTTCATGCACATGATCGTCCAACACCCCTGCTCACGTGATCGTGAGCAAACAAATGCAGAGGATCGTGTCCACCGATTGAAAAGGGCAAAACCCGATCATTCGGATGGAATGCGAGGACCGTTGACGCATTGACAGAAGGTCCTCAATCGGAGTACGGAAGCCTTGTCCCCCACCCGTCAGGCCGTTGGTTTATGAGCAATCGAATTCAACAATCACGGCCGTCTTGGTGACGTCAATGGGTTCTCGTACCAGACGACGTTGGCACTCGCCTGCCCGCCGATGAGCAAGTCAAGATCGAGATCGTTGTCCATGTCCAGAGAACGGATGTCGTAGGCCGCTTGGTCCACTCCGATCACATGAGTCAGAAAGTTTCCCTTGCCATCGTTTTCGAACCAAACCGCATGCTTGTCTCCGTAGGCACACGTCGCGGCATCCATAAAGCCATCCCCATTGAGATCCGCCACGGTCAGGCAGTGCGGTTCCTTGAGTGTGGGATGGATCACATGAACGCTCCATGTTGGTGCTTCAAACCAGATCACTCCGCGTCCATGCCCCCGTGTGGCAATGAAGTCCATCTGTCCGTCGCGATTGACGTCCGCGGGCATTATGCACGTCGCTCCCTCCTGCTTGTCCGCCAGTAAATGCTTCTTCCACGACTGCTGTGGATTTTGAGGCGCCTCCCACCAAGCGAACCATTCCCCACTCTCTTTTTCCGCTGACGGACCACCTTTGGCCGCGAGGGAAATATCCGGGCGACCGTCGCCGTTGACGTCTCCGAAACCGAAGTAGTGACTCAGGCCTGACGCATTTTTGTCGGCGAAGACATTTCGTTCCCAGCGCGGAGCGTCACGCGCGACTTGGGGGCCCTTGAGCCATACGGCCGAGTTTTTGAATGGACCGACTGGCTGAGCACTATTTGCCAGAAGATCGAGTCGACCGTCGCCGTCCACGTCCCCTTTCAGAACGCCGTGTATGCCGTCAATCTGGTCATCAATGACCCGGAGCGGCCAACGATCCGTCTTGGGGGAAACTGGCTGTTGCAGCCAAACCAACAACCCGGGGCGATAACGAGCGCCGATGTAGTCCAACCTCCCATCACCATCGACATCAAAACACTCACTGTGAATGAAATCATGGCCTACCGAATCGTCGAGCACAATCTCTTGCCACGCAGGGGCGATGAACAGACGCGTCCTGCCAGCGCTGTTACTGATGACGTCCGGTAATCCATCACCGCTAAAGTCGCCACCCACGGCGGTGAATGTTTCTTGCCCCTCATGCACAACGTGTTTTTTCCAAATCGGCTCCATGGCATTGGCTTGCCATCCGAAAAACAACGGCAGACAGAGACCGAAACCGATTGCCCTGCGCGAGGAACACCAGCGACTTAAGCGGGACGAGTCACCAAACATGGCACACCTTTTATTGTGGATTTCTGGGGGCGGGGGATGAGGTCCATTCGTCTTACAGGATTCGCGGATCATGATCCAACGCCGAGCCATCCGAAAGGGCTCGGTGGAACTTTTGAACACGGGGCCCGGCCGAGTGGCGGGCGAACGGATCGTTGGGGCCTGTTGCTTCCGCTGCCGGACATGTTCCACGTCTGCGTTTGGGGCCTTTCGGAAATTAAGGCGGACTTCAACACGAATCGGCTCAACGCTCGACACCCTCTGCGAACCAACACGACGGCATCGCGCCAGGCCGCCCCGTGGCAAACAACATCGCCCACTTGGGTTCCGGCCCGATCTTTCCGATGAAGAGACCACACCGGCGGGTTTGCGAAAGCTTACCGGTAACGCAGCGGAAGAAGGCGATCTGACGCCGCCTCTCCTGGCCATCCTGAATTCCCCACGCAGTCACGACGTCTGGCAAGCGGCTCTGGTGTTCCACGGGATGCCGGTAAACGACCGACTCGACGCACTCTTCACGGTGTGTCTGGTTTCCACAGGAATATCCGACGCGAGGAGACGGAGAAGAAAAACCCGACCGAATCAGGGACTCGATTCGCTACAGAACGCTCGGCGAGGACAGTCAACCGGTCCGGACAAATTTCTCCACTGGACCAGAATTCAGTCACATCCACCGGTCGATGAGTTGCAAATTCGTATCGGAATCTTGAGAGGACTTCATTTTTTGCGAACTCGGAAGGCAATAGACCATAGCGATTGAATATTGAACTCACACAGCCGACTTGATATATGCCACAGGGACAACATGTCCTTTCAGTCGAAAAAATTGGCGATGGCGAATTCTGTGACTTTTTTTGAACTGCCTTCAGTGAATAGGATTGACGATGACATCTCACGGACTCTCCGAGAAAATAGCCAATAAACAGGCCAAGATTGGTGTTATTGGATTGGGTTACGTCGGCTTACCGTTGATCAGAGCCTTTGTACGGGCGGGGTTCAAGACAATGGGATTTGACGTTGATCAAACCAAGATCGACAAACTCAAAGCGGGGCAAAGCTACATCAAGCACATCGATAACGGGGCCATTGCCACGCTGATCAAACAAGGACAGTTTGAGCCGACGGCCGACATGGAACGACTCGGCGAGGCCGATTGCGTCATCATCTGCGTCCCAACGCCACTGAACGAGAGCCGAGATCCGGATCTGAGCTATATCGAAGGAACCGCTCAATCGATTGCACGAACCTTGCGAAAGGGACAGCTCGTAGTCCTGGAAAGTACCACACATCCAACGACCACACGTGAAAACGTGCTGCCCGTGTTGAACGCAACAGGACTCAAAGCAGGTGTCGACTACTTCTTGGCTTTTAGTCCTGAACGGGAAGATCCCGGCAATCCGAATTTTGAAGCCTCGAGTATTCCGAAGCTGGTCGGTGGTCATGATTCCTTGAGTGCTGATCTTGCTTGTGAAATGTACGGCCACGCGATCGTCAAAGTGGTTCGTGTGTCGAGCATGGAAATCGCGGAAGCCGCCAAGATTCTCGAGAACACCTATCGTGCCGTGAACATCGCCATGGTCAACGAACTGAAAATGCTGTACGACAAAATGGGGATCGACGTTTGGGAGGTGATCGATGCCGCCAAGACGAAGCCCTTCGGATTTCAGGCGTTTTATCCAGGCCCCGGACTCGGCGGTCACTGTATTCCGATTGATCCATTCTATCTGACCTGGCTGGCTCGCAAACACGGCGAGCAGACACGCTTTATCGAATTGGCCGGTGAAATTAATACTCACATGCCGCACTACGTGATCGCCCGAGTCGCAGAATTTTTGAATGATGTGAGCAAGCCGATTAAGGGCAGCAAAATTTTGATTCTCGGTGCCGCGTACAAGAAAGACGTGGACGATCCACGAGAAAGCCCCTCCTTTGAATTGATGAAGCTGCTGCTCAATCGCGGCGCAATTCTGAGCTACAACGATCCCCATGTTCCCGTATTGCCAAAAATGCGGCACTACCCAAATTTGCCACCCATGCAAAGCCAAGAATTGACGCCCGAATTTCTTGCCTCGCAAGATTGTACCGTCATTTCTACCGATCATTCGGCCTATGATCAGAGTTTCGTCGTGCAACACAGTCGCCTTGTCATCGATACACGCAATGCAACAAAACAGGTCACCCTCGGACGCGAAAAAATTCGCAAAGCCTAAAACCCTAGACGACTCTTGAAAACCCGAAATGGGTGACGAACGGGCCGGTGGAACAAATCCAAGATGAGGTCGTCGTCGTGTTTTGGAGTCATTGATTCGTGCAGGAATCAACATGCCCACGCTCGATTGACGTCCGTGATAAAAGCGGAGAGCGGTCCGTATGACAGAGTCGACTCAGAGAGACTGGAGGGGCATCCCTCTGGGTTGGCTTGCGGGGCCTGCTGGCGGTCATCGGAGTTGTCTCCGTACTTGTCGGTGGAGAGCAAATTCCCCGACCCAAGGACCATACTCCCCGGCTCGGTCGATCTGGCGACTGCCACTAAAAACGACTCGCTTCCAATGGCCAGGAAATTCGCGATTCAGCGAATTGATCGAGCCTTCCGACGCCCGGAGGGCGGCCACTGCGATTCAGACGCTTTGTGAAAGCAACCATCGCCGGCGATGCAAGGCCGGTCGTCATGAAACTCGGCTCCGAATTGCCGGGTGGGGCGAATCGACCAACGCCGATTGCGATTCACGAGTGGCGAGGAATCCAGACGCACGATTGAGTTGCTCCGCCCCGAGGAACGCGATCCCTGACAGGCCCACAGAAACGAACGCCCATGTCGCTCGGCACTCACGGACGATACAAGCGGACATCGTGGAAATACCAAAAATCGGCAGGCCTCTGACAACAGGCCAAAATCTCCCCACAAACGACTCGATTGGGAGGGTGTCGAGGACTTCTCAGAGCGGCATGCTATCCGTCGGCTTATAGCCGACAGGACTGCCCCCAGGTTTGGCCTCCGCCCGAAGCTGATTTTGTCGGATCAGCCCTCCGCCCCCTAAAAAAACGCATGCCTCCCGATCAATCCCCTTTGCAAACGACCCACTGCCGGTCACGGGGAAAAAGGATGCGGAGTCGTCACTCAACAAACCGCGAACACCGAACACGCTTGAAAAAAAAAGTCGTTTTGTTACTTTGTCGTAAGTGAGAATTTTAAAATTACGACAGACGTTGCGCCGATGAGGCGCGCCCGACTCATCATCGGGAGGCGGAACCTCGACAGAAGGCGCAGAAGTGTCGCTCAATCATCGGTGAGCGGGTGTTTTTTGGGAAAGGAACATCAATTGAGAAATCAACGCGAGTGGTGTCTAACGTTGGCCGTACTCCTGAGCCTGACCGCGTCACTTGGAGTCGCTGGTGAAGCTCAAGACAAAGAGGCGATTGGCAAAATCGGTGCCGCCTATGTTCAGGTCTTTCAGACTGGCGATGCGAAGGCTCTGGCTGCTTTTTGGACGATTGATGGGGATTTCACCGATTGCTCCGGAAAATTCTTGAAAGGACGTGATGCAATTGAGAATTACTTCACGCGTGTGTTCAAGACGCACAAGGGCTTGAAGCTGAGCATCAAAAGCGCTGCCTTGCGGTTTGCCACTGCCGAAGTCGCGATTGAAGACGGAACATGCGAAGCCCGTGCTGCCGATGATACTTTTACCAGCCGTGTCCGATACACCAGTGTTCATCTGAAAAAGGATGGAAAATGGCTGATATCCAGCGTCCGAGAGGCCCCATTCATTCCCCCGACAAATTATGAACATCTGAAGGAGTTCCAACCGATGATCGGAACTTGGGTCGGCGAAGGAGAGCACGGCGAGACGGAAGAACTCTCAATCTCTTGGGCAGAAAATCAGAATTTCGTCGATGCCACGTTTAGCAGAACCGCCAAGGGGTTATCGGTGGGGAGCGAGCATCAATTGATCGCTTGGGATCCAATAAAGAAAAACGTCCGTTCTTGGATTTTTGATGCTGCCGGAGGCTTCGGTGAAGGATCGTGGTCGGGTGATGCGACGAATTGGACCATCAAAACAACTTCCGTTCATCGTGACGGTAAAAAGTTGTCGGATACGCGTTCCATCGTTAGCGACGGTGATTCAATGACGCTGAAATCTAGTGGACAGACCGTCGATGGAAAGATGGTTGAGGAGGTTCGGGAGATCAAGCTGAAGCGGGTTCAATAAACACCACGCGAGCATCTCACACAGTTCATTCTGACTCGAAGGAGACCTAGTCATGTTACGAAGAATATTTATGCTGCTCGCGGCAGCAAGCCTGCTTGGCTTCGGGATCACCTCTGACGGTTTTGTCTATGGCCACGGTGGCGGTGGCGGTGGCGCTGGCCATGGCGGTGGCGCTGGCCATGGCGGTTACGGTGGCGGTGGCCACGGTGGTTACGGTGGCACTGGCCATGGCGGTTACGGAGGCGCTGGTCATGGCGGCTACGGCGGCTACGGTCATGGCGGCGGCTACGGTGGTTACGGTCATGGCGGCTACGGTGGTTACGGCCGCGGCGGTTACGGTTACGGTGCAGCAGGCGTCGGATTAGGCCTCTATGGCGGAGTTGGTTACGGTGGCGGTGGACTTGGAGTCAATGGGTTAAATCCGTATATGTATGAGAACCCCTATGGTTCCCTCTGGAACGGCGTAACTCCAGTCGGTTATGCTCGCACTTGGTAAGGGTGTTCGCGACAAATTCGGGAGCATGATCGGGTTGGCGACCTGTGGTGTTTGCAAGATGGCCACCCGAGACCTGAAAAATCTCCGCTCTCCTTTGGATTTGACCAAACGTTCACGCGATCGGGAGTGAATTATTGATCCGGCGACTGCCGATCACAGTTAAGTTCGTCAAGGGTCAAGACGAGTAAGATTCGATCGAAAAATGATCATGGCGACGGATCCTGTGACTAGGGATCCGTCGCCATATTTTGTTGGTAGAGTCTGCCATGATCCGAATCGGTAGGTTCCCCATGCGTTCCAACGGGTGCCAATCCCCGTGATCGTGACAGCATGGCTTTCCGGATTCATTCCGCACGCTATTTCAACTTGTCTGACACTCCTGATGACAATCTTTCGCGAGCAACGTCGCGAAATTCTAATCCGATCGAGCGTCCTTGGTTACGAAGCCGCAAGATCGGTTGCACAACGCTCGTGACGGTATCAGGTGATGTCTGATAACAGATGGTCGCAGCACACCCGTCCGACGATCGCCTTCTCCGCAAGTCGACCTCGTAACGACCGCAATGGTTAACGAATGATCAATCGATGGCAGCGTATGCCGCGATGACATTCGACCATTCCCAGCACGACATTTCCTGCGTGCTGAGGTTGATAGAACGCCATTGAGTTCACGGCGCATCGAGCAGGCCAATTTCTCGAAAAAAAGGCCCAGATCACAACACACGTGCCGAACGGCGTTGCCCCGAGTCTGACAGATGAATCGACTCACCCTAAAACAGCCCACCCGCAACGGACTGCGTCACGAGTGGAGCATGAATCGTCAACGTTCGCCGGCATTTCCGTTGAACCACTCCAGTCCGAATCAGGACTTTCCGATCTTTCGGAGTTCCGCACCAGACTGCTTGGCGATCAACAACTTTGCTTCGCCATTAACGGTCGGAAGTTGAATTCGAGTTCGAGTAGGCTTGTCAGATTGCGGATCGATCAACATCACATTGGAGAGATGTATTGGCATCTCGATCGACAAACGACCTCCTTGAGGAGCTTTGGGATGACCACGTTTTACGTGCTTGTAGACTCGATTCACCCCTTCCACCACAATTTTGTTGGTCTCTCGAAGGACACGTACAATCTTTCCACGTGTTCCCTTATCATCACCAGCAATAACCTGAACAGTGTCACCTGTTTTCAAACGCATGATTACTCCCGAATTTCCCTAACCGTTACGACTTCACCGAATTGGAGGTGAACCGAGTTCAACAACTCCCGGTGACTTCGTTCGACTTTAATTTTACACGCCACATCCGAAGGCGACCGGCCCGTCTGACATCCCTTGACGGAAAACATCGAACGCACAGGATTGCAGTTTTACTGTCGTTTTGCAACGACAAGCGGGACCGGAATCCAATGTTTTTCGTGTCGCTAGGCGGAGTTTCCCTGCTCCATCGTCAATGGCGATATGAAACTCCGTTCAATTGGCTGGGCGATTTTTCGTTTTGTGGTGTGGTTTCCACACGCTTTCCGCGGCTTTCCGCAGGGACACCGTCCGAAATAATTGCACGGTCTGTTTTTTTGTGGTTTCTCATTTTCTATCCCCCCTAGGAGCCCGTGGTGAAAGTCACTGCTGACGGTTGACGGGAATGAGAATGGCGCTAGGCTGTCGTCGCGGTGGTTG
>Ga0114966_10003539_pt1 | contig 13646 bp, 7 predicted proteins | sample M_130207_XF_Meta_FD_87029 | JGI IMG/M metagenome (GOLD analysis project Ga0114966, IMG submission 87029) | Freshwater microbial communities from Lake Montjoie, Canada to study carbon cycling - M_130207_XF_MetaG | ecosystem: Environmental > Aquatic > Freshwater > Lake | place: Lake Montjoie... | reverse complement strand
CGGCTTCACTACGTTCAGCCGCAACTCAAGTTCCGGTACGGGCCGCGCGTGTCTCTTGATCGGCCAACACTTCGCTCCTCCCCCGTGTCCTTCCGTGTTCCCCGTGGTTTGCTGTCTGCAATGAGCAGCAACCACGGGGAACACGGGAGGACACGGGGGAAATCCGTTGAGTGATGTTTCCGACAGAAGTCGAAATCAGGTGAGCCGGGCGGCGTAAGCCCCCGGACTCTTAACTGCAATCACAAGAGTCCGGGGGCTTACGCCGCCCGGCTCACCACTTCTGTCGGAAACGTCTTGAGTGCGTTCAAAAACGGTCGTCCTCGAATCAGTTTTCTGCTCCTCGCAGCGCCCCACTTCATCTGCGTCTCAGTCTGATTGGGCCAACTCATTTTGAGGCGTCGGCTACGATGTCGGTGGCGGCTGATGTATCCTGCCGCCGACTCGGATTGCGGCGGACTCCAATGGAGGCGACAGACGTGAATCAATGGCTGCGAGAAGCTGGTATTGCTCGGATCACGGTGCTGGTCGGAATGGTGTCTTGGGTTGTCGGTTGCTCTCCGCAACCTCAAACCGTTGTGACCAAGCCTTCGGCCAACATGTATGGCTACGGCGATACCATCGATGACTCGATGATTCAGTTCAAGGACGACGTGACGACGCACGCGAACCCCGATTCTGACCTGACGGAACTCGTCTTCACCGACAAAGCCGGGAAGCAGATCGCTCTCAAAGACTTCCTCGGCAAGCAGCACGTCATTCTGGTCATCACGCGCGGGTACGGCGGCGCGATCTGTCCGTACTGTTCGACGCAGACCGCGCGGCTGATCTCCAACTACGCGAAGTTCCAAGAGCAGCATGCCGAGGTCATCGTCGTCTACCCGCTCGAGAAACCTACCGACACGCCGCGGTTGGACGAGTTCTTGGCGCGAGCCGTTTCCAAACTTCCGGCCGCGGAGAAAACAGTCCCGTTCCCGCTACTGTTGGATGTGGAACTGAAGGCCGTCGATGCGCTGGGCATTCGTAAAGACTTGTCGAAGCCCGCGACCTACATCTTCGACAAGGAAGGCCAACTCCGCTTCGCCTACGTCGGCGCGTCACTCGCGGATCGGCCGTCGATCAAAGCGATGCTCGACCAACTCGGGCAGCTCAACAAGTCGTGATGAAGTCGTGTGAATTCGGGGTCAGGTGGTTCAAAGTTCATTTTTCGCCGCGAAAAATGAACTTTGAACCACCTGACCCCTGATCGTATTCTTCGCCGCTGAGTCCGGGGCCTTACGGCACCCGGCTCACTCCAAAACCCTTTTGCCCCTTGTCTCCTGCCCCCTGCTTCCTCCTCATGACCGCCGAATCCACTCAAGAGTTCCTGACGATCGCGGGCCAGCAAGGATTGCTGCCGTCGGAGACGTTGTACGATCTCGCGGCAGAGGCGGCTCTGAAGCAGATGGACGCGGTGTCGCTGGTCTTGCAGAAGGGGTTGATGTCGCCGGTACAGATTGAGATCGTCGAGACGCTGCGACAGCCTTCAAAATCGATCCCCGGCTATGAGATTCAATCGGTCCTCGGGCACGGCGGGATGGGAGTCGTCTATCGAGCGCGGCAGCTCAATTTGAATCGCGTCGTCGCGCTCAAGACGATCCTCGTCAATCAAGCCGCCAATCCGACGATGCTCGCGCGGTTCGAGCAAGAGGCCCAGACCGTGGCCAAGCTGGTCCATCCGCACATCGTCGCGGCTTACGATTTCGGGCGACATGCGGGGCGGCTGTACTTCGCCATGGAATACGTCGAGGGGGAAGACGCCGACCACTATGCGAGTCGTCAGCACCCGCTCAGCGAGCGCGTGGTGTGGGGACTCATTCGACAGGCGGCAACGGGCTTAGTTCACGCGGCCGAGATGGGGATCGTCCATCGCGACATCAAGCCCGCCAACCTGTTGCTCGTCACGCCGCCTCAGGGCTATCCGCTTCCCGCCGGGATGCCGATGGTGAAGATCGCCGACTTCGGGCTGGCGTTGCTCGCCACGGAAGCGGACGAACGGACGAAGCTGACCGCCGAACAAACGACGCTCGGCAGCCCGCACTACATGGCTCCCGAACAACTCGACTCCAGCAAGCCAGTCGATCTGCGAGCCGACTTGTACGCGCTGGGAGCGACGGCCTACCACCTGCTCGCCGGGCATCCGCCGTTCGACAAACAGAACCTGCCGCAGATCATCGCGAAGAAATTGAGCGACGAACGGCCCGAGTTGCCTGCCGCGCGTAACGATGTCTCGGCCGAGGGCCTCGCGCTGATGAACTCGCTGCTGGCGCGAGACCTCGATCAACGCCTCGGCAGTTATGGAGTGTTACTCAGCCGCATCGACGCGCTGCAGGTCATGATTGCGGCCGATTCGGCGACGCTCGCGTGGCGCACGGCGACTTCGCACTCGATGTCCACGCTCTCGGCGGTGACGGACGTTCGTAGTCAGCCAGCGCGTCAACCGATTCGCGCCGGGATGAAAGTCGGACTGGGCATCGTCGCCGCGCTGATCGTGACGGTGGTCGTATTCGCGCTGGGGCTGGTCCCCGGTGGAACCTCGACCTCGTCCCTCAAATTGAAAGCGTCGCTGACACCCACGGGTTGGTCGGCTTCGTTGTTCAACGGCAAATCACTGCTCGGTTGGACGATCGAGGACGGACAATGGATCGTGGTTCGCGATGACGAGGGTAGCCCCGTCATCGCCGGGACCAGTGGCGAAATGAAGCGGCCGCTGTTGAAGGTGGTCGCGGGGAAACCCGTTCCGATCGAGCACTATCGCGTCCTCGTCACCTTCCAGTTGCGCGAGGCTTCCGCAGTGGAGATGCAGTTCAATCTGAGACAGCCCGACCCACAGAATCCCGCAGACAGCCGCCACGCACTGCGGCTGACCTTGGATCGCGTCGCCTTGGGGACTCGCCAAGAAGGGAGCTTGCCATTCAAGCCGCTCGCGCCCGCGAAGCCGTTCGAGATCGGAGCCGATCGCTTGCACGAGTTGAAGCTGGAACGGCAGGCCACCGAATGGCGCGTCTTCGTGGATGATGTCCTCGCCGGAACAGTCCCGCTCGCGAAGGAGCCTCGTCGTCCCGAGTTCCGCCTCCTCGCCGATGGCGGACCGGCGTGGTTCGGTGACATGGTGGTCGAAGAGCTGGCACAGTAGCTTCTGTGGCCCCAACCCCAACTGCCCTGCCCAGATATTCCCTCCCCTGTTGTCTCTCACGTGGAATCCAACTCATGAACAGAGTCTCTTGGCTGTTCAAACGTCTTTCGTTTGGATGTGTTTCGTTGGCAGTGTTGCTCTGCGTTGAGCGGGCCGAGGCGCAGGCGCGTGTCGCGCCGGTGATCGTTGCGCCGGTTATTCAAAAGCAGGCGGCGAGCGGGCAGACGTTTGTTGGGACCGTGATGCCGCTCAAGAAGAGTGCGGTCGGAGCAGCCGTCGATGGTCGCGTCACCGAGTTCCCGATCAACGAGGGAGATCGCGTCACCAAAGGTCAGCCGCTGGCGAAGTTGCTGACCGAAACAATCTCGCTGCAAATCGTCGCGGCTCAAGCCGAGTTGAAGTTCCGCGAGGAAGAACTGCGCGAGCTGTCGAACGGCTGGCGGAAAGAGGAAGTCGAACAAGCGGCCGCGAAAATGGAGGCGGCTCGTTCTCGGCGCGAGTACACCGGGCAGCGGCTGAAGCGGACGCTGGCGCTGTTCGAGAAAGGGCAAGTCGGCACGCGCGAGCAGATAGAAGAAGACAGCTCGGCAGCGGTGTACGCCCAGCAAACGTATGAAGCCGAACGGCTCGGTCACGAGTTGATGAAGCAGGGACCGCGACCGGAACGGATCGAACAGTCGAAGGCGCGCGTCGCCGAGCAGACCGCACTGGTGCAACAGCTTCAGGACCAGCTCAAGAAGCACACGATGATCGCTCCGTTCGATGGCTACATCGTCGCGGAGAAGACCGAGATCGGCGAGTGGGTGACGAAGGGACAGGTTGTCGCCGAGGTGATCTATCTCGATGAGATCGACATTGAAGCGCATGTCCTCGACACGCACATCGAACACGTGCGCGTCGGGACGACCGTGCGCGTCGAGGTCCCCGCGTTGAAGAGTTCGATCTTCGTCGGTGAGGTCGCGATCATCACGCCTCAAGCCGACATGCGGTCGCGGACGTTTCCGGTCAAGGTCCGCGTGAAGAACGTCATCCGCGACGACGGGCCGCTGCTGAAAGCCGGGATGTTGGCGCGAGTCACTCTGCCGACGGGTGAACTGCGTGACTCATTGCTCGTCCCGAAAGATGCGATCGTGTTGGGTGGTCCAATGCCCGTGGTGGCGTCTGTCGTGGCGCTCGATGACAAGGAATTGGCGGCCCTCGACCCGAAGGCTCCCGGCCCCAAACCGACCTCCAAAGTGAAGTTCGTTCCGGTAGAGCTAGGCATCGCTGACGGGGCTTGGATCGCCGTGACCGGGCAACTCGCCGCCGATCAACAGGTGGTCATCGTCGGCAACGAACGTGTCATGCCGGGGCAGATGATCAGCATCATCGAAGTCAGAAAAGCCCCGGTGGCCGATGCGGCGGCGGTAAACAACTGAACCTACAACGCCACCCTGACAGCGGCCGCGATTGTCTTTTCAGCCCGGAGGGCGGCAGATGGTAGCCCACGGCGTGAGCCGTGGGATGAGTGGCGCTGATTGCACTTTAGCCCGGAGGGCGACACATCTATGCCTCACGCGACACAATGAAAAGAGGGCTGACGCCCAAGAACCGGGGGGGGCTGACGCCCAATGGCACTCACTTTGTCATTCATTCCGTGAGCGGTACGGCGCTAGCCGCCGGTTCTTTGCTTGGAAACACAACTCCGTTTACCGGCGGCTAGCGCCTTGCCGCTCAAAGTGAGTGCCATTGGGCTGACGCCGCCCCGCTCAGAGGTCGCATCTCGGACCACGCGAGGTCTATCCGCTGTCCACGTCCGTCAGTGTGCCGCCCTTCGGGCTGAATTTCCGTCCAACACAACAAAGTTGAGTCTCTGAATGTCGCTCGTTGAAACCTTCGTTAAGAACCCGGTCAAAGTTTCGGTGGCGATGTTGCTGCTGATGTTGTTCGGCACCATCGCTGGGTTCTCGATGCCGATGCAGCTCACGCCCGAGGTCGAGACGCCGACGTTGACGGTCGAGACGCGCTGGCCGGGGGCCTCGCCGCAGGAGGTCGAACAGGAAATCGTCCGCGAGCAGGAGGAGAAGCTGAAGAGTGTCGAGGGGATCACGAAGCTGTCGTCCGAGAGCTTCGACTCGATGGGGAGCATCAAGCTCGAATTCGCCGTCGGCACGAACATGGACGAGGCGTTGCTGAAGGTGAACAGCCGCCTCCAGCAGGTCAGCACCTATCCCGAGAACGCCGAACAGCCGGTCATCAGCACTTCGAACTCGTCCAACCAGCCGATCGCGTGGTTCGTGCTGACGCCGCGCAGCGCGACGCCGGAAGAGATTCGCGGATTCCAGAAGGAGCACCCCGACATTGCGGCGGAACTCGAACCGGTGCTGAAGGCTCACAACGTGGGTGTGGCCGTCTACCGGTTGAAGCAGGTGATTGCGAAGCATCCCGAAGCGCGGACGCTGCTGGCGGAGATCGACGTGCTGGAGATGCGGCGGTTCGCCGAGAACAACATCGAATCGGCGTTCGAGCGGGTCAAGGGGGTCTCGAACGCGGACGTCATCGGCGGATTGGAGAACGAACTGCAGGTGGTCGTCGATCCTGAGAAGCTCGCCGCGCGGCAGTTGACGATCGCCGACGTTCGGGCCGTTCTCCGGGGTCAGAACCGCGACACGTCGGGTGGCGATTTCTGGGAGGGGAAGCGGCGCTGGGTCGTGCGGACGCTGAACCAGTTTCGCTCGAAGGAGCATGTCGCACGACAGTTGCTGGCGGTGAGAGGCGGCGCGCCGGTTTACGTCTCCGATGTGGCCGAGGTGCGCGACGGCTTCAAGAAGCCGGACAGCATCGTGCGGCGGTTCGGGACCAACAGCATGGCCGTGCGCGTGCTGCGAGAAGGGGGGGCGAATGTCCTCGATGTGATGGCGGGCCTGCGCGAGGTCAACCAGCGGCTGAATGAGTCCGTCCTGGACCGACAGAAACTCCACCTGGCTCAGGTCTACGACGAGACCGAGTACATCTACTCCGCCATCGGACTCGTGACCGAGAACATTTTTCTGGGGACCGCGCTGACGATGGTCTCGCTGATGATCTTTCTGCATCTGAATCGCCGCACGCTGTTGTTCTCACCACTGATCCTCGCGACCGGTGCGGCGGCGGTGTACGTCCACAGCTACTGGTTTGCGGTCTGCCTGCTGCTGATCGCGGTGTCGGGGTTGTGGTATGCCCGCGGCGCGCTGGTCATTGGGCTGACGATCCCGATCTCTTTGATTGGCACGTTCCTCGTGATCGCGCTGCTGGGTCGATCGCTGAATGTCATCAGTCTCGCCGGCCTGGCGTTCGCGGTGGGAATGGTCGTCGATAACGCGACGGTCGTCTTCGAAAACATCTACACACGGTGGGAGCAGGGGGAGTCGGCGTACGACGCCACCATTCGCGGGACCGAGGAAGTGTGGGGAGCCGTCGTGCTGGCGACGCTCACCACGGTGTCGGTGTTCGTGCCGGTGATCTTCGTTCAGGAAGAGGCGGGGCAGCTTTTCAGCGACATCGCGCTGGCGATCAGCGCGGCGGTCGCGATCTCGCTGATTCTCGCGATCGTCGTCGTGCCACCAGCGACGGCGCGGTTCCTCGGAAAACGAAAGTCATCGGCGACGGAGGACGCATCCATTCTGGGCGAAGCGGACGGACCGGGACACGTCGTGATTGGCGGCATGGCGCGCGGGCAGACGGCTTCGACATCGAAGGGACTCGTGCGGCTACTGGAAGTGTTCGCGATGTCGTTCATCGACGGAGTGACGGGCCTCAATCGCGTCATTCAATGGAACTGGCTGACGCGGCTGACGACGGTGTTCCTGATGGTCGGAGCGAGCGCGAGTGTCAGTTGGTGGCTGTGGCCGTCCGTCGAGTACCTGCCGAACGGAAACCGCAACCTGGTGTTCGGCATGTTGCTCCCGCCGCCGGGCTACAACATGGACCAACTGATTGCGATGGGCGAGAAGGTCGAGGCCGATCTGCGTCCGTACTGGAACGTGGACCCGAACTCACCGGAAGCGAAGAAACTCGATGCGCCGGTTATCAGCGATCTGTTCTTCGTCGCCAGCTCGAAGCGGGTCTTCATCGGAGCAAAGGCGCACGACCCGGCACGCTGCGCCCAACTGATCCCGATCATGCGCAAGGTCTCGTCCGACTTGCCCGGCACGATCGCACTCGTGTTTCAAACGAGCCTCTTCGAGCGGGGGCTGTCGGCTGGACGAAGCATCGACATTGAAATCACCGGCCCGGAATTGACGAAGCTCGTGCAGCTCGGCGGTCGCATCTTGGGAGGCGATCCCGAGTCGATGCCGGAGCGTGTGTTGAAGCTGCCGATGGCGGTCTTGATCCCCAACGCTCAGGCCCGCCCGATACCGAGCCTCGACCTGTCCAGCCCCGAGGTTCACGTGATCCCCCGCCTGTTGCAATCGGCCGAGATGGGGCTGAGTGCGGCGGAACTCGGTTACACAGTCGATGCCCTCGTCGATGGAGCGTATGCGGGGGACTATTTCCTCGGGACCGACAAGATCGACCTGTCGATTCGCGGGAAGGACGAGTTCGCTCGGCAGACGCAGGACGTGGCGAGCCTGCCGATCGCGACGCGCGACGGACAACTCATCCCGCTCGGCGCGCTGGCCGATGTCAGCATGGCGAGCGGTCCCGAACAGGTGAACCATCGCGAGCGGGAGCGGGCCATCACGATTCAGGTCTCACCGCCGCCCGAGATTCCGCTCGAAGAAGCGATGCGGCTGATTCAGTCGCAGGTTGTCGATCCGCTCGTGAAGTCGGGGCAACTCGACGGCGGCTACAGCATCCACCTCGCGGGGACGGCGGACAAACTTCGTCAGACGTGGAAGGCATTGCAGTTCAACATCGTGCTGTCGTTGCTCATCACATATCTGCTGATGGCCGCGCTGTACGAGTCGTGGGTCTACCCGTTCATCATCATCTTCACCGTGCCGCTGGGAGCCGTGGGCGGGATCGTTGGATTGAAGCTGCTCGGCTGGTACCTGGTCCAACTCGGACAGCCTCCGCAAAGCTTGGACGTGCTGACGATGCTCGGCTTCGTGATCCTGATCGGCACCGTGGTGAGCAACGCCATTTTGATCGTCGATCAAACGCTGCAACTGATCCGCTACGAAGGAATGGCGGATCGCGAGGCGGTCGTCGAGGCGGTCCGTTCGCGCATCCGGCCGATGTTCCTCACCGCAGTCACGACAATCATCGGCCTGTTCCCGCTGGTGCTGTTCCCGGGCGCGGGAAGCGAACTGTACCGGGGTCTCGGCGCCGTGGTACTGGGCGGCTTGACCGTCTCCACCTTCTTCACGCTCTTCCTGATCCCAACCGTCTTCACACTGACGAGGGATGTTCAGCGGGGGGTGATTCGGTTGGTGTTCGGACGCGGTAATGCGTAACGAACTGTTGGAAAACGTAGAGCAGGCGGCTCGCCCGCTTGCTTTGCTAGTTAACAAACACAGGTGAGCCGCCTGCTCTACGTTTTTCCACAGGCTGCAAGCGTTAGCTGGACTAACGCTTGCCCCTTGGGCCGGAAAAAGTGACCACCAATGGACGACTGCACCCACTCACCACCGCGTCGGGCTCACAACTTCCGCTCCTATCCAAGAAAAAAGGACTTGCGACAAATTGTCGCAAGTCCTTTCTCTGTCAAGTGCCGAAGGTGGGACTCGAACCCACACTCGGGGTGAACCGAACTGGATTTTGAATCCAGCGCGTCTGCCAGTTCCGCCACTCCGGCCTCTCCAAGCGGGCGGCATCATGAGCGCGGCACTTCAACCCGTCAAGGCTGAGGCGGCCAAGGTGCGAAAGGACTTCTGAAGTCTTCACCGTCCCTCGACATGATCGGCGCAAGTCGCGTTTAGAAATGTCTTTCCCAAGTTACTCCCACCAGCATTGCCTGTTCAAAGTGATCAGGATTACTTCAGCTCGCGGCGAACTTGGCTCCAGCATCAAAACAGCCACCCGCAGTGCGTCCTGCCCCCGATCGTGAAATTCTGATGAGGTTTTCAGATACCGCTTGTCACTCCACGCGGAACTCGGACAATCCCCGCTCCAACCGTGACTCAGCCGCGTGCGCCTGCAATCGCACCGTGAGTTGCAGCCAGTCCCACACGATAATTGGTCCCATGAAACCGCTCTCCACCACCATGAACGTTCCGTCGTCCTCAGGAAACTCAAGCATGTCAGAACAGTGGTACTACCGCATGTTTGGCGAAGAGTTCGGCCCTGTCGCCCTCGAAAAGCTGCGTGAGATGGCCGCCCACGGAACGGTCGGTTGCGAAGATGAGGTTCGCTCAGATCGGTCCACACGCTGGGTGCCAGCCGGATCGGTTAGGGAGTTGGGCCTAGGTTCCAGTGGTGGCGGTGTCGAAGTTGCGACGGCCAGTGATTCCGATGCGGCGATGAACGTTGTCGCCCAAGGTGAGCGGGCGGGCCTCGACGACTGGTACTGTTTGGCGAATGGCCACGAACTCGGTCCACTCAATTTTGACGAACTGATGAAGTTCGCTCGGCATGAACAGCTCTCTGCTGACGATGAAGTGAAGCTTGGAGCCAACGGCAAATGGCGTCGTGTCGGTTCGATTGGTCGCCTCATGGCGGTCCTGCCTTTTCGAGCCGCTGAGCCGACCAAGCCGCGTCCCGCCGGGCGACCCGCATCGAACCGGTCAATGACGCCGGCTCATGAGCAACCCGCCGTCGGAAGTTCTCCTCGCCCTGACATGCCACCAGCGGCGGAGCCCGCACCAGTTCCTGCGGTAGACATGAATGCCGCCTATCTCGCCGCCTACGAACAGGCCCGAACGCAAATCGCCGAGTCGATGATTGCCCAAGCGGAAGCCGCATACAAAAAGGCAGAAGAGACTGCGAAGGCCGAGATGGCTTGGGCCTCCGCTCCCAACGTGGATTCCCAATGGTGGGGTTGGATGGGGGGCGTTGAGTTTGGCCCGGTGGCCTTCGTCCAAGTGTTTGCACTCGCCAAGAACGGCCAGTTGAAGCCGTCCGATTTCTTGCGCAACGGCCCGAATGGTCAAATGTTTCCGTCCTCGAACGCTCCGGGATTGTTCTCGGCGGTAGCGGCAATGGCGAAGGCCGCTGAGACCCTGAGCTTGGCGAAGGTTCAGGCGCAAGCGGCAGCTGCCTTGACTGCCCCAGCCCCCCCGCTCTCGTCGTTGCCCGCGACGGCTTTTGTCACTGCTGCTGTGCCTGCGAAGGAGACCAATAGAGCTGTGCCGCAAGATGTTGAGGACGCGCCCAAGCCCGCCGCTACTTCAAGGCCGATCAGCACGGGATCGAAACCCCAATTGACGGCTGTCACTGACACGCCCCCGCGTAACACCAACACGCCCAATACCGAGACACCTGTCGTGGAGCGTCCCTCGCCCGCACCGGTCTCTGCCCAAAGGCAACCATCCCTGTCGTCTGCTGGTTCGAGTTCGTCGTCAATGTCGTCGAGCAGTTCGTTCAATTCGTACCGACCTGTTGTCGCACCAGCGCGTCCAGCACCTCGACCCTCGCGGTCAAGCAGCCAATCCTCGTTCTCCTTTTCCGAGATGCTGGAGCCACTCAAGGAGCCGAAGGCTCTCGGTGCCGTCGGTGTCGTCGCGGCGGTGCTGCTCAGCTTCGGCTGGTTCTACCTTCCTAAGAGCAGCGCGGAGGATGTCAAGAATTTCCGTGAACTCAAGCACATCATCGACGAGATCAAACAGAAGCGGTCCAGCAACTCGACCGACTTCGCCTCCGTCAACACGAAGGCGGAGAAGATCGGCAAAGCGGTCATCGCAGAATTGGCGAAGAAGGCCAGCCGCGATGAACCCGCCAAGCAACATCTCCTCTGGGCCGCTCGCGACCGAATGCCCGCCATGCTGGGCGAACTGAAAAAGGCTCCCACCGAGCCTTCCAAGGCCGAACAGAGCTTCATCGAATCGCTGCGAGAAGCTGCGAGAATCCTCCACATCAAGGACGACGGCCTCCCCCCGGCTCCACCCCGACCTCCCGTCGATCCCAACGCCCCCGTGAGTATCGACGATTGAAAGTCTCTTCTGTCGAGCGTCACGACCGTTCTTGCAATCTATGCAAACAACAGTGGCTGACGAACGAGCTGAGCGACCTCGACTCCCCGCGAGCAGTGCGATACGCGAGCGGGCATCAGTGAATTGGCTGCGACAAAAGCGTGGTCATGGATGGACTTAGCAAGTCGAACGCCGTGAATCCCGCCCCGCGTCAACTACGGACGAGATTCATCGCTTGTGCCTCGGCAACCTGCTGCACAACCTCTTTGGAGGTCGAATTGATGATCGTCACATCGACTGGCAAGTCGTCGAACAGGTTTGCCGATGTTCGTTCTTCGGTTGCGATCAAGATGAGTTGCGCAGGTTGCTTGCTCTTTCCTGCGCGATGCAGCAGTTGGGCCGCGTCCCCGAGCAGTTCTCCCGACCGTTGAACTCGGATCAAGATCGGCTGGCTTCCCGGGACCGCTCGGACAATCGCGTCGATCCCGCGATTCCGCTGCACCGGGACGAAGCGCAACCCGTGCAGATGCGCCATCGCATTGCACGTAGGAGTCACGTCCCTTGCGTAACAGTTCGGATGGCGTCTTTGTCGTTCATCCGAGTTTCTGGGGGATGAAATAGGAGCAAAGGCGATGTCGGCCCGAATCTTCATCCTGAAGGGATGAAAACCAACGACCGCATCCGTCTCACGAAAATCATCATCCCCCCAAATCTTCGAATGAACCCAACAACCTGACCGAGGGCTTCGCCAAATCGACGGGAACTTTTCCGCCACTCGCTCGTCGAACGAGCCGACTGTTGTGTGATCCGTGATTTTGCCAAGTTCGGAGAACTGCCATGAGACGCTTACTGGTTGCGATGTTGGGGCTGTTAGTTGCGTTGTCGAGTGGTGTGGTCGCTCCGCGTGAGGCGGCTGCTCAGGGAGTGCTGATCTTCACGAGTCATCCCGCGCCGTTGCCTCGGCCGATTCATTCGCATGTGGCTCGGATCCCCATACCGGTGATGCCGGTGTCGTCGTACAAGATTAAGGAACTGGCGGTTCAGGCGAGGATCGTCGATCAGGTCGCTCGCGTGCAGGTCTCGCAGTCGTTTGTGAACACTGGCAGCCAGCAGATGGAAGTGCAGTTCCTCTTTCCGCTCCCTTATGACGGCGCGATCGACAAGCTGACGTTGCTGGTCGATGGGAAAGAGTTCCCCGGCAAGCTGATGGCTGCGAAGGAAGCCCGTTCGATTTACGAGTCCATCGTCCGGTCGAACAAAGATCCGGCGCTGCTCGAATGGATGGGAATGGGTCTGTTTCAGACGAGCGTCTTTCCCGTGCCGCCCGGTGCCGAACGGAAGGTCGTGCTGAACTACAACCAACTCTTGAAGAAGGATCGCGGGCTGACCGACTTCCTCTTCCCGCTCAGCACGGCCAAGTACACGTCGCATGCGGTCGAGAAGGTTGAGTTCCAGATCGCCATCGAATCGGCGATCGACATCAAGAACGTCTACTCACCGACACACACCGTGGACATCAAACGGCCCGATGCCAAGCACGCTGTCGTCTCGTACACGCGATCGAATGAAGTTCCGACAGGCGACTTTCGGCTGATGTTTGACGTGGACAAGGGGGCGGTCGGCGCGAGCGTCATCAGCTACAAGCCGAAGGAGGGCGAGGACGGATATTTTCTCTTGCTCGCCAGTCCACAAGTGAAGGCCGCCGATGCGGAACGTCCCAAGAAGACCGTCATGTTCGTCGTCGATCGCTCGGGCAGCATGAGCGGCAAGAAGATCGAACAGGCCAAGTCGGCGCTCAAGTTCGTGCTGAACAATCTCCGCGAGGGGGACATGTTCAACATCGTCGCCTACGACGGCAACGTCGAATCGTTCCGGCCTGAACTGGAGCGATACAACGATGAGACTCGCAAGTCGGCGATCGGTTACGTCGAGGGCCTCTATCCTGGCGGCGGGACGAACATTCACGGAGCACTCACCACGGCGCTGGCTCAACTGAAGGACAGCAGCCGTCCAAACTATGTCCTCTTCCTGACCGACGGCCTCCCCACGATTGGCGTCACGAATGAAGGGCAGATCGCGTCGGGAGCGAAAGAGGCCAACAAGATTCGCGCCAGAATCCTCTCGTTCGGCGTCGGCTATGACGTGAACTCGCGACTGCTCGACCGCATCTCGCGTGACGGCTTCGGCCTCTCGGAATACGTCCGTCCCGATGAAGACATTGAAGCGCACGTCAGCACGGTCTACAGCAACATCAGCGCGCCGGTCCTGACCGATGTCACGGTGAACTTTGAACTCGATGGCCTCAAGCCCGAAGACGGCCCGCCGGTAAACCGCATCTATCCGAAAGGAAACTTCGACCTGTTTGAAGGCCAGCAACTCGTCGTCGTCGGCCGTTACAAGAAGCCGGGCGCGGCGAAGGTCATCATCAAAGGACACGTCAGCGG
>Ga0114966_10003537_pt1 | contig 13662 bp, 5 predicted proteins | sample M_130207_XF_Meta_FD_87029 | JGI IMG/M metagenome (GOLD analysis project Ga0114966, IMG submission 87029) | Freshwater microbial communities from Lake Montjoie, Canada to study carbon cycling - M_130207_XF_MetaG | ecosystem: Environmental > Aquatic > Freshwater > Lake | place: Lake Montjoie... | reverse complement strand
TTAAATGTTTCTACTGCAACCTTTTTATTTAATCCAAAAATAAATTCATCCTTATCAAATACAGATAACTCTTCAAGCATTCCAACAACAGCCTGGGTAAATACATTTATAAATAATGTGTTAGTATCAAATACAAATACTTCGGTATTGAATGCTTCAACCGGTATTATAAATACATTACAAACACTTACTGGAAATGTCTCAGTATTAAATGTTTCTACTGCAACCTTTTTATTTAATCCAAAAATAAATTCATCCTTATCAAATACAGATAACTCTTCAAGCATTCCAACAACAGCCTGGGTAAATACATTTATAAATAGCGTCTTGACATCAACTACAAATACTTCAGTATTGAATGCTTCTACGATATATGTAAATACAATACAACCCACAACAGCAACTTCTCCAATGACGATTGGTTCCAATTTGACTAGTGGTTCGCTAACATTAGGGTCAGGCACTTCTACAAACACCATCAATGGAGTTGCAACGTTTACTTCACAACCTTTAATCACGTCTACTATTTTAGCCAGCACAAATAATTCAACCAATATTGCAACTACGGCCTGGGTTAATAGTTGGTTTTCAAACATTCTTTTGTATGTGTCCAACATCTGGTCTCTAGTACAAACTTTTCCTGGAGGAATATTAATAAACACGATAAACACGGTTGCTTTAACAGATAATTTAACATTTGCATCTACACAAACAACGGGTAATATTTTAATTGGAAATGGTGCATCACGAACAGGCGGTATTGTGATTGGTGGAAAAGGTGCTTCCGCTTCTACAAATACAATAACTATAGGAAGTGATACAACTACTTCTATTTTCAATGGAAACTCCACCTTTTCAACAAATCCAATCATAACATCCTTTTTATCATCCGCTGACAATTCTTCAAGTGTTCCAACAACCGCGTGGGTAAAAACATATTTTTCAACATTTTCTAGTAATCAAATCTTAAATACTATCTATGCGGGAACAGCCTATATTGTGACTGGTACCGCGTATATTAGTAAAATACAAGCAAACAGTTCCACTTCAGATTTTAGCATCTGTGACAATTTAACAAGTGGTTCCTTAACCCTAGGTTCGTCAACCGCAACCAATACAATACTCGGGACTACAAATGTATCTGTTTTTAACTCTTCTACTGCGAAGTTTGAATCGGTTGATAGTAACGCAACAACCCTTAACATAGGAACAACAAACGCAACAACAATTAACATCGGAAAATCAAATACGGCAACAACAATACTCGGGACTACAAATGTATCTGTTTTTAACTCTTCTACTGCAAAGTTTGAATCAGTAGATAGTAATGTAACAACCCTTAACATAGGAACAACAAACGCAACAACAATTAACATCGGAAAATCAAATACAGAGGTTAATATTGCTACTTCTTCATCTCGTTCTGCTATTTTAGATTTAGGTAATGGTGCTTCATCTACTGGTGCAGTTCTTATAAATAATGGCACAAGTTCATCAGGAGACACACAAATAATGAATGCCGCAACTCAATCTGGAAGTTTAACCTTAGGAAATTCTGCAAATACAGTTACTATTGCTCTTAATAGACCTTTGACGCCTGGATATACCTACCCAATATCATCTCCTTCACAGATAGGATGGACACAATCCGTTAATACCGGTTTTACTGCTTCCTTTACTACATCTGTTAAAACATATGCGTGTAATACGACATCTATGCCTCCTGGTTTGTATAGTATAAATTTTTTTGTATATATACAATATGGTCAATTAGCTGCAGGAGGAAATATATTAACTGTTTTACAAGGTTCAAACTCTTTTAAAGCAAATGGAACACTTGTTTCAGCAGGCGGTGTTATAGACCCTAACGGTGGAACTTATGGCTATCATTTATTACGAACCTATTCACAAACGGGGTTTAATATGGATACGACTCTTAATCTTAGTTGGATAATTAACAATACAAATACAGGAGGTTCGCAATATTTACCTTTTATGTTTTTAGCCATTAATGTAACATCTGCTTCAGGCACAGGGGCATATGTTGACGCGACTTTCACAAGAATTGCATAATTTAATCCCTGTTAATATTAATGGATATTGATGAAATAAAAGAAAAACTTATCTTGTATGATATATTTAACATTATCGTTAAAAAGACTATGTATCCTGAAATAAAAGGATATTTAAACATTTTAAATGAATTACCACAAACCGAAGAAGTGATTCTTTTAATAGAAAGAATCAATCAGATTGAACCGCCGTAAATTATTACCAAAGAACTAATAAATTATATTCATAAAATAATATGACTTATTACAATTACGGGAATACTGTTTTTCAAAATATAGACACTTTAGAAACTCTTACGTTTGATACCTCTGGTTTCAAACATAATGAAAATTTTATGTCGTGGGATAAGATTTCTTCTATAAATGATAATTTAAATGTCTCGGCTTTGAACGTATCCAATCTTTATTCTTCTACTGCAAATTTTTCATTTTTGAAAACGCTTTATTCTGATAATTTTCTTATCAATGCATCTTCTGCAAATGTTTCCTCTTTAACGGCGTTTGATGTAAATGTATCTTTTCTCACTGTATCCACTATAAAATTATCAAATATGATTACGGAATCAATCAATACACACGTCTTGAATGTATCGCTTTTAAACTCATCGCTTTTGAATGCATCTCTTGTAAACGCGACTGTTTTAAACGCATCTCTTGTAAACGCGACTGTTTTAAATGGAACTATTATCAATACTTCGCAAATAAATAGTTCAACTATAAACGCCTCTATCACAAATACAAATGTTATAAATGCGAGTGTAACCAATACATCTTTTATAAACTCGTCTGTCGCAAATATTTCGGTTTTAACAGTAGGTATAGCAAAAATAAGTGAACTGATACTAGAGGGTATAACTGTAAATACAGAAAATGTTTCCGTACAAAATTCGTCTGTTACAAATACCATTCATCTTAACGCGTCTATTGGAAATATATCCATTATAAATACGGATTCAATAAACATTTCTTTATTTGATGTAAAAACTGCAAACATCTCTACCATAAATACCAGTGTTTTAAATGCAATAAATACAAATATTTCATTCATCAAATCAGATACAATAAATACTTCGCTAATAAACGTCTCTACCATAAATACCAATGTATTAAATTCATTTATTTCAAATGCCAGTGTTTTAAATGCAATAAATACAAATATTTTAGACCTTTATTCATTGAAAGCAAATGCCTCCGTTTTGAACGCCTCAACTGCAACATTCTTGGATACCTATTCATTAAAAGCAAATGTTTCTCTTTTAAATGTCTCCTTAGTCAATGCCTCATCTGCGACATTCTTGGATACCTATTCATTAAAAGCAAATACCAGCGTTTTAAATGTCTCCTTGGTCAATGCTTCCTTGGTCAATGCCTCAACTGCAAGGTTATTTGAAGTGAATAGTTCTCTTACAAATACCAGCGTTTTAAATGTTTCCTTAGTCAATGCCTCACTTTTAAATGTATCTTTGGTCTATGCTTCAGTTATAAATTCAGATAAAGCAAACATTTCGGATTTAAACGCCTCCCTTATAAATGTTTCTGTTACAAACGTCTCCCTGATAAATACATTGAAAGCAAATGTGTCATTGGTCAATGCCTCAACTGCAACATTCTTGGATACCTATTCATTAAAAACAAATACCAGCGTTTTAAATGTGTCCTTGGTTAATGTTTCCTTGGTCAATGCATCTTTGGTCTATGTTTCAACCCTTAATGCATCTCTTGCAAATATTTCGCTAATAAACTCAACTACAACAAATATCAGCGTTTTAAACGCATCTCTTATAAACGTTTCAACCCTTAATGCATCTCTTGCAAATATTTCGCTAATAAACTCAACTACAACAAATATCAGCGTTTTAAACGCATCTCTTATAAACGTTTCAACCTTTAATGCATCTCTTACAAATATTTCGCTAATAAACTCAACTACAACAAATACCAATTTTTTAAACGCATCTCTTATAAATGTATCACTCTTGAATGCATCAGTAGCAAAAATAACTCTATTAAATGTAGATACAGAAAATGTCTCCTTGGTCAATGTTTCGTTAATGAATGCTTCGCTAATAAATGCGTCGGTCGCAAAAATAACTCTATTAAATGTAGATACGGAAAATGTCTCCTTGGTCAATGTTTCGTTAATGAATGCTTCGCTAATAAATGTGTCAGTAGCAAATGCATCAATCCTTAATTCGTTCATAGGAAATATTTCGGTAATAAATATTTCACTAATGAATGCTTCGCTAATAAATGCGACCTTGGTCAATGCTTCGCTAGCAAATATTTCGCTAATGAATATTTCGGTAATGAATGCTTCGCTAATAAATGCTTCTGAAATAAATACAACCTTGGTCAATGCTTCGCTAATAAATGTTTTAGTATCCAATACTCTTTCAGGGAATGTGTCCCTTTTGAATGCATCATCTGGTACCTTCTTAGACCTTTATGCATCTAAAACAAATACATCTCTTTTTAACGTTTTGATATCTAATTCTCTTTTATCAAACGTCTCAGTATTAAACGTCTCGGTAATAAACGTCGCTGTATCAAATGTCTCGGTATTAAACGTCTCCTTACTAAATACAAGTGTTTCTAACATATCTACATCAAATACCCTATTATTGAATGCATCTTCAGCAAATGTTTCAGAAATAAATGTATCTACTTTGAATGCAACTTTCCAAAATGTAAGTAATTCAAAAATAACCGTCTTGAACGTAGATACGGAAAATGTTTCTCTAATTAATGCGTCTTCAGCAAATATATCGGTTTTAAACTCGTTTATAGCTAATTTTTCAACTTTAAATGTTCCCACTATAAATTTAGTGACCTTAAACACCTCTACAGAAAATACATCCCTTTTAAACGTATCTGTTCTAAAAGCATTTGTAGCAAATGTATCATCGCTCAATGTTTCTAGTGCCTCTTTCGGAGACTTTAATGTGGATACCGCAAATGTTAACAGAATAGAATCTACTTCTTTAGCCTTGACCATTGGGCGCAATTTAAATTCTACCGGTCTAATTAGTATTGGTTCTATCTATTCTTCAAATTACTTATACGGAAATACGAATATTACCCACTTAAAAACAAACGAAATACAAGGTGCAAGTGAATCGTCTGTAATGACGATTGGTTCTAATTTAACAACTGGAGACACACAAATAATGAATGCTGCAACTCAATCCGGAACTTTAACATTAGGAAATTCTACAAATACAGTTAATATTGCTCTTAATAGACCTTTGACACCAGGATATACGTATCCAGTAGGAACAGGAAAAATTGGAGAGGTATTATCAACTCTTTTGACTTCATCTTATACAGTAACAGAGACATTTGGTACAATTATGAGTCTAACTCCAACTTCGGGTGTATGGATGGCATCACTCATTATAGCGTGTGATAGTGCTTCAAGGGATGTAGGACTAACCGTGCAAATAAGAGTTTCAGGTGTTGCTTTCATTGCGTCCTTTACTCCTATGCAAAATTACTCTTGGACGACTGCATCTATAAATTATCCAATTGTATTAACCGCGACATCTACGCTTGATGTAGTTGCGAATAAAAATAACGGGAATGGTCCAATTTATCTTCTTGCAACTGGTTCAGATATAATAACAGGTTTTAGGTTAACCCGTATTGCTTAAAATAAGCCTTTCTCTTTGATAGTTAAAATATCTTTATAAATATAATGTTAAATCAAATAGATATAGATGAATTATTGGCAAAATTTTCTCCTGAAAATGAAAAAAATGTTGCCAAAAAGATTGCTTTGAATCAAGCGAAAGAGGCCTTGGACTTTCTTAAATCTCTTCTTATAGCCGAGCCTATAGCCGAGACAGTAGCCGAGACAGTAACTGAGCCAGTAGCAGAGCCAGTAGCAGAACCAGTAACAGAGCCTATAACAGAGCAAGTAGCAGAACCAGTTAAACCAATTGAACTTGTTAAACAAGTTGTACACTATCACACTAGAGTTCTCCCCCTTAGACACGCTCCAACAAAAAGATATTTTTTATAAAATATTTTATTATGTAGTTAAAATAAACATATTATGATTTTTATAATCTATTAAAGTATTGTGATAAAATAATATGAGTTATTACAATTTTGAGTCTAACATTATCCAAAATTTGGATACTTTAGAAACTGTAATAATCAATTCTTCGGGGTTTGATTATAAAAATAATACATCCTCATTTATGTCCTGGGCCACTCTTTCCTCGTTGAACAATTCCATTAATGTCTCCACTCTTAATGCGTCTACAACAAATGTTTCAGTAATAAACGCAAAAAAAATAAATGTCTCAGACATAATAACGGATAAAGTAAATGTATCTTTTCTGAATGGGTATATGTATAACGCGTCCCTTTTGAATGCCTCTTCTGCAAATATTTCGGTTTTAAATGTAGACACCGCAACAATAAAAGACCTGAGATTAATTACTATAAATTACGAGGTCTTTAATTCTTCAATTTCAAATATTTCACGTTTAAATGTAATAAATTTAAATGCTTCTATTTTTAACGCATCCCTATCAATTGTTTCGGTCTTGAATGCTTCTACTGCAAATGTTACGCGCTTAAACATATCTTCTGAATTTGTCACCGTTTTAAATTCTGAAATCGCAAATCTTTCAACTGCAAATATTTCTCTTATAAATGCATCTGTTTCAAATACCTTTATTGCAAATGTTTCAACAGCAAATCTTTCTACCGCGAATATTTCAACAGCAAATGTATCGGTTTTAAATGTAGATACTGCAAATGTGTCTACCGCGAATATTTCTCTTACAAATGCATCTGTTTCAAATACTTTTATTTCAAATATTTCAACAGCAAATACATCGGTTTCAAATATTTATAGAGCCAATGTTTCCAATTTATTTGTTGACTCGGCCAACGTTACAAATCTTCTATTAAATACAATAAATTTAGTTATTTTAAATTCTTCTACAGCAAATGTATCCAATCTTTTTTCAGATACGGCGAATGTATCGGTTTTAAATTCTCATTCAACAAACCTTTCTACAGCCAATGTCTCCAATCTTTTTACAGATACGGCGAATATATCCAATCTTTTTACAAATATAGCCAATGTCTCGGTTTCAAATACTTCTATAGCCAATGTATCTAATCTTTTTGCGAGTAAAGCTAATATATCCAATCTTTTTACAAATACGCTCAACGCTTCCAATAGTAATACATTTCTTTCAAATACTTCTATAGCAAATGTCTCCAATCTTTTTACAAATACGGCGAATATTTCCTTGGTCAATACTTCTATTTCAAATACTTCTATAGCCTATGTCTCCAATCTTTTTGCGACTACAGCAAATATTTCTTTGACCAATGTAACGAATGCGAATATTTCACAGTTAAATGCAAGTAAAACAATCATTAATGATTTGTTTGTTACCAATTCTAACGTCTCTTTTTTAAAGGCGGATTACGGAAATGTTTCAGAGTTTATTTCAACCTTATCAAATGTATCTTTGTTAAATGTATCCAATGCTAATATTTCCAATCTTTTTGTAACGAATGCAAATGTCTCCTTGTTAAATGTAAGTAAAACAGTAATTAATGATTTGTTTGTTACCAATTTTAACGTGTCTTTTTTAAACGCGGATTACGGAAATGTTTCAGAGTTTATTTCAACCTTATCAAATATATCTGTTTTAAATGTAACCAATTCAGTCATTAATAATTTGTTTGTAACGAATGCAAATGTCTCTTTGTTAAATGTTAGTAGAGCCAATATATCTGTTTTGAATGTAACCAATGCAAATGTCTCCTTGTTAAATGTTAGCAGAGCAAATGTCTCTTTGTTAAATGTTAGTACTTCTAATATTTCCAATCTTTTTGTAACGAATGCAAATATATCCCTGTTAAATGCTAGCAGAGCAAATGTGTCCTTGTTAAATGTTAGTACTTCAAATATTTCTGTTTTGAATGTAACGAATGCGAATGTCTCCTTATTGAATGCTAGCAGAGCAAATGTTTCTAATCTTTTTGTAACAAATGCAAATATATCCTTGTTAAATGTTAGCAGAGAAAATGTTTCCTTGTTAAATGTTTCCACTGTAAATACATTGGTTTTAAATGCTTCCTTGGCCAATGCTTCGGTTTTAAATGTTAGCACTACATTTGGAAAAGACCTTTTTACAAATACGGCAAATGTTTCCTTGTTAAATGTTTCCACGGTAAATACATTGGTTTTAAATGTTAGCACTACATTCGGAACAGACCTTTTTATAACCAATACGAATGTTTCCTTGCTGAATAGTTCTGCGGTCAATACATCTATCTTGAATGCAGATACTGGAAATGTCTCGGTGTTTAACTCGTTTAGAGCAACAGTTTCAGACTTGGTCGCAACAACGGGCTTCTTCTCTGTCTTGTCTGTTCCCACTTTAAAATTCTCGGACTTTAACGTCTCTGTTGCGAATACCTCCACTTTAAATGCAGACACATCTAATTTAAAACAACTTTTTGTAACGACTGCAAATACCTCTGTCTTGAATGCGTCTCTAATAAACGCCTCTCACTTGAATTCAAGCACTGCTAACTTCTATGGATTAAATACCTTTATAACAAATACCTCGCTTTTAAATGTTTCAGATGCAAATATATCCCTTTTGAATGCAGTTACAACAAATATTTCTGTGTTGAATGTTTCCGTAATAAATACAATAAAAATAAATGCATCCAATGCATCTTTTGTCAACTTGTTTGCAGGGACAGCCACGTTCTCTATCTTAGATGTTCCTACTTTAAGATTTGAAAATCTTAATTTGTCTGTCGCAAATGTTTCCTTGGTCAATGCGTCCCTGATAATCGCAGATAGAGCAAATATAGTGCTTTTAAACAATGTGTCATCGTTAAATGTCTTTAAATCAAACACTTCGGTTATGAATGCGGATACAGCCAATGTCTCGGAACTGAATGTGTCTAAAGCAATGATTACGGACTTGACGGCAAATCTTGCAAGGATAAATAGATTAGAAGGTCTAACGTCTGGCACATCTATTATTATTGGTAATAATTTAACTACTGGAAACATAACATTGGGAACCTTCTTTTCTTCTACCGCCTTGTTTGGTACGACAACTATAAATCTAATAAAAACAAACAGTATTCAATCCACTACAAACGAGATTACCATAGGAAGTAATATAAACACGGGGTTTATTAAAATAGGGAATAATTTGACTACTGGTACTACTTATATTGGTTCAGAAAACGCGTCCACGGTATTACTTGGTACTACGTATGCTACTAACCTTAATGTTTCTAAAATTACTTATTATAGTTTAAACGCTTCCAGCATAAGTGTATTGGATATTAATGCTCCGTATCAAGATTCGCTTATGACGATTGGGTCTAATTTATCTGGCGGGTCTATCACGATGGGTCCTACCAATGTCTCGGTTTTAAATGTATCTATTTCTACGATCAATGACCTAAAAGTAATGACTACCAATACATCGGTTCTAAACGCGTCTACCGTATCCTTTTCAAACTTGTATACATTTACAGGAAATGTTTCTATCTTAAATACTTCTACTGCTACAATTAATACCATCAATGTATCGGTTTTAAACGCATCTATTGCTACGGTCAATACCATCAATGCATTGGATGCAACTTCTGTAATGTCCGTGGGGACGAATTTATCTGGCGGGACAGTGACAATAGGAACAGATTTTTCTATCTCTACTTTTAAAGGAGTGACTTCATTTACTTCGCAGCCTATCATTACTTCAAGTATTTTACTCAATACAGACAACAGCACAAATATCGCGACTACAGCGTGGTCCAACACGTTCTGGACCTATGTAAAGACACTTACAAATACTTGGTCTGCAGTGCAAACCTTCTCGGTACAGCCCATCATTATACCTGGTCTACTTAATACAGATAATACTTCAAGTATCGCGACTACGACCTGGACCAATTCCTTTTGGACTTACGTAAAAACACAGCCTAATACTTGGTCTGGAATACAGACTTTCTCTACACAACCTTTGATAACATCTACCATTCTAGCTAATACAGATAATACAACGAATATCGCAACTACGGAGTGGACGAATAGCTTCTGGACCTATGTAAGAACTCAGAACTATAATTGGTCTGGAACACAAAGTTTTTCTAGCGTAAATGGTTCTGTACTGAATATATCAACCGCGTTCGTCAATATAATCAATGCCTCATCCGTAACTTCTGCTATGACGATTGGCGCCAATTTAACTACAGGAACTATTGCAATAGGCACTGCAACTTCTACCTCTAGTTTTAACGGGGGTTCTACTTTTAACGGGGTTACTACGTTCAACGGAGTAACAACCTTTTCTTCGCAACCTTTAATTATACCTGCTTTACTTAATACAGACAATACATCCAATATTGCAACTACAGTGTGGACCAACACGTTCTGGTCTTATGTAAAAGGAAATGCGAATACTTGGTCTAATACGCAAACCTTCTCTGCGCAACCCATCATAACTTCTACGATTTTGGCAAATACAGATAATACAACAAATATCCCAACTACCGCGTGGACCAATAGTTTCTGGACGTATGTAAAAACGCAGCCTAATACGTGGTCTGCAGTGCAAACCTTCTCTACACAGCCTCTCATTATACCTGGTCTACTTAATACAGATAATACTTCAAGTATCGCAACTACGACCTGGACCAATAGTTTCTGGACATATGTAAAAACACAGCCTAATACTTGGTCTGCAGTGCAAACCTTTTCTGCGCAACCTCTGATTATACCTGGTCTACTTAATACAGACAATACTTCAAGTATTGCGACTACGACCTGGACCAATAGTTTTTGGACCTATGTAAAGACACAGTCTAATACTTGGTCTGCGGTTCAGACCTTCTCTGTACAGCCTATCATAACTTCTACAATTTTGGCAAATACAGATAATTCTACGAGTGCCGCAACAACTGAATGGACCAATAGTTTCTGGACGTATGTAAAAACGCAGCCTAATACGTGGTCTGGTGTGCAGAATTTTTCATCTGTAAATGTTTCCTTATTGAATATATCAACCGCGTTCGTGAATACTATAAACTCAAGTTCTGAGACATCTGCAATGACGGTGGGGTCTAATTTAACCACGGGTTCATTAACTCTCGGTTCCGCAAATGTAATCACGACAGTCCTCGGTTCCTTAAGAGTGGATACTATTCTTCCTGTAAGCAGTCTTTCCATTGGTAGTGTTGCAAGCGGAACCGGTGCAATCCAAATAGGAAATGGTGCATCACAAAGCACAAATATTATCATTGGAAATGGGAACGGAACAGTTACGGGAAGCGACCAAATCGTTATTGGGAAAACAGGAAAAACCCTGAGTATTACCGGTGCTACAACGATAAATGGTGCTACAACAACTATCAATCCTACGGGCAATGTGACGATAAATCCGGGGGCAAATGTTTATATTGGTTGTGACTCTGGATTAAACGCAACAAGCCCCTTGGTCTCTTCAAAGTCAACAGCGGCCATACAAATGACTGCAGGCACAGATATCACTTTATCTTCTCAAGGAACAAATTATATTGGCCCGTTTTCAAGTATCACGCAGGTCCAATCTTACAAGACTCTTTTGGGCGGAGCGGATGTCAAAACCTCTGCCGTTTTAAGCGTGAACTGCACGACAAACGCGCAAAAAGACGGAATTGCGATTAAAGTATTTGATGATACCAGTTGGTACTTGACCTTTTTGAATGCGGCGGGAACTGCGTGCGGAAGTATCCGCGGGTTAAATGGGTCAGAGGTCAATTATTATACAGCGAGTGACAAGCGACTAAAAACAGATATTCGGCCCATGGATAGTATGATAGATAACATTATGAAAATGAAACCGTCTAACTATACATGGATAAGTAACGGGAAAGCTTCTCAGGGTTTTATCGCCCAAGAAGTCTTTGAAATCTTCCCTGAAATGCGAAATGAAGAATTTGACAAGGATGGAACCAATTATTACGGTCTAGACTACAGTAAATTTACGCCCTATATTGTCAAGGCTTTCCAAGAGATGAGAGAAGATTATGAATTAAAAATAGCTAGATTGGAGGCGCGGTTGAGTGCATTGGAAACGGGTAAAATTGCGTGAACTATGAACCTCTTATTGTAGGATTCCTTTGAGAATTAGGTTAGATATAAGAAGAGGTAACGTCTGGAATAATGTGGTCGTTGTGATGTTTATCAACTTCTAATTTTATATCCGCTTTTTTTTCATCACTCCAAGAGTCGTCCCATTCTCTTACGAAAGAATCGCAGATAAGACATTTATACAATATTTTTTTTTTTTCTTCTATAATTTTTCCCAATTCTAGATTATTAACATCTAATGGTTTACTAATAGTTGTATAAAAGTTGTATCTTTTCATATATATATATATATATATTATTAAATATATTAATTAAGCAATACGTGTTACATTCAATGAAATTACGCACGTGTATTCATTTGCATATCCATCCGTAGTAAATGCTCTAATTCCAATATGTCTATTACTATTAGATGTCACAGTATAAATGCCTCCACCTATCATAGACCATGCAACATTTTGTCTATGAGTTGTTCCATATAATTCATGTGAACCATCGTACACGACTGCACTGAAGTATGCTTGAGCGTTACTTATAACACCATCAGAATACGCTAAAAGTGCTTGATATGAAGCTGGAGTCGGTACCTCGGCGCTATAAAAATACATGTGTGTTAAATAAACACCGTTCGGTAGATTGTTTATAGGTGCATAAACTCTAGGCGTTACTGAAACACCATTCCCCACTTGGTTTCTAAAACTATATCCTATTTGATTAAACGATGTTAGTGCAGATGGTGCATACTGTAGCGTGAAAGGCCTATTTATAAAAATATTTCCTCCTGCTGTATTTCCTATATTGGTAGTTCCATTTCCGGTGTCGTTAATATTAATAGTTTGTCCCCGTAAATAATTGGTTTCCAAACTCGCGTTACCAATTACAGTATAAGAGCTAGTTCCACCACTATCTGAAGCAATTTTAACACTTCCACCATTAGGCAAGTTTTTACAAATATGAGTACTAGTACCAAATATTTCTGTTGTTGATGCTGCATTTCCTATACTTAGAGCACCACCGTTATCATTAATTCTAATATTCGTTGACCGTATATATACTTGAGGAAAACTAGAACTACCAATAGTAACATATGACCCGGAGCCGCCAAATCCATTTGTAGCAATATTTACTCCACCACCTGTTGGTAAACCACCATTTCCAATATTAACAGAACCCAATATATTAGTAGAACCGGCTGTATCGGTTCCCATGTATATACTTCCGCCTGTTGTGTGATTTATATTCACATCATTTGCACGTATAAAACATTTAGTCAGAGTTGTGCTACCAAGATACACCTCAGCACCAGCCGTATTCGTTCCATTTGCAATATTTACTCTACCTGCTGCGGATAGTCCACCTGTACCAATATTAGTTATATTACTCAATATTGATGTAGTATTTCCACTATTTCCAATAGCGACATTTGATGAGCCTGATGTTACAATATTAGTAGTT
>Ga0114966_10003536_pt1 | contig 13663 bp, 9 predicted proteins | sample M_130207_XF_Meta_FD_87029 | JGI IMG/M metagenome (GOLD analysis project Ga0114966, IMG submission 87029) | Freshwater microbial communities from Lake Montjoie, Canada to study carbon cycling - M_130207_XF_MetaG | ecosystem: Environmental > Aquatic > Freshwater > Lake | place: Lake Montjoie... | reverse complement strand
CTGATCCACCACCGCCGGTGCTCACAACAAGTCCTTGAAATGGGTTTCCGCTGTAACCTAAGCCCTCCAACCCCTGTCTAAACGTGTTAGGGTTGACGCGAAAAGTACGGGAGTAGAGCTGAGGCTCCTCCGGAGGGTGCTGACTAAAAATGATAGCGTATTCCTCGATTGAAAACCTAATACTGGGAAACACTTGATTGTCATTTGGTGGTCTGGCTACCTTGATAATGACATCAAGAATCTCCGATATACGCAAGTTCAACAGTGGCGGATCTACTTTGATAGTGTAGGTATCGATGTCAATTGGTGGCTCAGCCGCTTGGAGAGTCGGTTGACCAGCATCATTCACACCTGGAACCAAGGACGGCTGACTTCTATCCACTTGCGAACTGACAATAAAATTAATCCCGCTTTTTGGGTCAATTTTCTTGATATCTGAGGCCAGTTCCTTAAGAACCTCACTTAGTGGAAGGGCACTAGGAGCACCCCACTCAGCAATTATAATGTTGTTAAGTTTGGAACTAATCCTCTGACGACCTTGACCCGTGTAAATTCGATTCGTGCGAGCGTATGGATTGTTATCACCGAGCAACTCATGTTGCACCGGCTTATTCCAGCTTTGCTCGACCTCAACCAAGCTGTCTTTGGCCGCCATCTCACGCTTGCGTGACTCTTGGGCATAGCGACTCTCCTTGATTATATTTAAGTAATAGAATGCTGCACGATGCTCGGGATCCTTCCGAACTGCTTTGTTGAGCATTGCCTCTGCCTCATATAGTTTGCCCATCTCGATCAATACTCGCGCATCTTGAACAATGATGGAGGTTTCTGTGTGATCATCGTTAATCTCAGTAGCCTTCGCCAGAATTGCGGCACTTGGGACTTTGCCCCTTAGATTTGCAGTTCGAAGATCGTTCTCTGCTTTGAATGCGAGACCTTCTGCATTTTTGGGTTCGCCACGAAGCAGGCGAGTGACTTGAGCGTCTGCCTCGATCAAATTATTCTGTTTCTGAGCGGCGCGAGCCAGTTCAAGCCTAGCTGCGGCGTGGCCGGCCTGTGCCTCGGTTCGCTCGACATCAATATTGGCGGCGATGCCTTGAGAAAGAGTGACAGCATCCTCGTATTTCTTGGCAGTGGCAGTGGCATCTCCCTTCGCTTTGATCTTTTTTGCCTCAGCTAAGTTCTGGCGTAACTGGATAATCTGCGCCTGGCGACGAACCGCCTCATTGCTGGCGGCCTGACTGGGTGTCGGTGCCGGTTGGGCCTGGACAGGCTGGTAACTGCTGCACAGCGCGAACAGCAGCAGGGAGGTTGTAACGACTTTGATCATGGCTTCAATTATTCGACAGTCACTCTTATTTGATTGCGGCACTCAACTTGATGGGCGTCTGCTTCTGATTCGATTTGGCGGAAAATATAACCTCACTTTGCTCGATGGCAATGATATTGTAAACCTCACCGGAAGCACCGCCTAAAATCAATTGATCTCGGACTCGGACACCTTTACGCACTAGGTTCTCGGGATCATACCGGAGATCCGCAGAATATCCAATGACACGGGTGTAGGGCTTAGCTCTGGAAATCACAATGGGGTCTCGATCACCCTTGAGTTCCAAGGTAATCGAGGTGGGAGCATTCGCTGGGCCGTCCACTTTCTTAATTGCCAACAAAGAATTGTCAGCCTTGGGCTCTACCTGACGGGTGCTTTTTCGATTGGACACTGGGAATGTTTCGCGAACGACGGTGATTGTGTATTTGAGGGTGTCATTAGTGCCGGTAACTTCGTCAAAGGAAACGGTGAGCGACAGAGGATTGATCGCGGTGACGCGCATTGCACCTAGGCCGAGTTCGTTACCGGTCTTGACCTTGATAAAAGTTCCGTCTGATTTCTGAACCCATCTGACTGGGTTAAAAAGATTGTGAGAACCTGCGAGATCAAAATCTACCCGTGTCTGAACCCGTTTGAGTGTCATCTCGTTGGTGGTCAGATCTTCCAGCGTTAAAGGCTTGACCTTGGGGCGTGTCAATTCTGCGATACGCGCCTCTTCAGCGGTGCGTTGGCTCGAAGCAAGAATGGGCATCATGACGGCTCCGGCTGCCAGAAGCACCAGAACTACGGCGAGGATCAATTTTTCGTAATGTTTCTTAAGAAAATCCATTAAAACTCACTTTTTTGCTGCGGCCTGCATGCGAACCGAGTCGAGTTGGAGCGTGATGCGCAGCTTGTTCTCGTCGAGCAAGGCATTGGGTGCCTTAGGCTTAGGAGCTGCGCCTGCCGCCATCTGGGGCATCATTCCACCGTAACGGTCGCCGCCGTAACGGCCGCCTCCAAACTGGTTCATCATCATCGGAGGGGGAGCGATCGTGGTTAATTTAGCAGAGGTTGGGCCGCCAGCTTGGCCCACACCCACGGTGCGAACTACAAAGCAGTTCGTCGCATTCGCCAAGCCTTGCATGACGCGTGCGAGTTCTGAACTGAAACCTGTGAATGTCACTTCATAGGGCGTGACAATGGCAGAGTCATTGGTCTTAGCGTTACGGGTAAGAAAATCACCATTGTTAGGCTCGTCGGGCGTTGCTGGAGGTCGCTTGAGTTGTGCGATAGAATGGACGCGGGCATCGTAGAGAATTTTGACGATTCCCTCGATGTCGTAAAGTTGAGCCGCCATGTTTTGGATTCCCTTGTATTCGACGGCTGATTTTTGGGAGGCGAAGGTAAACCAGTAGCCGTTGGTGATTGGTAGGATGACATTGATCCGAGCGGCTTCTAAACGCATCTTGCTGATCGACTCGTTGAGTCTAACGCTAAAGTTTAGGTTGTTAAGGTTGGTAGGGACATTCGCTGGAGCCAAGTAGGAGGTGACGCGGGTTGAGAAATCCTGAAGGCGGATATTTTCCTGCTTAGCCGTTTCAATATTGTTATTTTTTTGATCACCAGGAAGCTCTTTTTTACTATTGAGATCCTTATATTGCTGAGTGGCATCGGCTAACTCAAGAGCCACTACTCCGCCCTTCTCGGATTGGCTTAACGCAAAAAGAGTCGCTAAACCCAAGAGGGCAACACCGACCAAACAGATGACGACGAACCAAAGATTTTTCTTAAACCAAGCCATATTACATCTTCATTGGGTTGCGTAGTTTCAATCGCATACCGAACGTGAAGGTCTGAGCTGTAGCATCAACGGACTCCAAGTCACCGGCAAGTTTCGTGCCATCTTTGTCAAAAAACGAGCTTTCTTTGAACTCCTTTTCAACCGCATAGGCGAGCTTGTTGTTGGCGGCACTTTCGCCACCACGGGTGAGGTTAACGGCTCGGAATTTAATATCAATGGTCACCAAGTTGGTGTTGCTATTGGCGGGAGCTTTGGGAGTGGGAGCCGCCGCGATTGGCGGAGGGGGCGCACCTTCGGAACTTGCACCAGGGGACGCGCCGCCAGGACCAGCAGCGGCTCCTTTGAAAAGGTGCGGGAAATAGCGACGGGCTAGTTCGGGATTGCTCAGGTAGAACATCATCGAGCTATTCATGCCACCGCCTTGAGGGGTTTCCTCCTCCTCGATATCATCGGCGGCGACGGTTCCAAAGGTCTCGATCCAAACTCCGACATCGGAACGGCCCATGTTATCTTCGGATTGAATGAGCAGCTTGCGCATTTCGACCAACGCATCGGCCCAGAAAAAGCGGTCTTTCAGATAAGCGGCGTATTGGTCGACTTCGGCTTTGGTTCGCCGCATTTTGGATAACTGCTTGTCGAGTTCTTCGGAGCGCTGCTTGGCAGGCACAATCTGGGTCTTTAAATCCTCGAGAGAAGTCTGTTGCAGGGAAGTCGTTTTGCTGAAAAAAAGACCGAAAGCGAGAACGAGCAAGACTAGGCTGATGATCGACGCGATGAAATATGGCTTTTTTTGATCAAAAACCAGCTTTTGCTTGATGCTCTTGGGAACCAGGTTGAGCTCGACGGGGCATTGGGCAAGATTGCGAAGCCCGAGTCCGACCACTTCACCAAAGGAATGAGCTACTTTAGCGAGTTCACCCAAGTCGATGGAAGGATCAAACTGAATGTTGCGGAAGGGATTGAAGTAATCGACCTCAACACTGAGTTTTTCCGCAAAAAACTCTCTTGAATAGGGTAGGACGGATCCGCCGCCGGCTAGAAACACTCGCACTGGGGCAGAGCCGCCTTGTTGAGAGCGATAGAATTGAATGGTTTGGTTGACTTGGATATGGAGGCGGGTCAACACTTGGCGGGCGATTTTTGAGATGGCCGCTTCTTGAGGATCCTCCGGCTCAGCGTAGGCTCCACCTAAGCTGACGGAACCTTTAAGAATTTTGACTTCTTCGGCTTTGGCGAAGGACATTTTGGACTCTGCAGCGAAGTCCTGCGTAATCGAATTCGCGCCGATATTGATGCTGCGGCAAAAAACTTTACCCTTCTCAAAAAAGAGGATGTTTGAAGTTTTAGCACCGATGTCCAGGAGCATGGTGCATCCGTCCAAATCACCGTAATTAAACCGGAAGGAATTGCAAAGTGCGGCTGGGCTGACATCGACCAATTGGAGCTTGATGTTGCTTGTGGCAGCGACTCGAAATAGTCCTTCGACCATCTCGGTTTTCATCGCGACTAGGAAAACCTCGATCTCGCCGGTGTTGGTGGCACCCATGATCTGGTAGTCCCAGACCGCTTCTTCCAAAGGATAGGGCACATTCTGTTGTGCCTCGTATTGGATGATTTGTGTAACCTTGGAGCTATCGACGGGGGGTAGCTTAACAAACTTTGAAAAGACGTGGAAGCCTGGAGCGCAAACGTTAGCCAGTCTGGATTTGAACTGGTTCTGTGCGAGGAGTTCGGTTAGGGCTTTCTGGAGAGCACCTTCGCGCTTCGCATCCTGTGAACCCTCAATCCCGAGAGGTTTGATCCCATACTGTTTCAACGTCAGTGAGCCCGCCTCGTTCGATTCGAACTCAGCGATCTTAACACTGCCTGCCCCGAATTCGAGGCTCAGAAATGATTTATTGTTGATCATTTATCAGTTTGACAGCTTCCGAGAACAAAACGTTCCCACGGGAACAAACCCAGTGACAACTCTGTAGAGAAACTCGGGTGCAGACTGTAAGAATATCCGGCTTGGGGTCAAACACAAAAATTCGAAAAATTCGATCGGACTAGATTCTCGGTTTTTCGGAAAGGTTTTCGACCATGTTTTTGAAATAGGCGATGGTGAGTTCCATCCCTTCCTCGAGGCCGATGATGGGTTCCCAGTTCAATAATTGACGGGCGGTGGAAATGTCGGGTTGGCGGAGTTTTGGGTCATCTTTGGGGAGGGGGGTGTAAATAATTTGGCTCTTTGATTGGGTGGCGGCGATGATGGAGTGTGCAAATTTGAGCATGGAAATTTCGCGGGGGTTGCCAATGTTCACGGGCAGATGTGTCTCGCTCATCATCAATCGGTAGATCCCCTCGATGAGATCAGAAACGTAGCAAAAACTGCGCGTTTGAGAGCCGTCTCCATAGACGGTTACTGGCTGATCCTGAAGCGCGGCACCGATGAAGGAGGGAACGACGCGGCCGTCATTGAGTCGCATCCGGGGGCCGTAGGTGTTGAAAATGCGGACGATGCGTGTGTCCACCTGATGCTCACGATGGTAGGCCATGACAAGGGCTTCCCCAAAACGTTTGGCCTCGTCGTAGCAACCTCGAGGTCCGATGGTGTTGACGTTACCCCAGTAACTCTCGGGTTGGGGGTGAATCAAAGGATCTCCGTAAATCTCGGAAGTCGAGGCGAGAAGGATTCGTGCGTTCTTGTGCTTGGCCAAGCCTAAAGCTTTGTGGGTGCCTAGGGAGCCGACCTTGAGTGTCTGAATGGGTAATTCTAGATAGTCAATGGGACTGGCTGGTGAGGCGAAATGCCAAACGTAATCCACGGGTACGTCCAGGTAGATAAACTCAGTGATGTCCTGATTGATAAATTTGAAATTGGGATTGCCCACCAAATGTGAAATGTTGGCGATCGACCCGGTCACCAGATTATCGATGGCGATTACGTAATGCCCTTGTTTGAGAAGATAATCGGTGAGGTGTGACCCAAGGAAACCGGCACCGCCCGTCACGACGGAGGTGGTTTTTGGCTTTAAAGCCGGGGTTAATTTCGTCATAAAAATTGAAGCTACTTGGCACCGCTGCCTCGAACCACAACGGGAATGGTTCTGAAGAGGATTTTGATATCCAACCAGATGGACCAATTATCGATATATTCCAAGTCCAACCGAACCCAATCAGCGAAATCCAAAACGTTGCTTCGTCCTTCAATTTGCCAGAGACAGGTGAGGCCGGGCTTAACCGATAATCGGCGACGATGGGCTAGGTCGGAAAACCGATGTGTTTCCTCTATCGGCAACGGACGAGGTCCCACCAAGCTCATATCGCCCCGCAGCACATTGAATAACTGGGGGAGTTCGTCGATGCTGTATTTGCGAAGAAAACGGCCTAGGGGAGTTATACGGGGATCATTGGTGATTTTGAAGACAGGGCCTGTCATTTCGTTGAACACCTCTAGTTCCTGTTTTCGTTGCTCCGCATTGGTCACCATCGAGCGAAACTTGTACATCGTGAAGGGGCGTCCATTCAAACCGCTTCGCTGCTGCTTAAAAAACACAGGGCCCGGGGAAAGGATTTTAACCATCAAAGCCGCCAGAACCAATATGGGGGCCAGAAGCAAGAGAGCGATGGCTGAACCGGTTGCGTCCATCGCACTTTTGGCTAGGTGGTGCCATGAATCATCCGGAGTCCGACGAAAGATTAAAATCGGACGGTTCTGGTATTCATCGAGAATGGTATGTGAGAACTGGGTGTTTAAAAAATCAGCCAATAACCAAGCTTCAACGCCCTCAACTTCGCATGCCTGAATGGTTTTTTCGATCTGACCGAAGTAGGTGTGGGTGGCGGCAATTAAAACGCCGTTGACCGAATCACGGTGCATGGCTTCGACTAAATCCTCGACCGTGTGGTCATTGATATCAAACTGTGCGACGATTTTTAGTTGGTTGGAGGGTTCTTTTTGAAGATCAGTCACCAACCGTTGAGCGTCCGCCTTGGTACCCACCAAAATAAAGCGTTTGTGCCACTGAGCATTTGCTAAACCAGAGTTGCGATAGTATCGAAATCCCTCCTCCTTGAGCATGAGGAGAAGCCAACTTATGGGGGCAAAAAGGATAATGACTGTTCGGGAGAGATCCTGTTTCGTAAGGATCAAAATGAAGCTGATAAGGAGAACAAAAATAGCACAAGTTTTGGCCACCCCCCAGGCTAAACGTAACCGTGAGGGTGAAATGGATCGTTGGTAAAAACCTTGAGTTTCCAAAAGAAACGGACCCAAAGGAAAAATGACGACCAAAAGCCATAGCCAGACGGAAAACGGTCGGATGGCTTGAACTCCATCAAACATATTGACCGCCCAAACAGGCATTTCCCAGTTATTCCGGAGGAAATGAGCGAGGAATATCCCGAGGCAAAAAATAAAACCGTCCAAGGCTTTTTGCAGCCGGGCGAGAATCTGTTTTTTGCGGCGAAACATGGCGTGTCTATTCGGGCAAACTGACCCCTAATCGAGCGACTGTACTCCCAGATGATTCGTTGCTAAATCCTTGCTGACCAACCAGTTGCGGACCGGTGGAGAGCTGAAACTCTGGAACCGTGAGGGCCATCACTTCTTTCATGCGTTCAAAAGTGGAGCCTTCACTTCCAGGATAACAGACAGAAAAGTAAGTGATGTAGGCCCACCTTTGCAAGGTATTAGATGTCAACATATCCCGAGCCATTAGCATCATTCGCTCGAGGTGATCCGGGGTCATTTGTTGATCGGCGACAAACCAATAGGTGTAAAGGCCGTGAATCGTTTGAGGCTGACCATTAACACGGCGTTGGATGGATGTGGTGAGCTTCATCACCTTCATATCGTAGGGGTGAGGTTTTGGAATCCGAACGGTGACAACTTCGGTCTTCTCAATTTGCCATCCCTGTCCGACGAGGCAATACTGGGGTTTATGGATGCTGGTGCGATCCGCGCCCATGAGCACGACGCTGGCACGCGTTTCGAAGCCATCCTTCGCGGTGTAATGCGCGCGTCCGTATGTGGTATCCTTTGGGAGCCAGTTCAGCTCCATATCGGTTACCGGCTGCTTCCCAAAGGTGTATCCCTCGACATTCGATGGGAGATAGACGCTTTGGTTGGCCACAACTCGACCCGCTTCGTTACGAATGGCCTCTTGTACGACGCGGACGCCCGGTACGCCCAATTTCTGGGCGCGCTGAAGGCGAAGTAACACCAGAGCGCAGAGGGCCATGACGAGGCAAGCGAGTCCAAATATCTTAAGCTCGGAACGGGTCATGCGGGTTCTGGATTCGGGGCCGGGTTTTTCGGGGTGGATTGAGGAGCAACATCCTCACGCAGGTAAGAACCGACGAGCAGTAGCAGCCCTAGGGCTACGGCAAAGGTGATAAAACCAAATTTCTGCTCGATCATCAAACCATACTGGAGACCGAAGGCTTCTCCCACCACAATAACGGTGGTCACACGCACCCAGTTGCCTAAAATCGCGAGCGGGAGGGAGAGGATCACGATAAGTCCACGTTTCCACCCCGTTTTGAAACTGGTAAAGCCGTAGATGGAGCTGAGTGCCACCAAGGTGACCAAGCTTCTAATTCCACTGCAGGCCGGGGCGACATCATACATTGCAACCCCTTTGGCATTCATGATTTGGGAACCGTTCCTAAATACTTCGATGCCCAAGATATTATGCGCCGCCCCAACGGAGAGTTTCGTGATGAGGATGCGCATCGGGAAGGTGATCGTTTCAGCCAGCGCATTCAGAGGAACGCAGAAGACGAGTAGCACCATGGGGAACGTGCTGGCCCACATGAATTTGCGCCCCCAAGTCAGACCAAGCAACGAGTAGATGCCTAGCAGGAATCCGAACATCGAGATGCGGGTTTGTTGGATCATGTATCCGGCGAGGTGAAGGATGATCGCTGCGATCAGGAGAGGAAGGGCACCTTTCCAGGGACCCGAGATGGCCTCGCGCATTTCCTGACGTTTCCACCAAAAAAGCCCGATCACCATCAGAGGAATCCAACGGCCAAAACTGTCATCCTCGGAATTGTAGTAACAATACTCCAGCCATCCAAAGATGGATGGAGTGTTCATGTAACCTAAGGTCGAGTTTCCAAAGTAATCAAATAGCAGCACCCAAGCTGTGAATAAGCAGCCGAAAAGAATTTTGTGGGGCCACTGCTTCCAATAAAGGATCAGCTCGGCTGTAAACTCCTGCGCCAGACTTGGTCTTGGCTCCACTTTAGCTTCGCTCATGTGATCCAGTTTCTGACACCTTATCGCCCTGATGAGCCTAGCGCAAGGCTCGTGCATATGCACGTTCGAGTTCGGCGACGGATCGCTCCCAGTTTAGCTCGGAACGTAATCGTGAAGCCCCTAATTGGCCCATTTTTTCGCGACGGACTGGATCATCTAGCAATTCAAGAATCCCATCCGCTAACCTTTGTGGAGATTCACCGGGGACGTAAAGTGCGGCCTCTCCTGCGGAGGCTCGGCTCTCGACCAAGTCAAACATGACTTGGGCTTTGCCAAAAACCATGTACTCGAGGACTTTATTCATGGTGCAGGAGTGGTTGTAAGCGTTGGGAGGATCGCAGGTTACGCCTATATCTATTGTTTTTAATGCTTTGAATAGATAATCATTGAGTGCCCAACCCGGGAAATCAACGTAGTTCTGCAAGTTGTACTGATCCCGTAAGGCCACCAGTGAGTCAAACTCTGGGCCATTACCCATGAGCAAGAACTGCACGTCGTGGCGTCCGATAGAGTTCACGATATGGTTGATGGCCTCGATGAGGAAGTGGACTCCATCGGCACTTCCCATGACTCCCACATAGCCCACTAGGTAAGGTCGTCCTTTTTTAAGGGCTAGATCAGCCGGAGTTTCAAGGTTGGGAATTTTAGGGGCGGTACGGACGACAAACACATCCTCGGGCTGTTTTTTTCCGTTCTGTAAAGCGGCTGAGCGGTTAGTCTGGTTCGTCGCTAGAACCACATCCGCGCAGGCATAGGTCAAGCGTTGGGCTAGATTGACTGCGTTGTAAAGCAGGCCGCCCTTCTTAAATTTGGCTTCGAACATCTCCGGCCAGAGATCGTGGACATCGAAAATAACGCGTACCCCCCATAATTTGAAAGGCCAAGCCACTAGGAAGAGGATATCTGGAGGATTGCACAGGTGAATGAGCTTGAACCGGTGGCGACGAAAAGCTTTCCAAGCGAGAATTGTCTCTCCCCAAAGTGCCGAGGTGTATTCGAGAAAAAAACCGAGGATGCCATTGGCTTCGAGACTGATCTTATGGCGATAGATTTGGATGCCATCGAGCAGCTCTTCGGAAGCTGTGTAGCCCTTCATTTGAGGGCAGATAATTACCACTTGGTAACCCATATCGCGAAGAGCGCATGCTTCCTGCCAGACACGGCGGTCGAGAGGAACCGGCAGGTTCTCGACAATGATCAGGATTGCGGGCTTCGGGGCCATCTCATTTTTCGAGGCGGAAAGTTGTGGTATGTTTTCGACCCGAGTGAGTATCGGTTTCCAGGCGCAATTGGGTAGAAACGCTCAAACGACGAAAATTGGGGGAACAAACCACCGCGATATCAGACTCGTTTAACTCAGCACGTGTCCAACCTGTTGCTGCTGGGTTGTTGGGCAGGGTTAAGCGGTCACCATCCCAGTTGTCGGTCTCGATGATGAAACGGCGGTCTCGGAGGTGCAGGCGATAAAAATTGCGAGAAATCGCCTCGACGCGAATCCCCGGAGCAAATTTCCAAATCACCACGAGGCACCCCTCGTCGCTGCCCTCATCGACTACAATCCATCCAGAACCGTTTTCAATTTCGGAAATGGTTCGGCGTGTCTTTCGGTTGCCGATGGTTAATTCACCGACGAGCGAATGGAGCGGAGTTTTTTCTGCGCGTAGACTCGGGCTGGGGTGAGCATCCGCCCAGAGGAAGGTGCCGAGGCGGCGGGGTAAGGACTCGTCGAGGTAATGAGGGCCGTTGTGGGCTTCCCACGAAGCCAAATAATCGCGAATGGTGGAGTCGTGGTAGTAGGCTCCGGTGCCCGGATCAATGACGATGGCTTGGTCTCCGTGCCAAAGCGAAACATGGAGAGCGTCCAGATGACCGTGGGCGGAAGTGGCGAGGTAGCCTAGCGGCGAGGCGTCAAAACGTAGAACTGCTTGACCATTGTGCGAGATGGCGTAGCCAGCTTGGGTGAGAACTCGATCGGTGGGAGAAATCTGGGCAGAGCCTTTGTCGAACGAACTACCCCACCACCACGAGAGGGCCGAGCTTTGTTCCCCACGGAACCAAGCCCGCCATTCGTTTGACGCTTGAGTTTCATCGAGAAAGAATGGGGAGACAAAGGCGTTGTCCGAATCACCAAAATCCCACGAGTCGCCGGCTACTTTGAAGTCACCGTAGAAACGCCCAGCGAGTTCAAGTCGTTTGGTCGCAGCGTCGGAGACTGTGCGTCCCACACCTTCGAGTGCGACTTTTGCCTGCCAGCAAAATTCCCAAGAAAACAAGTGGTAACCCAGTGCTTGTTCTCGGTTATTCCCATCGGAATCGAATTGAAGCAAAATTTCCTTCTCGAGGCGTGGCTGAAGCGCATCCAGAGTGGTGGATATTTTTTCCAGCTCAGGCCAACGGGCGAGCGCGAGAACTAGGCCGGCGAGTTCGCCGATCAAATGATTGTTTGCCGACGACCCAAAGGAGCAGTAACGCCAAGTATAATAAGCGTGGGGCCCTGCTAAGTCACGGCAGAGAGCGGCCCATTGGGGCTGGGCGAAACCAGAAGCTTGAATTAAGGAATCGATCCAAACTAACTGAAGTAAACGAAGACCTGTTTCGAGGCCGCTCGTCCAATTCAGCCCAGTATAGGGTCGGTTATTTTTTTGCCAATCGGCCAGCCAAGATTGACAGGTGTTGGCGGCATTTTGATCATTGAGTAGGTAGGCACCGAGTGCCAAGCGCACCAATTGATTCCAGCGATTAGGTTCCCAAATCAGTTTGATGTCCCCTACCCTCGCCTGTTTGCGATGATCGAGTCGAAAGCTTGGTTTGGTGTCGAAAAAATCTTCACCAACGAGGTAATCCAAATGCCACCGAGGTGGTTGGTCAACTTGGAGGGGAACATGACCGAAGGCTTTCCAGCGGCCTGCGAGAATATGTTCCACATCGGCCCGGAGCTTGAGGCGGAGTTCCTGAGGAGCTGTTTTAATCGAAGGGAGCTCAGGGAATGTGCGAGGCGACGCAGGCAGTTCCGGCCACTTGGGGAGGGTCAACAAATCGAGTCGTTGACGAAGTTTTTTGCGGGCGTGAAGAAATTGTTCGCCCGGGCTCATGGCCCATAAACGATGCCAATACCAAGCGAGTTTACTCATGTCGTCAGAGAGCCACTTCGACGCTGCGCCCTTCTTGAATCGAACGCACCGCAGCAAAAGTAAGTGCCATCGAGGGGCGAGAAGATTCGTAGGGAAATGGATGGTTCGTCTCGCCCTTCAGAAAACGGAGCCAAGCAGCCATTTGCTCCGGATGCCCCTTGGAATTGAAGCTGGTCTTGGTGTGCTTGCGGCCACGCCAAACTTGAAGCTCGAGAAAATTGTTAACTTCAGCAACTAAGCCTGATGCGAGGAGAGTGAACGATTCCTTGGGATAGGAGGGATCGCCCACCGCACTGTAGGTCAACTGACCTGATGAACCATCGGCGAACTCGACCTGTGCGGTGATGCTATCGGGGTAATCCTGCTTGCCGACTAGTGGCCAGATGGGTTGGGCAAAAATCCGCACTGGGCGAGATTGAAACAAGAAACAAAAGTAATCGAAATAATGACAGGTTTCTCCGAGAACGCGCCCTCCGCTCTCGCTGATGTTCGCAAACCAGTGTTGAGGATCAAGCTTGCCCGCATTGACTCGATAGGAAATCGACTTGGGACCGACTGCGCCGGCCAAAAGCTTTTGAAGCATCGCGCTGGCTGGAGCAAAACGACGATTGAAACCGACCTGAATCGAGGACTTGCTAGCCGCGTAAGCTTGGTCAATTTCGAGAAGTTCCGTGACGGTGAGACAGATGGGTTTCTCGACGAATATGTCTCGGTTCGCTTTGAGTGCAGCCATGACTAACGGAGCGTGCTGGTTGTGGCGCGTGGAAATGATGACAGCGCGAGGGCCCGCATTGTTAAACGAATCCGATGGATTCGTGGATGCATTTTCAAAACCAAATTTAGTTTTGACATGGTTCGCGCTGAGAGCGGTCGCATTGACGACCGTGCCAAAATCAATCTGACCCTTCAGATGTGGCAGGAGCATGGTGCGAGCGAAGTTGCCCGCGCCGATGATATCGAGATGACGAATCGGTGCTGGAACCCGAGCCGCTTTGGGGACTTCGATTTTCTCTGCCTTGATTTCAGCTTTCGTTGATGAGGTCGATGATATTTCAGAGGGAATCGCTGGAGCGTATTCGAGCACAATGCCGATCTCGCTCGTCCCAGCGGCCAAATCTTTATAGACCTCCAGGGCATCGCGAAAAGGAACCCGCTTCGTGGTGATGGCTGCG
>Ga0114966_10003535_pt1 | contig 13664 bp, 13 predicted proteins | sample M_130207_XF_Meta_FD_87029 | JGI IMG/M metagenome (GOLD analysis project Ga0114966, IMG submission 87029) | Freshwater microbial communities from Lake Montjoie, Canada to study carbon cycling - M_130207_XF_MetaG | ecosystem: Environmental > Aquatic > Freshwater > Lake | place: Lake Montjoie... | reverse complement strand
TTTGAGGATGCCACATTCAACGAGGAGCTGGAGCGTGCGGTAGACCGTGGCGCGGGAGACGGAGGGGTCGACCTTTTTGGCCAAGAGGAGGAGTTCTTCGGCGGTATAATGATCGGTGGTGCTGAAGGCGGCGACGACGATGGCGTCGCGCTGGGCGGTTTTGCGAAGGCCTTTGGCGAGGATAAAGGCGTTGAACCGAGCCTGAACATCAGGAGACATAGGGTGGAGGGTAAGCGACGCTGGGGGTGGCGTCAAACCCCCTGGCAGCCACTGGGGTCGTGACTAGGTGAAAGGGTGGAGTGGGCGCGAGGAGGCATCCGAGGTTAGTAGGGGCGGGCGATGACGCGGCGATTGGGGTCAGTGGCCCCGGGGATGCGGTAAATATTTCCTGGGGAGACGGATTTTAGCTCGTAGCTTTTGAGGATGAACTCGGGATAAAAAGCGTTGCTAGCGGGCTCGTAGACTTTGTCGCCACTGAACTCGCCTTGGATGAGGTATTCGTAATTGTTGTCGCTGCCGATGGTGCCGAGTTCGCGGTCAGGGGCGAACTTTTTGTTTTCATTAAAAACCACGAGGACGGCACTGCTCCAAGGCTCGCCTGGTTTGCGGACCCAGCCCCAGAACTTGTAGTCCGTCTTATAGTAGCGGCGAGCGATGTAGCCGGTGCGAGGGGACTCGGCCTTGATTTCCGCGAGCATGGTTTCGCGGGAGCGGGCTTGGGCGTCGTCGGTGGCGCAACCGTAAGAGAGGATGAAGGTCGCACCGAGAGCGGTGAGGGCGAAGGATCTGGGCAAGGTCATAAGTGAGGATTGGCGGGTAATTGAAGGGAGGCGAGGATGGGGGCGAGCCAGATGGCGAGGGCGGTTTCTTTGAGTGATTCTGGTTCGGGGAGGGAGCCAAAAAGGTGCCAAGATTCGGTGTGGGCGAGGGACTCGCCAGTTTGGAGGGTGCGCAACGGGCTGAGGGTTTCGAGTTCGAGCATTTGGGCGTTGGTGAAGGTTTCGTAGTTGCAGCCGAAGTCGGGGTAGGTGGCATTTTCTTCGAAGGCGACCGTTTTGAGAAAGAAGCTACTGCCGAGGAGATACCCGACCCAGCCTTGGCGATGGCGGAGGCCGATTTTTGCTGGTGAACTATGGGGAGTTTGGCGAAGGGTAATAAACTCGCGACCCCAGCGCCAGCGGTCATCGGAAGAATCGGTATAAGGCCAGAGGACAAGGACTTGATCGGGGAGGAGATCCCGAGGATGCTCACCGAGTGGAGGTCTGGGGATGATTTCCAAGCCACCGGGTTCCATTACCGTCAGGCCCCAGGTGGCGATTTCGAGGGGAACATCGCCGAGATTGGTCGCTCGGTGAGTGATAGTGACGGCGGAGGAATCGGGGTGGAGGGTGATGGTGAGTTCTTTGCGGATCGGTCCAGATTGGACGGTGAGGGCGACGCCATCGGGGAGGATTTGAGAGGAGACGGGGAGGTTATCGGGGAGATAAGTGAGCTGGTTTTCTGGAGCGACCCAGAAGCGGTGACCGCCTCGGGCGACAAAGTGATCTTCGCCGGAGCTGCCGAGTTCGTCGGGGTTGGTTTTGAGGAGATTGGAACCACCGGGGAGATGGAGGTAGGAGATGATTCGTGGGCCGACATCGAGGGTGACGATGAGTTCGGCGCATTGGTTGGCGATGCGCAGGCAGTTTGGCCAGCCTCCGAATTGAATGGGTTCAATTGTCATGGATGTCTCGTTGGATTTTCGCGAGGAGGGCGGGTTGGCGTTGGAGTTGGTGAGTGAGGGCTTCGATCGCTCGGAGGGTGGGCGGGCTGATGTGATGTTCCATGCCCTCGACATCGTGATAAATCACCTCGTCATCGAGACCAAGGAGATTAAGAAAATCGGTGAGGAGTTGGTGGCGGTGGGTGATATTTTTGGCGAGGGCTTCTCCTGCGGTGGTGAGGATGAGACCCCGATATTTTTCGTAATTGAGGAGGCCTTCGGCGTCGAGGCGCTGGACCATATTCGTGACGCTGGCTTGGGAAATTTTCAGTCGTTGGGCAATATCGACCACCCGAGCGTAGCCTTTGGTGTTGATCAGTTCGAGGATGCGCTCGAGATAATCTTCCACGGCCTGCGAGGCGACTGGCGTGGTGGTAGTCTTCTTCAGGTTGGGCATAGGAAGTGGGGTAAGCTAGGAAGAGAGAACGAATCCGTCAAGAAGAGCCCCGATTGGCGATTGACAACATTCTAGGAGCGGTGAATCAAGTTAGGCGCGGCTAATTTTTATGTCCTTACCTCAACCAGCGGCTTCGGAATAATCTCCCTCAACGTCATGGCTTCGCCAAAGTGGTCGCTCGTTGCCGGAAGTTTTTGGGTCGGTTTCCGTTCCGAAAGGGGCATCGTTTTGGAAAAAGTGCCTTGCCTTTGCGGGGCCAGGTTTTTTAGTGGCGGTGGGTTATATGGATCCGGGGAATTGGGCTACCGATCTTGCGGGGGGTTCGCGGTATGGCTACAGTCTGCTTTCGGTGATCCTGCTTTCGAACTTGATCGCCATCTTGCTTCAGCATCTTTGTGTGAAGCTTGGGGTGGTCACGGGTCGGGACCTTGCGCAGGCGTGTCGTGACGCTTATTCGAAGCCCGTGAGTTGGATGCTTTGGATCCTTTGTGAGGTGGCCATTGCGGCCTGCGATTTGGCGGAGATTGTGGGTTCGGCGATTGGATTGCAGCTACTCTTTGGGATTCCGCTGGTCTGGGGTTGTGTGATCACCGCGCTCGATGTCTTGATCGTGCTCTTTCTGCAGAGCAAAGGATTTCGCTATTTGGAGGCGCTCGTGATCACGGTGATTTTGGTGATTGGCGGTTGTTTTTGTGCAGAACTGATTTTTGCGCGACCCGATTTCTGGGGAGTGGCGCGGGGATTTGTTCCTACGGCAGCGATTTGGGAAAACCGCGAGATGCTTTTTGTGGCGATCGGGATTCTTGGGGCGACGGTGATGCCGCACAATCTCTACCTGCATAGTGCGATCGTGCAGACTCGGGACTTTGAGCGGACGCGGGAAGGCAAAGCGGAGGCGATTCAGTTTGCGACCATTGATTCGACGGCGGCGCTTTTTTTTGCGCTCTTTATTAATGGGGGAATTTTGATTTTGGCGGCGGCGGCGTTTCACGCTACTGGGCAAAAAGAGGTGGCGGCGATCCAGGACGCCTATCGCTTACTTAGTCCGACATTGGGGGTGGGGGCAGCGAGCACGCTGTTTGCGGTCGCCCTCCTTGCGAGCGGGCAAAACTCTACTCTGACGGGCACGCTGGCTGGGCAGATTGTCATGGAAGGATTTCTGCAAGTTCGGGTGGCGCCATGGTTGAGGCGACTAATTACGCGGGGGATCGCCATCGTGCCTGCGGTGGGGGTGATTGGCTATTTTGGGGAGGGGCGGACCACGGATTTGCTGATTTGGAGTCAGGTGCTATTGAGTATGCAGCTGGGGTTTGCGGTCATTCCGCTGGTTTGTTTTACGGGGTGTCGGAAAAAGATGGGATCGTTTGTGAATCCGCGATGGGTGCAAGTTTTGGCGTGGGTGGCGGCGGCCTTGATCGTTTTTCTCAATCTAAAATTGATTTTTGATTTTTGCTTTTCCCGCTGAGGGCATCGTCTTGAGGAGAATTCTGGGTTGTTCTCACGGGGGATTTTGCGGATGAATGTCTAAAACACGATGAGCATTGTTCGACTTCTGACTTGGGGATTTTTACTGGCATCGGTGGCATGGATTCAGGCTGCGGGGGATTGGGATGGGACTTGGCATGTCAAAAGGAATGACGACGAGCGGCGGTTCATTTTTGAGCAGGCGGGTGAGGAAGTGACGGGGCAGAATGCGCCGTGGAGTGGGCGATTCGAGGGCAAGGTGAGTGGAAATCGGATGAGCGGTCGATGGACGCCGGGGGGTGGGCAATCGCGGGAGGTGGTTTTAATTCTCAGTGAGGATAAAAAGACATTTTCTGGGCGGGATGATTTGCACAATTGGTTGACGGGGACGCGGATGGTTGGGGAGACCGCCATTCCCCCGATGCATTTGAGGAGTCCGCGAGAGGCCCTGAAGGAGTTTATTTTTGCGGGGAACCTCGCTCGTTTTGGGCGGAGCGTCACTTGGGACTTTGCCGCCCAAGCGGTTGAGTTTGTGCCTAGTGGGACGGATGTGCCTCGGGAGGTTTCTCTGAATCAGGTCCGAAATTATTTTGATCTCATTGACTTGACCACCTTTGATTGGTCATCGGTTCCTCTTCGGGAAGAAGGAGATAGGGCGACGGGAGTGTTGAAGCAGGATCCGACGGAGGTGAGCCTCTCGGTGGAGTTTCGGCGGAATGGGGCGGGAGATTGGCATCTGCTGATTCCGAGTGATGAAGCGATGGAGGTATCGAGGAGGTCGCTTTTGGAAGTGTATGGGAAAGCTCCACCGACGGCGGATTCCTATCGCAAGCTTCAAAATCCCCGGGACACGATGCGAGTTTTTCTTCAAGGGATGCGAGAATGGGAGGGGAATGGACGGAAGTTGGCATTTTCGACGATCGATTTACGGGGGCTCCCGGAGATCGTTCAACGGGAGGACGGGCTATTGATTGTGGAGTATTTGCGTCGGACTTTGGATCAAATTGGGTTGGTGAATCTTCAAGCAATTCCCAACGCGGGAGCGGACCGGACTCCCTATGTCCACTTTGTGCACGGGCTGGGATCGATTGTGATCGCCCCGAGTGGGTCGGAGGTGGATGCGCCTTGGCAGTTTACCAGAGGGACAGTCGAGCAGATTCGGGAACTGTATATGGAGACGAACCGGCTTCCACCGCTGACTTTTTTGCCTTATGGGAGTCTTCCTCCTACGCCTTATTTTTTAATGCGTGATTTTGTGGCGAAACATCTGCCATGGCTGCTCGGGCGGTGGATGGCTTTGGAGTATTGGCAAATGCTCGTGCTCTTTGGAGGCCTCTCCTTGACCCTTTTTTTTGCTCCCAAGATCGTTCGGCTGGTGACGCGGTTATCGCCACGACTTTTTGGACGTTCCGCCGAAATATCCCGGGGATTTGTCTATGCGCTCACGGTGGTGGTGTTGATCTTGATGGCGCATCGGATCCCTGTGCTTGTGGGGATTCCTGCACAGATTCGTGAGCATACCTTGCCTGCGCTCGGATCAGTCTTTTTGATCTGTGTGGCGGTGGTTCTTTGGCATCTGCTGACGGCTGCTGGCGAACGGTTCGGCGAGCGGGCTCGCAAGACGGAGACGCAGGCCGACGATCTGGTCCTCCACTTTGTGATTGCGGGTGGGCGGGTGGCGATTGTGGTGGGAACGGCTTTGAGGGTGGCCTATTTCTTTTCTATGCCTGCGACGAGTATTCTTGCGGGATTAAGTATTGGGGGGCTGGCATTTGCGATTGCGGCCCGGGAGACATTGGCGAATCTTTTTGGGGCGGGAACTTTGGTGACTGACCGTCCCTTTCGGAGTGGCGACTGGATCGACACGGGGACTTTACAAGGTTCGGTGGAGGCTGTGGGGATTCGTTCCACGCGCATTCGGACGGCGCAAGATAGCGTGGCAATTATTCCCAACGGGAAGCTTTCGGAGGCCACGATTAACAACCTGGGAACGCGTCGGCATCGGGTGATCAAGTTAAAGATTTTGGTTACGGAAGGAGCGACCCCAGAGCGTTTGGAGGGGTTGATTGCGGCGATTCGTCATCGGTTGCAGGAGGATCCTTTGTTTTTGATGAAGCGGACGGAGATTGGTGTTTCGGACATTGGGAGTGATGGGGTGAGCATTGTGATTACTGCGGACGTCAATGTGCGGACGGATCTTGAGGAGTCCTTAGCGCGGCACGATTTGCTGATGGACTTGCTGCGATTTGCGGAAGATCAAAGACTCCGGCTTGGACGCGGGGTGGAGTTAAGTGCGATTCAACCTTAATTTATTGAAAATGATTTTGGCGATTTCAACAATTCGGTCGGTGGTTTGGCGGATGATTCCTCTCGTGCTTAGTGGTTGTATGGTGGCGAACCACGCGATTCGATCCGATTTTGGGAGTTTTAACACGACCGTGCAATATACGCAAAGTCAGCAAATTCTCTTGAACATTGTGCGGATGCACTTTCGGGAATCGCCGATGTTTCTCCAAGCGGGAAACATCACCGCATCTTACGAGAGTCAAGTGGGGGCGGAAGCTGGGGTTGATCCATTTCCCTCGTGGAATGCCGGTGCCCACTATTCTTTTTCGAGTAAGCCCACGATCTCGTACACGCCAGTGGAGGGGAAAAGTTATGTGGCGCAGTTTATGACGGCGATTTCTCCAGAAACTTTTTGCGTGCTCTTTCAAGGTGGTTGGTCCGTGTCGGAATTGGTCAAGTTGTTAGTGGACCGGGTGACGCTGCCTAGCGGGGAGGTGTTGGTGAATCATGGGAGTTCGCCGAGTCTTCGCCAATTCGAGCAATGGGCGGAGGGGTTGCGTCGGAAGCAGGAGAGCCAAGATTTGTTGGTGGGTTCGGCGAACGGGGTGCTTTCCCTGACGAGTTCTGGGGAGGTTTTCCCTCTGAAAGATTGGCGCTTTCACTCGCTATTTGAAGTGTTATTTGAGGCTTCAAGGAATACGGAAACCCCTCCAGATCAATTAGATCGGGTGAAGAAAAACGTCAAAAAAACGCCCAATGGGGTGATGAAAATTCGGGTCTCAGCCATGGCACCGCGCGATGCGATGGTTTCGGTGAAGTACGCGGGATACCACTACAGCGTCAGTCATAGTGACTTGCGATCCAAGGACACTTTGGCGTTGTTGAATCAGTTGTATCGCATTCAGTCACCACCCGCAGGGGCCGCCCCTGTTTTGACCATTCCCGCTCGGTAAATTGGGTGAGGATTGGGCTGAAGGCGCCCGCGATTGGAGCGATTTACCCCACCACGAATGGATTTGCGGTGTTGAAAATTTTCGTGGTCGCGGCTGGAGATTGATTTGCGGAGCGGTGATTGGGGGAGATTTTGACATTTCGCTTGAGGGGTGGAGGGAAGAGGAGTTGTCTACCCTCCCTAGATTATGATTTATCCGCTTAAATTAGAGTACGCGCTTTACCTCGTCGGACTCGCTTTGATTTTTAGTCACTCATGGGCGTTTTTTAAACCTGAGGAGACGAAGCGCTGGCTGCAGGCATTGCCACGCGACAAAGCGTTGGGAGTCTTTTTTGTCACCATCGCTGCGGCTTGGTTTTATTGGCTGGTGAAGTCGATGGATTTGGGGGAGTTCAGCAGTTGGCGGGAGCGGGTGCTCTATGCGATCCCGGTGATTTGGTTTTTGACTTGGTACTTTGTCGACGAATTTCTCGCGGTTCGTGGATTGGGGATGTTGGTCCTGCTGGGGGCGGAGCCGCTCTTGGAGTCGGCATTTTTGCGACCTGAGACCTCGCGGCTTTTGCTGGTGACGCTGGTTTATGTTTGGATCGTCTTTTCGCTTTTTTGGATTGGAATGCCCTTCACCCTTCGTGACCAGATTGCTTGGTTGACGAGGAGTCCCCAGCGCTGGCGATTGGCGACGTTTGGGGGATTGGCTTACGGGGTGTTATTGCTGGTGCTTCCGCTCTTTTTTGCGAAATCCGGTTAGGTTTCTGAGGGTGGCTATTTGGTATTAGCGACCACGTCGCTGAGTTTGAAGATGGGGAGGAACATCGAGATGACGATTCCGCCGACGATCGTTCCGAGGACGACAATTAAGAGGGGTTCGATCAGCGAGGTGAGGGCGTTGAGGGTGGCCTCGATTTCTTCGTCCCAGAAGTCCGCCATTTTTTCGAGCATGGTATCAATTTTTCCCGTTTGCTCACCTGCGCCGACCATCCGGACGAGCATGGGGGGAAAGATCGGCTCGCGGGCTAAGGCGTTGGCTAATTGGTCGCCTCTTTCGATATCGGTGGAGACATTTTTGATGGCTTTTTCTACCTGATAATTTCCCGAGGTATCGCCGACGATGGACATTACTTCGAGGATCGGGACGCCGGCGCGGATCAGTTGGGCGAAAGTGCGGGCAAAGCGAGTGAGGCAGATTTTGTGGACGAGAATGCCAAAGATGGGGAGTTTGAGTTTGTAGGTATCCCAAAGTCGCCGGCCGCGTTCCGTTTTGAGGAAGGCTTTGACGGAGAAAACCACCCCCGCGATCGTTCCTGCGATGTAATACCAGTTGCCGCGAATGAGGGCGCTTAAATCGAGAAGGAATTGGGTGGGTGCGGGAAGTTTTGCGCCGAAGTCGGCAAAAATCTCTCCGAACACGGGGACCACGCGAACGATCAGAAAAGTGGTGATGGAGAGGGCGATGACGAGGACGATTACTGGGTAGGTCATGGCCGATTTGACTTTCTTTTTCAGGCGGGCGGCGGACTCGAGAAAGCTGGCGAGGCGATCGAGAATTTCCGAGAGGAGGCCGCCAGACTCGCCGGCTTTGACCATGCTGGAATAGAGGCGGCTAAAGACCGCGGGGTGTTTGGAGATGGCGTCGTAAAAGGAGTCGCCCTGTTGGATGAGGGCGGTAATTTCACCGACGACCCGGCGGAGGCCGGATTGTTTTTTGGGATCGGCTTGTTCGTAGAGGGCGGTGAGAGCGGAGACGAGAGGGAGGCCGGCGTCGACCATCGTGGCGAGCTGACGGGTAAAGAGAACGAGATCGGTCTCGCTGATTTTTCCTTTGGGCGAGCGGACGCGACCTCCAGTTTTTTGTTCGATGGAGAGGACCATCCAACCGCGGGTCATGAGGGTATTGACGGCGTTGTCTTCGTTGAGGGCCTCTTGAAGACCGGCGATCGTCTTGCCCGCGGAGTCGCGAGCGGAGTAAGCAAAGGTCAGCATGGGGGAAATTAGAGCATCACCGATGCCACTTGGCGGGCGAACTGCGGGAGGGATTTTGGGTGGACTTGGTGGGGGTGGGAAGAAATTTGCAATTCCTCCTTGCCAGAATCCGATTCCTTCCCATACTTAACCCCTCACAAAATAAATTGAAGATATGACCGACGTTCAAGACATCCAATCCCTCCGCATGCACGCTAAAGATACGGGAAGTGCTGATGTGCAAGTAGCACTCCTTACCCAGCGGATCAACCATCTTACCGAGCACTTTAAGGCGCACGCCAAGGATCACTCTTCCCGTCGCGGACTGTTGTTGATGGTGGCTCGCCGTCGCAAGTTGCTTGATTACCTGAAGCGCTCTTCTGTGGCGCGGTACAAGGTCGCCATTGAAAAGCTCGGACTGCGCAAGTAGTTCGTCACCAACCCCTTTACGGGTTCGCCCGCGAATGTGTTCGCGGGCGAACCTCTTTATTTCACCCCTTTCCGCTTGGCATTCCGCTGAGCGGTTTTCTAACCAGAATCGATCGGCACCGAACTAAGGTGCAGTTTTCACGATTGCAGATTTCAGCTGGGAAAATTTTCCTTTGTCCGCACGGGACTAAGGGGGATCGGGCCCAGTTCAAATCTGAAATCGGAACTCTGCCCACGGTGCCCGATTCCACACCAAACGCAGTAATATGAGTATTCAAAACGTCACGGCTCAAATCGGAGCCACCACCATCACCATTGAAACCGGCAAGCTCGCGAAACTCGCGGACGGCGCGGTAACCGTCCAGACTGGCGACACCATCATTATGGTTTCCGCAGTCTCCGCGACGACGATTAAAGAGGGCCAAGACTGGTTTCCTTTGACCGTTGACTACCGCGAAAAAGCCGCCGCTGTGGGCAAGTTCCCCGGCGGATATTTCAAGCGGGAGGGTCGTCCTTCGGAGAAGGAAATCCTTACTTGCCGGATGACGGATCGTCCGCTTCGCCCGCTCTTTCCCAAGGGCTATCTATATGACACGCAGATCATTGGGGTCCTTCTCAGTGCGGATGGTGTGAATGATCCCGACATGCTTTTCATCAACGGCGCGAGTGCGGCATTGATGGTCAGCGACATCCCCTTTGCTGGTCCGGTGGCGGCGGTTCGAGTGGGTCGTATCCAAGGGATGTTTGTGGCTAACCCGACGCATGAAGAGATGAGTCGCAGTGATCTCGACCTCGTGTATGTCGGGACGCAAAACGAGGTAATCATGATTGAGGGAGCGGCGGATCAGTTGCCCGAGGCGGACTTTATCAAAGCCTTACATTTTGCGCATAGTGAAGCGGCTAAGTTGATTGCGGCTCAGATTGATCTCGCTGCCCGAGTGGGTAAGGCGAAGCGTCAAGTCACTCTTTTCACGGTAAAAGACGAGCTCATGGAAGTGGCTTATGCGGTGGCGGGTGACCGCATTGAAGCGGCGATTTACAACAAGAGCAAAGTGGTGCGTCAGAAAGCGATCGCGGCTTTGAAGGAAGAAGTCAGCGTGGCGATTGTGGCGAAGTTTCCTGAGGCCTCGAAATTTGAAGTCAGCCAAGCATTTGACTATTTGCAGAAGAAAGCCTTCCGGGTTTCGATTCTCGACAAGCAGACGCGTTGTGACGGTCGTGGATTGGATCAAATCCGCGATTTGAGTGCGGAAGTTGGGTTGCTTCCGCGGAGTCACGGTTCGGCACTCTTTCAGCGTGGCGAAACCCAAGCGGTGGCTTTGGTGACACTCGCTCCCGCTGATGAGGCGCAGGAGCTTGACGGCTATACTGGTGGGGAGAAAACCAAGCGGTTTATTTTGCACTACAATTTCCCGCCGTTCTCGGTGGGTGAAACGGGCCGGACAGGTTCGCCCGGTCGTCGGGAAATCGGTCACGGAGCGCTTGCCGAGCGTTCGGTGGCCCCGGTTTTGCCGAGTGTGCAAGACTTCCCGTATGCGGTTCGGGTTTCTTCTGAAGTGATGGAGTCCAATGGGTCTACCTCGATGGCGTCGGTGTGTTCTGGGGTCTTGGCATTGCTGGACGCTGGGGTACCTTTGAAGAAGAGTGTCGCGGGAATTTCCTGTGGATTGGTGACGGAATTCGGAGCGGACGGGAATATTTCCCGTTACTCGATGCTCACCGACATCATTGGGAGCGAAGATCACTTTGGGGATATGGACTTCAAGCTTTGTGGCACGGACAGTGGAGTGACGGGATTCCAGCTGGATCTCAAATTGCCTGGCATCTCGCTTCAGCTGATGGAGGAAGCGGTTTATCGGACGCGTGACGCGCGGATGAAGGTGCTCGACGCCATGAATCAAGCGCTGGCGGCTCCGCGTGCGGAGATGAGCCAATACGCGCCACGGATTGAGACCATTCGGATTCCTGTGGACAAGATCGGTCTGATCATTGGGCCTGGTGGAAAGACGATTAAGGGAATCGTCGCGGAGACGGGTGCGGAGATTAACATCGAGGACGATGGAAGCATCCACATTTACTCATCGAGCGCTGATTCTTTGGCTCGGGCGAAGCAGATTATCGAAGGGATGACCAAGGATATCGAAATCGGCTCTGTTTATCAGGGCCGGATTGTCACGATCAAGGAGTTCGGGTGCTTCGTTGAAGTCTTGCCTGGGAAAGATGGCATGGTGCATATCAGCGAATTGGCTGATTTCCGGATCAACCGCGTCGAAGACATTCTGAAGGTCGGCGAGCTCATTTGGGTGAAGTGTGTGGGAGTCGATGAAAAGGGCCGGGTGAAACTCAGTCGTCGGGCGGCGATGCAGGAGCGTGGCGAGAGCATGGGCTCGGCGCCAGCGGCGAGCATGGAGCGTGGCGACGGCGGTGGCGCTGGTGGCGGTGAGCGCCGTGGTGGTGGTGATCGTGGCGATCGTGGTCCACGCCGGGATGACCGGGGTGGCGATCGTGGCCCGCGTCGGGATGATCGTGGCGGAGAGCGTCGCGAGCCGCGGCTTGAGCAAACTGGTGGGGAACCATCGGCGCCGCGTCCTGCTTATCCTGAGTATCGGCCTGGCGACAGCGCTCCGCAGCCGTAGTTTTTGTGGTGGAATGGAGATCATTCCGCTCAAGCAATCGAACAGCCGCCGCACCGCAAGGTGCGGCGGTTTTGTTTGGGGCGAGAAGGACGGCGGTGGGGGGGCTTGTTGGGCTTGCGTGGGATTCCTTTCGGAATCATAATGGAAACCTTCTGTTGTGTTCCGTTTTTTCTGGCAGTCCTTTTTTTTCTTTCTGGTGGCCGCTGCGGTGGGCGCACCGTTGGGGGTGGTCATCAATGAAATCCACTATCATCCCAAGGATAAAAACTCGGCATCGGAGTTCATCGAACTTTTCAATGCGGGTGGCCAAGAGGTTGACCTTAGTGGGTGGCAACTTGATCTGGGAGTGAGGTTTACGTTTCCACCGGGGGCGAAAATTGCGCCTGCCGGGTATGTGATCGTGGCGAAAAGTCTTGAGGGATTGAAGGCGACCTTTGGGAAGGAGGCGATCGGAGTGTGGAAGGGAAAGCTCAAGCATGGTGGGGAGGCATTGCTACTGAAGGACGCGAAGGGTGGAGTGATTGATCAGGTGGATTTTGGGACGGGTTTTCCGTGGCCGACGGCGGCGGATGGGGAAGGGGCGTCTTTGGAATTAATTCATCCTGCGATGGATCATCTGGCGGGTAGTTCTTGGCGGAGTTCGGGATTTGTTGTGGGGAAAAACACTGTGGGGAAGCCGACGCCGGGGGAGCGCAATTCTACGGCGGTGGTGGCCCCGTTGCCGAGTATTACGGCGATCGGTCATGCGCCAGTTCAGCCGAAGCCTGGGGAGGCGGTTCGGGTGGCGGCGCGGGTGGTGGCGGCGGCTGGGGTGAAAAGTGTCACGCTGGATTATCAGGTGGTGGATCCTGGCAAATACATTCGCAAAAGTGATCCGGCGTTTGAAAAAGATTGGACGTCGTTGCCGATGCGGGACGAGGGGACGGATGGAGATGTTCGGGGGGGCGATGCCGTCTATTCGGTGTTGCTTCCTGGTAAACTTCAGCAAAATCGGCGACTGATCCGTTATCGTATTTCTGCGGAAGATGCTCGTGGGCAAAGCATTCGCGTTCCTTACTCGGATGACGACTGCCCGAATTTCAGCTACTTTTGTTTTGGAGGATTTCCTCCTTGGGCGGGTTTTGCGGGGAAGCCTGGGGAGGGTGTGGCGGTGGTCTTTGCGAATACTCTTTTTGCCACGCTTCCGTCTTTGACCTTGCTGGCGGCGCAGGACGATGTGGAAAAAAGTCAGTGGGATGAAGCGGCGAACAAAAAGGATTTTACGGGCACGATAGTCTCTGGGGGGAAGGTCTACGATCACGTAACGTTTTCGAATCGTGGGCAGCGGAGTGCGAACGTTTCGGGGAAAAATAAGTGGGGATTTAAGTTTAATCCGTCGCGGGATTTTGAGATGCCTGCGAAGGGGAATGATCGGCATCCCCGAATGGTGAACAGCCTGTCAATGAACGCGTGTGCGAGTCCGTGGGTGCATAGCAATCGCGGGATGGCGGGCCTTGATGAGGCGCTGGCCTTTCGCTCCTATGAGGTCGCGGGAGTTCCGAGTCCGCAATGCCGCTACGTGCAATTTCGGGTGATCGATGGCGTGGAGGAGGCGGCGAAAGACGGGGTCTCTGGCGATCTTTGGGGGCTCTATCAGCTGATTGAAAATCCTGATGGCTCGTTTCTGAAAGAGCGCGATTTGCCCGATGGAAATATCTATCGGATGGCGGGTGCTCCCGATAAAAAGCACCAAGGGTTGGGGCAATCGAAGGATCACGGGGACTATGACGGATGGATTGG
>Ga0114966_10003533_pt1 | contig 13668 bp, 31 predicted proteins | sample M_130207_XF_Meta_FD_87029 | JGI IMG/M metagenome (GOLD analysis project Ga0114966, IMG submission 87029) | Freshwater microbial communities from Lake Montjoie, Canada to study carbon cycling - M_130207_XF_MetaG | ecosystem: Environmental > Aquatic > Freshwater > Lake | place: Lake Montjoie... | reverse complement strand
ATGTCCAAGATTGAACTTGGCGATGATGTAATTGCCGAGGTGCGAAGACTTAAAGCCACTATTTCTATACTGGAAGAAAATGAAAAAACGCTAGAAGCAAAAAGACTTGTAGACGACTATCGACTAATTCTTGGACAATTTAATACTGATGCAGGCGAAGAAATTCTTTGCACCATAATTGCTAAGCAGCTGGCTGAAAAAACTGTAGACGAAATAATATCAGCAGTAGATGTATCACTAATCTCTGCAGACATTCAATGGTGGAAAGAAGTTAAACAAGCAATCAAAAAGATATGAGTGCCGGACAACAAGAGCAACACAACCCAAAGGACATAAAATACGGGTTGATAGTTATAGATCCGACTCAGGAAGGCGATATGCTAGATATACTTCATTTTGTGGGGTATTGGAAAAATCCAACAAAATCAGATGCAGATGGTTTAAGAGAAGAGCTAATATCCGACGAGGAATTTGGACTTACCGCGATTGCTCACAGACTTGATATACTTCCTGCACCTGATTATATTGTTAAACATTACATTGAAAACATAGTGAAAAATGAATAACGAACAAAAAGAATTATTGACTAAATTGTTAAAGGCATCTAAAGAAATTGATAGAGCATCTAAGGCTAATTATATACACCTTTCTACAGAATACATTCAAAGTATGGCTGACGAAAATGGTGTTACATTTGATGAGATGAAAGAGATTATTGAAAACGAACTAAAACCAAAACAATAGAAAGTTATGAGTAAGATATTCTATCACGGATCTAATAAATTATTTGATAAGTTTGATATTGAGTATAGTAGGCATGGTGAGATATTTGTATCTCCTTGTCATTGTAAGTTAAATAGTATGTCTTACCTTACTAGAAAAGGCGGGTATTTATACACCATAGAAATAGATGATTCTAATGATAATTTTCGGATTTCAAAAGAATGGGGTAATGATAATTGCGAATGCAGAGCTTATTCTGATGTAAGTAACTTTAAAATACTAAACGTGGAAAGAATAGAATACAATAGTATTCCGATATTTGAAACAGGATGTGGTAGTATAGCAATGATAATCAATAGAAATTAGTGAAATATAAAGATAAAACAGTAGAAAGTTATGAGTAATATAGGTAAAACAATTAGAGATGGATATTGCAATGGTTTCTTTGGTCGTGATTTTGATTTATACGGATCTGTAATCATTGCTGAAGGTGAGGAATATGTTGTCATCAGAAAGGAAAACGGTATTGTTGCGTTTGGTAATTTCCAATCTTGGGATTGGAATAGAAACGAGGACGGTACTTTATCATCAGGAATTTCTAATCTAAAATGTGCTTATGATAAACAAGATTTAATAGATAGTTGGTGTGAATATTAAAATTAAAAATTATGAACTATGGGATATAAATTAAATGCAAGCGACGAAAATCCATTGTGGAGAAATTATATGGATAAACATAGACATGAACATGGACATGGTGTCTATGTTGAAATGGAATTACCATTTAAAACAACTACAACTAGAAGCTACTCTGAGGATGAGTTTTTGGAAAAACTTAAAACAGATGAAGAATTTAACAAAAGATGGGGAACACAGAAGTAAAGGTATTTATAAACTCTTATGGAACTACAGGGACTCAAAGATAAAAGACACTGATAAAACAGTATACGCTCATTGTAATGTCGATAGTCTGAAACATTTTATTAATAACGGTTATACAATAGAGAAAGGACTATTTAAAGTTGTTAAAACAAAATAAAAAATATGGAAAATCTAAAAATTAAAATTATAATCACAGATGGTGAGAAAGAAGCAATTGCTTCTTTACCTGTTGATGCATACAAACAGGGGAAAGAGCTTCATGGAATAAGCCTATTGGATGATACTGTAGATTATCTATTAGGTGAAATAGAAAAATCAGTCTCTCCGCGTAATTAAAACTCCATTAAGAAGCTAAATATGAAGATCAGAATAGACACAGTTTGTTATCAAATTTATCTCTTACCATATTTAAAAATAACCTATGATAAGTGGTTGAATGGAGATTATGAATTAATTATAGGTTGGCTTAAATGGCAACTTGTTTTCTCGATAGGATCTGATATAGATTAAATACTATAAAAGAAATTAAAATTAAAATCCACATGAAATCTTTGATTTTGCTAAGAGGATTACCTGGAGCTGGTAAATCTACTCTTGCTAAACAACTTGGAGGGATGAACTTTGAAGCAGATATGTATTTCATTGACACCCACGGGAATTATGAATTTGATGCTTCTAAATTAAAGGACGCACACAATTGGTGCAGGCACTCGGTTATGGATGCAATGAAATTTGGACATCCCCTCGTAATTGTTTCAAACACATTTACCCAAGAGTGGGAAATGGAGGCATACTACTTACTTGCTAAAGAATTGGACTACACCATATTCTCATTAATCGTGGAAAATCGACATAACGGGGTTAACGAACATGGGGTGCAAGTAGATAAATTAGATCAAATGAAGAGCAGATTCGAAATTAAATTATGATAAACAATTTTGAAATAATAAAGACTCTCCTTGATTTCACAAGCACGGATACCTATTACTTCCTCCAGATACTGAAGCGTAGGAAGGATAATCCTGACATGGACAAGGATATGGCTGTGATTGAAGACCTATTCATTTACAGCATGTCTCAGTTTGAGAGAATGGAAGAGGATGTAATTAAAACATGCAAAGCACATAATGCTAGAGCTTATCTTAGATTAAATAGGAGAAGTATGAAAAAAACTGCAATGCAGATGCTAAAGAGAGTAACAGATCTTATTATCTCGGAGAACTATAAATCAGTTAAGAATGCCTACAGCTCCATCTCTGGTGAATTTCACGGGGACGAGGATAAGAGCTGGGTGCTTGACTTTGATTTTAAAGATTTTGAAAACAGAAAAAAACTGCTTGGAGTTTTGCACAAGAGAATTGAAGAACTGCAGATAGAGACAGGACGAGATGCTAGAATGGATGTTATTCCGACAAAGAATGGATATCATCTAATCACTAGACCTTTTAATATTCGTAAAATGGAGATTATGCTTAATGATCTTAATGTTAGGATAGATTGTCACAAGGATAACCCAACAGTACTATATTGCCCGTAAAATATAATAAATATGAAAAACGTAAACAGCTGCTGTTATGTAGCAAAAATAGATGAAATTAAAGAAATAGTTGGTGCGGATAAAATAGAGCAAGCCCTCATCGGAGGATGGAATTGCATCATACAGAGGGGAGAATATAATGTTGGTGATTTGGTTGTTATTGCAACCACCGATGCGGTTATACCTCAAACTCTATCCGATGATATGAACATAACCAACTACCTTCGTAAGGGACAGAGGGTTAAAACTGTAAAGTTAAGAGGTGTTTATAGTGAGTGTTTGATAATCCCTTTAAAGTTTATTCCTTATAAAGGAAAAGCTAACGAGTATTATGAGGGTAGGGATATGATGGATATGATGAGCATCTTCAAATACGAGCCACCGGTTAAACAAATAACTCTTGGTTCAGGTAGAAAAATAAGGTATTCAGAAAATCCAAACTTCTTGGTTTACTACAAGTTTCCTAACATGAAGAATGTTACTGGAATGTTTACTGAAAAGGATGATGTACAGATCACTAGAAAGATACATGGAACAAACGCTAGATTCGGTATTGTGAAGAAACACAAATTGTCTTTTTGGGATAAAATTAAGAAGTTTTTTAGAGTTGCAGATAAATGGATTGATTATGAGTATGTCTATGGATCTCATAATGTTGAGAAGGGTTCAGACTCTCAAGGTTTTTATTCCACAGATGTTTGGAGAGAGGCCGCAGATAAGTATTTTATTAAAGGTAAATTGTGGCATTATGTAAAATTACTTTCGCCTGAGGAAATTGGTTCTGGCGTTGTTATGTATGGCGAGGTTTACGGTAAGGGAATTCAGAAAGGTTATGACTATGGTTTAAAAGATATTCAATTTGTTGTTTTTGACATAATGGAGAATGGTAAATACATGGACACCCTTAACACCTGGCTAGTCACCACTGATTTGTTTAGATTAAGACATGTTGATGTATTATATACTGGTCCTTGGAGTAAAGAAATACAAGACAAGTATGTGTTCAATAACTTTATAGATGGAACCAAAGTACCTCATGAAGGAGTAGTTGTTAAGCATACGAGTGGGGAACGCAGTAAAATAGCTAAGGTGATTAACCCAGACTATTTGATCTATGGTGAAAAACACGACATAGGCGATTCACATTAATTAAATATTTTTATAAAAATTAAAAACCATTTTAAGTCATGAAAACTTTCTCTAGATTTCTTCTATTACTTCTACATTTATGTATTGTAAGTATAATAACGTTTTATGTAGGAGATTATTTTTCTAAACCTCTGGATCTTATCTATATTCCTGTTGGAATGATAATTTACATCGGTTTGATTTTTTCAGTAATATATCATATAAAGAATTTCATTTTCTCAATCTTAAATAAATAAAAACATGATCGGCTTAATTACATTCATTTTAGCGATGCTTATTCTAGGATCAAGCTTCGGAGTATTTAACTTTAAAAATTACCAAGGTCCAGAGAATAAGTATGGAGACAAACCTTTTAATTTTAAAGCAGGTGTTAAACTAGGTGTAGTCCTTATTGCATCTCTTGTATTAGCAGCAATTAACCCGATAACCGTAGAACGCATTGACGTCGGTAATGTCGGGCTTAAAGTAAACAACACAGGTGACGAACGTGGTGTTAGTAAAACAGCTTATGTAACAGGTTGGGTGTTTTATAACTCATGGTTATCTAGGATCAAAGAGTTTCCTGTAACACAACAGCATATAGACTATGAAGAAAACTCTATTATTACTAAAGGAGGTTTCCAAGCTATTATTAAGCCAAGCTTTAACTGGAGTGTTAACCCAGGCAATGCAGCGGATATGTATCAGAACTTGCGTCAGGATGTAGACCAAATTAAAGACACCTGGTTAAAGAATGCTATTATAGGTGCAGTTAATGATGTGGCTAACTTGTATAGTGTAGATAGCATATTTAATCATAGAGCTGAGTTTGAAGCTGATATAGTTAAAGAGTGCAACAAACGTGTAAGCAAGTGGTTTAATGTATCACAGTTAAGAACTAACATCGTACCTCCTAAAGAGATCACACAAGCTATTAATGCTAAGACAGCCGCTGTACAGGAAGCACAGGCTGCTATACAACAAAAGATTGTAGCTGAAGCTCAAGCTTTAACACAAATAGCTAAAGCTAAGGGTGATAGTGCTCAGGCTGTTATTGCTGCAGCAGGTAGAGCAGAAGCTGTACGTAAAGAACAGCAGTTCTTGACACCTATGTATATTGATTATATTAGAGTACAAAGATGGGATGGTAAATATCCTACCACTATGCTAGGTGGAAATTCTTCTACACTATTAAATCTTAAAAACTAAATAAAAAAGATTAATTATGGCAACGTCAATAACACAAGAACAAATAGAGGCCATGAGACAGAAATTCATGGCCAAAAGAATATCCTTTGAGAATGAAAAAGGAGAAAAATGGGTTGGCAAATGCGAGTTTTTAGGCTACAATGACTTTTTCCCCAGTTGGGGATTTCAAGTTACAGTTGACAGAACACCAGTCCAACATGTAAAACCAAACACCATTAGACTAATATAAAAATAAAAGTTATGATAGAACTTCATAAAAATAATGATTTAACTTACAATCCAACGAGTGTAATATTTTTAGGTAAAAAATTCCCAGCACCTATTGATATTATTATCTTAATGGCTTGGCAAGAAATTTATAACTTATTAAGAGAAAAACATAATTAATATAGTCAGGTGGCGGAGTGGATAGACGCTAGGTGGTTCAAATCCACGCATCACGGTAGACGTGGCAGGGCTACGGAGTCCTAGGTAATACTCAGAAGATTATTGTACAGGTTCGATTCCTGTCCTGACTACTAAAAAATAGAAAATTGTGAAAGGGAAACTACATAAAACAGAACAGGGTTGGATAGTAAGGTATTTCGATTCAGAAAAGTCACGTGATATTATGTATTGTGGTGAGTCACTGCCATTACACCAAGAAACATTTGATCTAACTACAAAACAACCTATCATCCCATTATTGGAGGGTAAGCAAGTAGATTTTGAAACAGTAAGAGGTGTAGTAGACCTTATACCATATGCCCGATTAATAGAAGAATATCCAGAATTAGAAGGTACTATGAACCTATGCGAGGATATTGTCAAGAAGAAAACTGGAAAGATGACAGAGGAAGAATGGCAAGCAGCAGAATATGGAAATAGGTTTGATCTAAATGATATAAGCTTAGCATTTAGAGCAGGTATAGAACATGGGATAGACCCTAATAAACCTAACACGACAGATTATCTCAATCAACTTAGAAAGAAATAAAGAAGTTACGAGCAGAGATCTACCTTTAAATATATGACTGTATAACGTAAAACGAATTTATGTTTGAAATAAGATTCAAGGACATAGACCCAGACACAGGTAAAATATCTCAGGATAAATTAATTTGTACATGCTTTTCCGAGACATCGTCCAAATGGCTAATGCATGCCTTAGATTTATCCATGAAGGAAGCTGCAGATCCAAATAGGGATATCTATGTAGTTTACAAAAAAGAAAAAGGTGAAAATAAAACTAAAAAAATAAATTATGAAAGTTGATGCCGAGGGTTTATACAAGCTTTATATTGAATGGGTAGATGAGGTATGCGAGGTATGCGATTGGAAAACTCATTTTGAAGCTGATGAAATTGTTCACTCAATTGCAAGAATATTGGAGAGAAATCCAAATTTAATAAGCTTAAACGATAAACCAGAGGACCAAGAAATGGACGAAAGTAGATCATGAAAATAGAAGTAGCGGCTCACGATAATAAATGGACTAAAATATGGGTAATCAAAAAATGAGAACGCAATACAAAAAAATAATAAAAGAGTGGAAAAGCGCAACCAATTCTGAGATATGGGAAGGGATGAGGGATAACTTTGTTTTTGGATTCATCGGAGCAACCTTAGTTGTATTCATTGCAACAAGAACTGATCTAGCTGTTTTGGTTGGCTACTTAACCTATTATTATATGATGGGCAAGATAGTAAATAGACCAAAATATGTAACAGATTTTGGTAAGCTGATTGTTTTCCCTATTCCCTCTGCACTTGGAGCTTTCTCAGGCTATAAGCTTAGCTATATTTTAATACAGCTCCTCATCAAGTAAGAAACTTTTAATCCAAATCCTATTATAAAAATAAAAGAGTGAATTTTTAGGATGAGTGATGATGAAATAATCAGTGGATGCCTTGCAGATGACGAGAGGTCTCAGCAATTTTTATACCAAAAATATCATACGAGGGTTTCCAATATTTGTAAAAAGTACTTTAAGGACCCTCATGATGTAAAGGATGCATCTCAAGAAACATTTATCAAGATTTTTAAATTTTTAAAAAGCTTTAGAGGTGAGGGTTCGTTTGAAGGATGGATTACGAGAATAGCTGTAAACACATCTATAAAAAAAATAGGATCGATTAAATCAAAAAGGGAAATGCTTGAAAAAAGTTCGCAAATATCCAGGCCAAATTTTGAATCCCCTGAGGTTATTGGTTCTCTTTCCCTAAAAGAAATAAAATCAATAATACAAAAACTTCCTATCGGATATAAAACAGTATTTGAGCTGCATTCCCTTGGATATTCCCACTCAGAGATCTCAGAATTTTTGCAGATAAATTCAGGAACAAGTAGAAGTCAATTGGCTAAAGCAAGAAAAGCGATTGCTAAAAATTTAAATCAAAATTAAAATGGAATTTGAAATGTTTACAGCAGAACCAGAGGAAACACATCCAGCCACTCCTCATCAAATTTGTTTAATCTCAGATCTTCTTTCCAGAATGGAGATAATCGGATTAGAGGCAGAGATAGTTTTTTCCTCGCTTCAAGCCATGCGTGAAAATCCTAGTTTGGAGCCATACGAGGCAATGTCTGTGGGATTTTCAGAGTGGGTGAAATAATCATCCGCTAACCGTATAAGAATGTAGGATCTTTTTATTAATTTGCCTACACTTACTAATATGGAAAAGATTTTCACTACAGACGATTCGGTTGATATTTTTTCAGGACAAAAGTATTTTTCAGTGAACATCGAGAGCTACACATCTCGGTTCTCAGATTCAATCATACCTCCCTTCCAGATTGTTGGACCTTATGTTAACCACAGAGCCCAATTTAGGGATAGCGGAATAATGAGATATTTTTCAACGAGGTCTGCAGCTAAAGAATGGATCAATGAAAATATGTGGGAAAAAATTAAATAACCTTTTATCTTCTCCTTTGACTAATATAGCATATATACTTAGATCTTACTTCTAAATTTAAATCCAAATAATATGAAAACAATTCTCATAGTACTATTTTCTCTTCAGTGTTTTTTCGCCTCTTCCCAATGTATTGTTGTTGATTCTGCTTATTTCACTAATCCAAGCGGGGATAATAGAACATTCGATCTTAGAATAAATTGGACAACGAGAGGCCTTAAACATCTAAAAACCTATGTGATATCCAATGCAGATACAGTTTTCACCGCATGCTTTCAGGTTTCAACACCTTCACAGCAATCAGGCACAAGTCTTTATACCGGGATAATAGCTCCTTCCGGGTTTGCTGGTTTATCTGTCATATTCAGTAGGTGGAATGGACCTTGCAACGCTGGAACAAAATGCGGGCCAGATCAGTTTATTTTATCGGGTGGCGTTCTTGATATTAAATTCGAAAAGATCATAGCAAGAAATGTAGATGTCGACAACTCAGAGGTGATCTTTAAAGTTGCATCTGCCTTTGGTAGAAACACAGCAACGATAAATCTAAGAATGAAAAGCGGGATAGTAAAGAAATACCCTATCGAAATCAAAGAAGAAGTTAGATCAGGAGAATGGTGGAAAATTATAATTAACCACAAAACAGGATCATACAAAGTAACAAAACTATAGTCATGAAAAAAATATCACTCTACACACTATTTTTATTTATACTCTTAGCATTTACCACCTGTAAAAAACAAGAGATCCAGGAAAACCCTGAGGATTTTCCAATATCAGTAAGTATTACTGTGGAAAATGAAACTTCAGAGGAAGCTGCAATAAGATAAAACCAACTCCTCCAAACCTTCGGATAATGCTCGAACCCTTCCATATCCCTTTTTGATTCAGTAGTTCAATAATAAGAATAGATTTTTTGGTTGTATAGTGTAACGGAATAGCACGAGAATCTTCTAAATTCTAAGTTTAGGTTCGACTCCTAATACAATCACAAAAATTGAACCTTTATTTCTGGCTTAAATATATATCCTAGAAATAAGGGTTCAAATGAAAAAAAATAATGTTAACGATGTTAACTGGACTGAAATCCAAAAAAGACACGATAATGGTATTGCAGCTTGCAATCTAGGATTAAGTGTTAAGATGTTAGCATTGGGTGTAAAAGAGGGATTATTCCAAAAAAGATCAAACCCGCATAGGTGGTCGGACGGGGAGAAAGAAATGCTATCAGAGAAAAGAAAGAAATGGCTTAAAGAAAACCCGGATAAGCACCCATGGAGAAAAAAGACAAAGTTAGTTTCAGCTCCTTGCGAACAATTAAAAAATTATTTGAAAGGCGTAGGTGTAGAATTAGAGGAGGAGGTTATTGTTAGCGAAGAAAGTAATTACTCAGTTGACATCTTAATACCCTCAAAGAATTTAGTCATAGAGGTAAACGGTAATCAGCATTATGATAATTCGGGGAATCTGAAACCATATTATCAAGAAAGACATAACCATATAAGTTCACTAGGCTGGAAGATTCTTGAAATTCATTATACGATGGCATTCCATCACGAGTTTATTAGAAAAATGATAGAAGAAGAACATGAAGCCTCCAAAATTTTACCTTTTAAGCTGAAGGAAAAAGAATGTTCCAATAAAAAAGTACACGGGTGTCATAAACTTTACAGCCAGGCAAGGATAGAAAAATGGAATTTAGAGAATAAAAAATATATCGAATTGGTAAAAATATCGGGGATAGATTTTTCAAAATTTGGGTGGGTTGATAAAGTAAGTAAAGTTATTAATCAAAAACCACAAAAAGTAAATCTATGGATGAGAAGAATGATGCCCGATTTTTACGAAAAATTTTGTTTTAAAAAGAAGAAATAGATTTCATGTACAAGGTGTTGCCTCACCGAATACAAAATATTTAGAAGTAGGAATGGAAATTTTTTATCCAGAAGGAAGTAGAATAACAGAGAAGGAACAAAGATTAAATGAAATGGACCTATAGCTCAGTTGGTTAGAGCATCTGACTCATAATCAGAGGGTCTCAGGTTCAAGTCCTGATGGGTCCACATATAAAACTAAGTAAGATGGATAAAAAAATAATTCTTTGCTCCTTTAATAGCCCAGATCATCAGATAATTTTTCAATCACTTGATTTAGACGATCAAACTCCATTGATCTTTATGAGAGCACATCTTGTAAACAGATCTATCTGGAGAAGGATTAAATATGCTATTAAATATGTTCTGGGATATAAATCAATTCATGGCGCATGGGATGAATTTTACTTAGGTGCTGAGCACTCAGACGATTTTAGAAAAATTCACCAATATCTGGACAAAGGAAAAGAAAAAATTTCTTCGTGGAAAAAGTCTAACCCGGGGACACAAGGAACTTATTTAACAAGAGGTGCTGATTGTTTTATTCAGATAGCTTATTTCAATGGCTTAGATTGGATCCAACTCTGGGGATCAAGAAAATTGGAAATAAAAGAGTGGACAGAAATACCTGAATAATTTAATTTTTAATATCTGTTATTCCGTAAAAATTCTTAGGAGATAGAGATTATATTAGCGGAGTAAAAATATTTATACACTCAATATGACTAAATTTAATATTGACTTTTTCGAGTTAAGCTTCTTAGCAGAAGCATGCATACCACCTCGTCCAATAGCAAGAGCTATGTTCTGGCAGGATTTAACCAAGAGGTATTGGGAACAAATGACAGAGGGCGAGAGGATTAATCTATTTGAATGGATACAAAGAAATCCATACTACGAGGAGAGCCTGAAGAAAGAAGCGGACACTAAGACCTTTCATGCAAGATTTGATCCGGATAACCAATACATGGTCACAACTGTTTACGAGGGTAAAGAGGACACCCGCAGAGCATTTAAGGTGCAAGGGGGAGAACAGGATGGGTTTACTAACAGGTATTATATAGGGCATGATACATTTATATCCGAGGAATATATCACACAAGTTACTAAATTCATTCCTAAAAGAGAGTATTAATGGCACCAGAAGAAAAAGCAAAAGAACTTTATTTAAAATTTCGCATCCCAAACTATTGTTTTGCAAAAGCAGGTATGTCTTCAGATTGGAGAAAACAAGCATCTAAAAAAAATGCATTAGCAGCAATAGATGAGATAATGAATGAATTATCTGTAATTCCTTATGGTATACAGTATTTATGTAAAATTGATTATTGGGAAGGTGTAAAAATTGAAATAGAAAAGATATGACACCAAAAGAAAAAGCAGAAGATTTATATAATAAATTTGATATGATTATTTACACCGACCAAGACCATAAAAGTCAATGTAAAAGATGTGCAATAAGAGCAGTAGATGAAATTTTAGATGTTATTGAAGATGATGGATTTACATTTGCGGAATACCACGATAAAAAAACTATTGAATTTTGGCTTGAAGTAAAACAAGAAATAGAAATTTTATGAGAGACCTACCATTAAACGAAAAAAAGAGAAAAGAAGGATGTTTATTTTTAACCGCTCTAGGAATATTTGTACTAGTTGGGATCATAATAGTGTATTATATAGAAAATTGTAAATAATGACACCAAAAGAAAAAGCAAACGAACTAGTAGTCAAGTACAGAAGGTTTTTACCTATAAACCTAGTAACTATGTTAGAGGTTAAGGGATGTGCATTAATAGCAGTTGATGGAGTACTAAGTACTATGGACGAAGAAGATAATTATGTTATGTACAAATATTGGAAACAAGTTAAAAAAGAAATAGAAAAATTATGACGTCAAGAGAAAAAGCAGAAGAGTTAATAACTAAGTTTATGCCACACTCAGGTGGAAACCCTAATAATAATGAAGCTAAAGAATGTGCACTAATAGCTGCGAATGAAATGATACGGTTTATAAATAGAGAAGGAAATTTAGCAAGTTTTCTTTACTGGCAACAAGTAAAAAAAGAAATAGAAAAAGTGTGAATATACAATTCCAAAACAGATGGGGTAAACCCGGATTTAATCTAATAGAGATAAATCTAATGAGAATAGGCAATGACACGACGGGTTACAGATGGACATTGTTTTGCTACTTGCTGAACTTTGGATTCATATACAAAACTAAAGTAGTAAAGTAATGATATACAAGGAATTCAAAGAGATAGTAGACTTGCAGATAGCTCACCATAAAAGAATGCGAGATCTTTACAAATTAAGGGTAGACTTGTTAGAGACTTTTGATGATCAGGATAGAGCTATACAATTATTATGGCAGTCGGTATTAAATGAGTATGGATATGATTGGTTAAGCTGGTATCTATACGAGAAAGATGGAATTAGTGGTAAACCTAGAAAAGATCTGACAGCATGTGATAATGAGAAGAATGAAATCTGCAAAGACTTGAAAGGATTATGGAAGTATCTAACCAAAGAGAAATATTTCAAAGTAATTCCGGAGGGTAAGGAATAAACATAGATCTTTAAAATAACTAGTTAGGTAGCTCCAATGGCTAAGAGCAGGTGGTGAGGGAAATGTATTGATACCCAATCCATCAGACACAGCTAATACAAGTAGAGTGTAAATACAGGTTCGAATCCTGTCCTGGCTACGAGGGGAAATAATCTAAAGCAGCCCCAAATGGTGAATCATTTAAACCTGTTCAGGTATAAAGATGTGCGACCGCCGGTAAAGATTGCTAAGGTTGACACGGGGAAAGTCCCGACCATTGTGACATGATGTAACGGTAACATTACAGATTTTGATTCTGTCCTTCCTGGTTCGAATCCAGGTGTCACATCTAAAAATAAAATATGATATACACAAGACATCGGTACCCAGACGGTACAGTTTATGCCCAAATTACTGACTTTAAAGATCCAGTAATCACGGAAAGAATAAACACCTACGAAGATCTATTCTTTATCAAGTCGCTTAAAGATATATGCGATTTTAATCAAATTCAGAATGTCGTTCTTAGAATCCCATGTATGTTCCAACAACAACATGATCGCAGATTCGAAACCAATCAATCATTTGAATTAAAATTAGTTTGCGATTTTATCAATTCATGTAATTTCGCAAGAGTTTATGTCTTTCATCCGCACAGCGATTCAACAGTAATGGGCTTAAATAACAGCAGGGTGGTAGACAATTCCGTTTTTATTGCCAAGGTGCTTGAAGATATTGGATCAAAACCTATCTTTTTATCAACAGATGCTGGTTCATTCAAATGGATAAACAAGCTTGCTGATACGCTACATCACGAAGCTGGTGTATATGCTGCTAGCAAATCTAGAGACATGGTAACACATAAGT
>Ga0114966_10003532_pt1 | contig 13669 bp, 22 predicted proteins | sample M_130207_XF_Meta_FD_87029 | JGI IMG/M metagenome (GOLD analysis project Ga0114966, IMG submission 87029) | Freshwater microbial communities from Lake Montjoie, Canada to study carbon cycling - M_130207_XF_MetaG | ecosystem: Environmental > Aquatic > Freshwater > Lake | place: Lake Montjoie... | reverse complement strand
TGAGCATGATAAACATAGCCGACAGATTGATTTCGGCATCAGCAACAAATGCTGACTTGTACTGATAGTCAGCCAGATGAATGATACACTGAGGAATAGATCCGGGTTCCATCACATCTTCCATCGAATCAAACACCATCCGAATAATATCATCGGGGGAGTTGTCTAGGTTTTCATTGACCCACTTTCGCATTGCAGGAAAGTCTTTCTTCTTCAGAGACTCAACCAGTCCCTTCACAGAAAGATTCTGAATCGCCGAGAGAAGACCAGCATCGATCTTACCATTGACAGTTGCATACCGCTGGAACTCAGAGAGGGTCTTGCGGAAGTCAGGAAAGAACTTCATAATAACTTCCGCAACAACCTTCTGCTCGAACTCAATTCCCTCAGTCTTCAGAATATTATTGATGCGTTTCATTAACGCAGCGGCAAGTTTGCTTTTCTGAGAAGATGGGATACTGAATTCGAATGTAGTCAGACGAGACTCGCTCAGTGCAGGAATGATCTTCTTCTTGAAGTTGCAGGTCAGAATAAATCTACAACTCTTGGAGAACTCTTCCATAAAGTTTCGGAGTCCTGCCTGAGTCTCAGGAGTAAGATAGTCTGCTTCATCGATGATAACGATCTTCAGACCACCAGACATCGATACGGTCGATGCATAGGACTTAATTTTGGTCCTTAGTACATCGATACCTCGCTCCTCTGAACCGTTGATGATAATCATATCACAATTCAGTTCATTACACAGAGCCTTGGCAATTGTAGTCTTCCCCATACCTGGCTTGCCACATAGTAGCATATTCGGAATGTCGTTGAGTTCAACAAACTTCTTGAATGTCTTTTTCAGATCATCAGGAAGAATACAATCATCAATTTTCTGAGGACGGTAGAGTTCCGTCCAGAGTGTGTTACTAATCATATTATAGATCCTCATCACTATATACTGTTATAGTACATCCGGTCTTAGGCCGATCATCACCAGAACAAGAGCTAGAATGTTCCATGAATCTGCCCACAGGCCCAGACCAAGATCCAGACCAACCATCAGATCCCGATTCAGATCTGGACCAAGAATCAGTTCCAGACTTGGAAACACAGCAAGATCTAGATACAGACTGAGACCCAGACCCAGAACCAGACCACACAACTCTGTTATCACTTGATTTCTTTGTCATATATTATTTACCAAGACCAAGACCTAGACCTAGACCCAGACCTAGACCCAGACCAAGACCCAGACTCAGACCCAGACTCAGACCCAGACCCAGACCAAGACCAAGACCTAGACCCAAGCCCAGACCCAGACCACACCACTCTGTTATATCGTGATTTCTTTGTCATACCTACTCAAAGGATGAGTCTGATTCGATAGCAATATAATACTTAACAGGATTACTCTTGGCTGTGAATAAGGCAACTCCCTTGGATGACAGAGCCACTGTGTAGTCGTCTTCGATCAACTTGAGATTCGGGATCTTGAGATATACCTTGAATCCACCGGAAGACTTTCCTTCTACTTCAAAAGAACACGAGTGAGAAGTAGGATTGCTCTTGTCGAGCACAGTCAGTTCCAATTCACCTTCCTGCTTTGTGATGAGAAGATCTTCAACAGAAAGAACCTGAGAGGTCTTGTGAAGACTCTTGATGGTAGCTACAGGAAGTTCAAAGGTGGCTTCCGAGGAAGTGATGGTAATCCGTTTGGTTGGAGTTACGATACGAGAAGGATCGGTGAAGAAATACTTCAGGGTATTCTTACCATCCTTGACTTCCATATACTTCTCTTTGAACAGAAGATCTGGATCTTTTGCTAAGGATTCTACTCCCATTAGCTGACGAACATCATAGATTCCAAACGTCTGAGGAAAGGAATCAGTAACAATTGCTTCGGCCAGAATCGTCTTGTTCTCTGGCATAACTCGAATCTCATTACCTTCATTGAAGACCATCGAGTTGTTGATGGTTGAGAAGTTGTTCAGTACTGCTTTGGTGAAAGGACTTAGTTTCATAATATCTCCATATTACTATTATACTACATCAGGCACTCAAAGTAAAGCTACCGATCAATTCTCTTTACAAAGACTCCGGGGAATTTGGCTTCCATAAACTTCTTATTGATCTTGCCGTATGGAAGTTTCTTGTTGAGAACGTCCTTCAGCAGTGCAACTTCTTCCTTATGCAAAGACTCAAACAGCAAACTCAGTTTGGCCTTCTTCTTTTCAATGGACAGAGCAGATGCATTGGAGAAGATGTAGAGTCGGCGACACTCTTTATCCAGATTGGAATCGACGATCCCTTTGGAGCCTCGTGCTGCCTGAGATTCTTTGTATGTTACATCAGAGTAATCAGGAAAGCTTACATCCGGATTGAACACAGCAGCAAGAAGAATCTGAAGTGAGGGTCGAAGCTTGCCTCGAAGATACTCTGCTCGATGTACCTGATCTAAAATCTCATTAGCTTCTTTTAGGATTTCTGCGGGTGATGACATATACATAATCTCTAGAATTCTCCATTCCATAGTAACGTTTTCATTCTGTTACGTTGCAGATATTTATCGGCCTTGTCAGCAGAACCCTGGATCGGCTTCTCATATGCTAGGAGAATCTGCCCCTTGATCTCCATCGGAATACAATCAAAGTTGATCAAACGATTGTTGCGATCATACCTCTGATAGTAACTCACATCAGTCTTGTATTCATTGAATGCTTCAAGAAACTTGGTAGTGACTCGATTCTGTCGTCTACCAGCGACAAAGGTATCATCATCCGAAAGAATATTAGGAATACCATCACCCGAGTCTCCATAGATAATCTTTTCTCTGAGAAATAATACAGGATTGCTCTCCACAAGAAACATCTTCTGTACCGGAGAATACTGAGTCACATTAGGATACTGCTGGAGTTGAAGGAAGTCCTTATCACCAGAGATGATAAGAACCCTTTCTTTGGCTACGGAAGCCAGGACCGCAATGATATCATCAGCCTCGCAATGAGGCACCACCATAAACTTGTAGGGAAGATTCTCCTGAATCTCATCCTTGATCTTATTCAAGATCTTGTGAATCTGATTCCAATCAATACCAGAAGTTTCTCTGGCCTTCTTTCGATTGGCCTTGTAGTTGGGAAATATATCCTTTCTCCAATACTGGTGAGCATCAGAGCAAAGCACGATATTCCCATACTCTGCTGAGAACCGATTCTTAAATGATCGAATGGCAGTCATGATCATATGACGAAGCAAGTCCTCTTCGATTACAGAGGACTTCTTGACATTGAGGGACTGCATCATGTTAGAGAGGACAATCTGATTCAGATCTATTAGTATCATATTATGTACTTTGGTTGTGGGGATCAGGAACGAATCCGTTGTTCCGATACAGATCCTTAAATACTTTCTCGATCTCTGTGATCGACTCAAATTGCGAGGCAGACACGCTGGCGGTCACTCCAATATCATTGGGTAGATATAGGATCGCCTCGAAGGTGGCACCATTGGGCTGGTTGAATCTTGAGTTGTCGTAGAAATATACATTAATGAAATAAAGTTTGGTAGGATGTCCGGTGGAAACGCATGGCAACCAAACTAGTTTCTGGTAGAATGCATCAGCATTTTTGAAAATGTCGCCACCACCACGCAGGTAACATTTGTATTCGGCGTCGATCAACATCTGTGCATTGATAATCATAATATATCCTTTTGGTGGCCCTCATGTGACTCGAACACATAACACACGGATTATGAGTCCGCTGCTCTAACCATTGAGCTAGAGGGCCAATGTCAATTAAGAATCCATGTACCGTGAATACATATGAGACTGCTTTGAATCCAGACTATCAAGCATCAGGAACTCCTGATAACCTACTGGATCAAAAGTCTTCTGTGTCATAATAGCAACTTCCTTGGGCACAAAGGAATTGTCCTCTGTCAGATACGGATGAGAGAACCCTTGACTCATTTTCTCCCAGCCATTCTCAATCAGGTACATTGCAGTCTTATCGTGGTTTGTTGTAATTTTCATGGTTACTTACTCGCCCGTAGAATTACGGTGTCCGTGTTAATCCTTCCAGTTGGTGTGATGTCATTGGTAGTCAGATTGTCCATAACTTTCTTCAGAGGAACCTTTCCCATCGAAGGAATAAGAGGCACGAGACATTCTGGCTTTCGAACTTTCTTACCCACAGAGTCATCAGAAATATTTAGTAGAGTAGTGCCCTTGATGGACAACCCAGAATCAGACACATAATTGGTCAGGATACGATACTTGGTATTGTACACCCAGAGGGAAGTTGCTCCGATGATATCCTTAGGATCAATCGAAGTCAACTGCAGTTCCTCGAAAGACGGCATGTACTTGATGTACTTGACCAGTTTATCTGGTGTCTTCGCCTTGGTCTTTCGAGGACCGCTGGATTTGCGAGAAGCCTTCTCAACTTTGGTAGAGAGTATACCAGAGAGAAAGGCCAGGAAGTCTCGCTTCTTCCGGTTGGTAAGATAAGAGTATGCCTCAGCCAGATCAGGATCGCTGGAGGAAAGCACTACCTCATCATACAACTTTTGAACTCGTCGCTGAATCGTAGCCTGAATGTCAGACGTGAGAGTGGGATTGCGTTTGGTCCACTGGCCCATATCAAACTTAGAGACACAGTTGTTCTGAATACAAAAATCAATCTGCTCGTCAATCTGACTCACAAGATCATTGGCATTTTGAATCGCCAGAAGACTCTTCTTGCGAGACTTCTTCTCTGCGGCAGAGTCAATCTGCAACTTAGCCAGGCATCCTGCGGCCAGCAACTCGGCCTCAAACTCTTCAAGCTTATTCCCGACCTGAGGAAGCTGACATCCTCTCAGCCAGATCCGAGCCAGAGTTCCTGCCTGGACAAATTGATTGTCAGGCAGAGACTCAATCAGCTTCAGATTTCCTGTCTTGATCGAAGAAGGACTCTCATAGTATTCCAAGAACCACTTCTTCTTCTCTTCTTTCGTATGGGCCTGGGAGTAATAGTCCAGGAGATTAGCCAGACTAGTATCGGAAGGAGAAGGCTCCTTACCATACATGGCTTCAGTCACATTAGCAATTCGACTCATATTATTATTATACCGTATCGGAGTTCAGAAGTCAAGGACTATTTTATGCGGACCAAGCATCATCGATGAATTGGCTCTCGGAATGAAACCAGGAGAACGTCGCTCGTGCGACTTCGGTCAGGATGCCACGAGTGAGGCGACGATCCAGGATGTTCTTCCAGTCATCGATGTGGAATTCGGCGTCGGCCAGTTCTGGGCAGTCGATCATATATGTATATGGTTTACAATCTTCGCCCTCGTAGAGCTTCATAATCAACCAGTCTCGCTTTTCCATATCAACCATACAACCATTATATCGTATCCAGACAAAGAACACAACCAGAGAATTCTGTTTAGAATCAACAACTTACGGTATCTTGTTCATTCTAAAGGCAATAAAGATTGTTGAGAAAGTTCAGAACTTTCTTCCCTGCGTTTTCAACAACTTAGAGTAAGTTGTTCATTCTAAAGGCAATTCTCTGGTTGTGTTCTTTGTCTGGATATGGTACAATAGTTATATAAGGTTGATTGATACTAAATGACACTCTCAGACTTGAAAACACTCTACCCCAAAGCCACCGAAGAAACCTGGCACCAGCATTCAAATGGTGGTGGTTGGGTCCAGAACACAGCGACCGTGGCCAACACAGCCTTTGTTGGACCAGATGCCCAGGTCTGGGGTAAGGCCAGGGTCTCGGGTGCGGCCCAGGTCTCGGGTAAGGCCTGGGTCTCGGGTGCGGCCCAGGTCTGGGGTAATGCCTGGGTCTCGGGTAATGCCCTGGTCTCGGGTAATGCCAGGGTCTCGGATGATGCCCTGGTCACGGGTGATGCCCAGGTCTCGGGTAATGCCTGGGTCCGGGGTGATGCCCAGGTCTCGGGTAAGGCCCAGGTCCGGGGTGATGCCTGGGTCTCGGGTAATGCCTTGGTCTCGGGTAATGCCCAGGTCTCGGGTACGGCCTGGGTCTTGGATACGGCCTGGGTCCGGGGTAATGCCTGGGTCTCGGGTAAGGCCTGGGTCTCGGGTAATGCCCAGGTCTCGGATCATGCCCAGGTCTCGGGTGTTGATGTGGTATCAGAATAGTTGTTGACTTCTCTCGCAGCATATGGTACAATAGTTATATAAGGTTGATATGGAAATGATCAAAGACGCTCTGAAACTCGTGGCGGTATTCTTTATGATGTGGCTTGCGATGGAGATCCTCTAATGTCTGCCGAATTCATCTTCAAGTTCGTGGAGTATATCACCAAGGGTAAGTATCGTTGGGTCGGTTGGTTTGCTCTGCGTCGGAGAATGAAAATGGATATAGAGAATCCTTGGCACTTCAGCACCTTCCGTAGCGGTCGCTGCCTGTGGGGATTATCCATCCACGGTTTCGGACTGGTATTCGAAGTGATTGGGCCATTTGGAGTCAAGAAGAATGTCTGCTAATAATCTCACCAAGGCAATCAGCCTCATCGAAAAGGCTGGAGTTGAGGTCGCCTTTATGGGACACACTTCAAAAATTCCAGAGGATATAGGCAACACTCTGCCTTATAATGGTTGTGCGTACCTCGACGAGAATCTGATTGATCTCTACGCCGACAATCCAGACGACGATACAGATCAGATTCTGTGTGTGGTGATTCACGAGTACGGTCATCTGCTGGCATATAAATTATATGGTGAAGATCATACAGAGAGAATGGCCTGGGAAATGGGAGTCAATGCCTTTCCTGGCTATTTGATTCCTGAGTGTCTTCCTGAAATTCGAGATCGCTGTCTGGCTGAATATGCCGAGATTGGAGTAGAATAATGCAAATGCCCATAGCTTCTAGAACCAACACTGCAGGTCTGGTTACACTCTTTGAACAACGTCCGTTCTGGCATTGTACCAAGCACGACCAGTACTTATGCGACAACAACGAAAATCCGTTGTGGCATTGGTGTGAATATTGCAATTGGGAGATGTGAGCCGATGACGACTGAACAAAAAGATAATTTGGGTAGATCAATCAAGGATATGCCGTCCTCCATCATGATCCAAAGAAAGAAAGAACTTGAGACGATTGTTTCTGAATTCAGCGAAGAGTTGAAACGTCGTAACTTATTTACTCCGAGTGAATTGTTAGCAGATAGAATTCATAATCTGTTGCACTTTGGAGAGGAGTGTGACTACAACAGTTCCTCTTGGCCTCATCCATCCGGATGTCGTAGAGAATATCAGCGAGTCGCCGTTTCAATCTTAGTGTCCAACAATAGTGAAACTGTTAATAAGATCTTGGATCTTATGGAGCAAGTAAGATTCTGTCCAGCTGGAGATTAAATGACAATTAAAAAGAATGAGATTGCCTGTAAGCTTTGTGGTAACATAATTGAGTCCACTCACCGACACGATTTCAAGTATTGTCTTTGTGGTGAGGTCTTTGTTGATGGTGGTCTGGACTACCTTCGTCGTGGTGCGAATTGGAACGATAATATTATGGAGCTAAGTGTTTATGATGATGACGACGCAACGTAGCAGAAAGAGGATTCGTGTCTGGCAAAGTTGGTTCAGTTCATTAGTCTGTGATCGTGATCGTATGTCCGATAAAGAATTTGAGTATATGAGTAAGCGAGAGCATGAAAATGATGGAATCTTCCGTGGGTCGAAGGAGACTGTGCTCAATCCCGAGTTTCAATTTTTCACAAACACTCGTCGTACTCGGAAGATTCTACGTCGGCTTGGTTGGTCGGGAGTATGATTATGACAACGAATAATATGAAGTGGTTTACTTTCTCTCAGAATAATTCTGGTGGATATTTTCATGGCCCAAGGCACGTTGTAGTCCAGGCAGTCAATGCTGCTATGGCTAATGCAGCAGCTGAGAGTTTTGCTGGTGTGTATTTTGATGGATGTAGTTGGAGAGGATTAGATTGCCAGTGTTGTGGGGATCGGTGGAGTCGAACTTGGGATGGTGAGTACGAAGACAAACCAATGCTGTATGGCGTTGATGTCGTTCCGAATAAAAACGTAATGTTGGTGTACTTTGATGGTCGAACTGAGGGAGGACAGTCCAGTGAAACATAAGTATAATACTGTATGGACTTGGCACTGGGTTGTTCCTTCTCGGGGAGTCAATCTTGGGTATTCTGTTGTGTGGTGGCCAACGGGAAACAAGAGACTTATTATGGTTAATCTGATTGTTGGATCGATTATGATTGAAGACTGTTGGGAGAACAACTAGTATGCGTGGACAATATTTGTGTAAGTTCTATGTCTCTGACAAACGAGTTTACACCGAAGAAACTATCTTTGCACTAAATACATTTGCGGCTCGGAAGATTATTGAATCCCGATACACCGGAACCTCATTCCGCTGGGCATCTCTTCCGCAGTTAGCACAAAATTCAACCAGCAGGTTTTGATCATATGACCAAAGGTGACCTAAGACGAGTTCTGAATGAGGAGATGAGTCACATCTTCGATGATGCAGTTGTATATTTCAATGACACCAAAACTGACACTTTGTTTGAAGTGAATGTCTTGGTAGTGGCTGATGATGGTGAGAAGATTATTCTGGAAGCCGAGGATGTGTATTGACAATTGGATGGGTGATCACGCAATCAAATCTCAGCGGAGTTTCTGAGTTTCTTAAAGCTGATGATAATAACTCTGAGAATGGTTGGTCTTGGTCAACGGTCCCAAAGAAGGCCACCATCTTTCTGGAGAGACATCAGACTGATGAATATTATTCTTTGGTTCAAAACCCCAAGACCTCAGTAGAAATTATTCCTGTGGAGATTCATTATTAGAATTATTTTCTACAGATCTCCCAGATAATCAATCTTTCCATCAGCATCTCCGAATTTGTCTACTGGTACACCAGACTTATCAAGCATTGTAACCAGAAGATTATTCATAGGTGTTTCTTCTTTATATCGAATATGCCGACCACCAACTATTCCATTGGCCTTACCTCCAACCAATATCAATGGAAGATCATGGTGGTCATGTACATTACCCTCACGAATACTAGATCCATAAAGTAGTAATGTGTGATCTAATAATGTACCTTCTCCGTGTTGAGTTGCCTTCATACGATTGACCAGATAGGCAAAAGACTTTACATGATGTTCATTGATCTTCTGAGTCTTTGCAATCTTCTCAGGATCATTTTGATGATGAGTTACTGAGTGATGACCATCACTGATTCCTATCTCACGATAACTTCTGTTTGATCCTTCTCTTGCCATCATGAATGTAATTACTCTTGTCATATCTGTCTGAAAAGCAATCACCATCAGATCTGAGATAATTCTGGCATGGTCCTCGAACGTTTCAGGAATTCCAATCGGTCGTTCTATTGTAGATATATTAGTTTGCTTCTCGGCCTTCTGAATACGGCGTTCAATATCTCGAATAGATTCTAGATATTCTTGTAGCTTACTTTTGTCTCGAACTCCAAGACCCATAGAAAGACGTAGAGTGTCCTGACGGACAAAGTCAAGAACACTACGGTCCTGAGCCATACGTTTCAATCTGGCAGTAGGATCTGTGGTGTCGCTGTCACCAAATAGTCTTTCAAATATTTCTCTAGGATTAACTTCTACTGGATTGGGAGAGGTTGGACCACGCCAAGAAAGAGTATTAGTGTAAGCGCAGCTATATCCTGAATCACATCCTCCTGCCAGATAGGGTTCTTCCAGACCAAATTCAAGAGAACCAAACTGAGTTGCTTTCTCATGATACCTTGCCGCAATTTGATCTGCTGATATTCCTGCATGAATATCAGCACCCTCTGTCTTCTTAGGATGAACTCCTGTCAGCCATGTTGCTCCTGCCCGTGCATGGTCTCCTGCTCCATCTCCTAATGCACGTCCATTGTTCTGAGCCAGATTACTCAGAACCAGCATGTCATTCCTATATGCTTCCAGAGGTTTCATGGTTGGCATCATATCATAACCTTTCCCAGTGGTTGATGGTAACCAATCCTTGGGAATAATACCATTTGGAACATAACAGAATGCAATGTTTGTAGGAATCTTAGTCTTTCGTTGAGTGCCAGATGCAATAGCCGGAACCATTGAATCTAATAGAGGTAGAGCCAATGTAGATCCAATACCACGAAGTAGAGTACGACGATCTATAGATCGATTGGAGAATGCATTTACAACGCTCATATGTGGTCAACCTCTTTATATTTATAAATTATTTCCCTTGTAGTCCGTTGCATACCATCCAGATCCAGACAACCGAAAGGATGTTCTGGATATTTGTTTTACCAGCGTACAATCCTTGCCACAATCAGGACGAAGAGTTAAATTCTCTTCGTCCATTTTTTGTAGCTGCTCGAAATCACAATCACACTTTGAACAATGATACTCATATATCGGCATTACCAAATTCTCCCAGTCAATTGTAAAAATGATACATAGTGTTTCTGCGGATCTTCCGTGCCATAGTGATCTGCAATCAGATTGCACATTCTCGTAGAGCCTACAGGATTCAATGAATGTACGGTACATGAATTGGTTGGCCAGTTATCATTCTCCTGCATCCAAACAACAAAATCATAACCAGTTTTGTCTGAGGATTCCGCACCTGGTTGATAGTGTTCAGGAGCCAAGTCGTGATCTAACCAGGCGTGTTCGATGATATTACTACTCATAATATGAACAGCCTCTTCATAATTCTTGGCGGTCGTCCAGTTCCCAATAAAGGGACAAGGTCGTATATCATCAAGCCATAGGTTCATATTCACCAATCCTTGTAAATAATTCTTCCGAGTATAGCAAACATTTTTTATGTTTCGTTCGGAACACTCTCTGATATTGATTTCCTCCCATATAGGTTTCAATCAACACATCACCATCATCATATTGTTGCTGGGTGATTGGCTTCTCACACCAATCACACCATTCACAACAGATCCACAGATCATCCGCCGTGGGCAGCGGAAAGTCTTTTATTAGATCTACTTCACAGGACATACGCCTCCAGCTTCACAACCCAATCCACCAAGTTCTTCTTCCGAGTATTCAATCATTACATTGGTCAATGGTTTGATCTTCCGTTTCAACTCATTATATTTAACCTCATCGATCTGTTCATATGGAGCCTGAACGAATCCGTGTTCGCTGTGTAGAAGAAATGATACTGTTTTTAGAGAATTTGTATAGTTGTTCTTCAACCATTCTCGAATCTCGGACAACTCTTCCTTCTTATAATACACAGTCACGGATACCGAATTATCAGACCAAAGAGTCTGCATCTTCTTAACCAGTTCAAGTTGATCTGTGGCCTTCATATCCTTGGCAAGAACTGTTTCGGCAGAGTACTCACATGGGAAAGAAACCACCACAGTATCTCGACTCTCCGTACCATCAAAGTTCTTGGCATACTCTATGTGATATCCCAGCTGCCTACAGGTGGAGACTAATGCGTCTCCTGATGACATACGAACTCGTCTAATGAAGAACCTAGAGAATCCTGGATGAACACCTGGTGTGGATCCTGCCAACAGACTCAAGCTTCCTGAGGGCTTTACTGTGGTCAGACGAATACTCTCTGGCCAACCACATTGTTTGGACCACACCTTGTCAAACTTTCGTAGTGCCTTGTAAGTCGGGTCGAGCCATTCGAGTTTATTTAATGATTGACATATACCAGTGACACCAATTCCAATACGCATATTCTTATGGACGATCTCATTGGTCTCTTCGTGAATGAATGGCAGATCACAGATCGCTTTTTGAGTCTTGTATAGCAGAGTTGCTGCTTCCAAAAGTTCTTCCTGAGAAGAAATATTATTCAGGTAGAGTTCTGATAGATTACAACATTCCTTATCACCTAGAATGATTTCTGCACAGGGATTCGTAAGCTCTCCAGTATCTTTCTTCTCTTCTCCTAGACGACCATACTTCTGAGCCAGAGGAAGATTGAATAGGCCATAGGGTTCACCATTACCTTTGAAGCCTTCCCATACAGTGTCTGAGATCTGTTCATATGAATCCGCCGCAATAGTATTATTGGACATTGCACGCCAATTAGGAATGTTACCCAGATCCCAACGCTTTGCTCTTAGGAAGTGATAGTCGTCTGGATCACCGATACTAATTTCCGCACTGCGACGAACATTACCAGCCACAACCACAGATCCAATAATATTAGCGATATCCAGAACATCAATCGACCGAAGCTTCTTATTCTCTCGTTTCTTAATAACATGGATGATCTTCTCAATACCTTCTATCAGAATAACCGGACCTGATGCCGTACCACCGAACCCTGCAATATGTTCTCCTGCACCACGAACAAGAATGGTAGAGTATGTGAATGACTTACCAGTATCAAAGAATGAGGTAAGTACATTCCTGAGCAGAGCAACCCAACCTTCACGAGAATCAGGAACAATGAAGTCAGCATCATTGGTGGCCTTGTGAGTAACCACAACATCTTTGCGAATCTTTGGCAGTTCGTGAATGTCTTCCTTCTTGACAGAGAATCCCACTCCACCTCCCAACATAAGATTTTCAAAGAGGAAGCAGAAATCTTCTGGCTTTCTCATTGCAACTGCCCAGCAGTTCAGCAGCGAGTTGGCACCAAATCTATCTACGGTGGATGTACCCAACTGCCAGAGCATTCGTCCTGCGAAGTTACACTTCAGATTAAAGATGAGATCGAATAGTTTCTGAGCTTCTTGTTTTGTATACGTGGCTCCGATCTTCTGTGCTCCATTAATACATCGAGCAATTGTCTGCCAGTATTCTTCGGAAGTTCCATCAGCAAGACGACGAGCATAGGTTCGTTTGAACACGATGTATCCCAAACCTGCGAATCCAAAAGGAGGAGTCTTGGTGATATACTCTGTTAGAAATTCCTTTGGTAGAATATCAGATACATAATTTTCTAGATAGTGATTCGATGACATTATTAATCCTGAGTTTTGATGTAGGGGAAAATCTGAGAAATTACTTTGGCGCATTCACGGGCAACCATCATATGTTCTTTCTGGGTTCCATTGCCAAGTCGGACTTCCAGGAAGTGGACGAATGACCTCAACGTCCCATTAATATATAGGCGACTGACCGTATTGCCTTCGGGTAGAATGACTCGGGCAACTTCCTTGGCAATACCTGCGGAGATCGCCCATTCATAATTAGTCTTGGCTGCGTCGATCATCTCAATCTGCATATTCTTGAATGATAATTGTAGAGTATTATCATCAGTTGTGACTGAGTTCTGACGATTCTTGGTGTCCTGCATTCGGCATTCTCGAATACAGAATTCCAGATCCCGGGTCGGATCGGCATATCGCTGAGAGTATTCCTGGAAGGAGAACGAACGATGTCTTAGAATCTGACGAGCAATATCTCGGGTTGTGGTTACTTCCAGACAAACATTCACCATCTCAAACGGAGAAAAGTGTTTGTTCTTAAGCAGATACCCAATGAGTTTCTCGGAGGTATTTACATTATTTTGATTGGCTGGATTGGATACTCGGGCACAATATGACACCAGATTAGTCAGAGTATGATCTACGTGAGAGTCGTCCCAACCATCCACCTGTTTGGAGTCGTCACATTTCAGGTGAGCGAATTCACTGCTAGGTTGACTGTATGACAACAGCTTCACATCTACAATTTCAT
>Ga0114966_10003529_pt1 | contig 13681 bp, 9 predicted proteins | sample M_130207_XF_Meta_FD_87029 | JGI IMG/M metagenome (GOLD analysis project Ga0114966, IMG submission 87029) | Freshwater microbial communities from Lake Montjoie, Canada to study carbon cycling - M_130207_XF_MetaG | ecosystem: Environmental > Aquatic > Freshwater > Lake | place: Lake Montjoie... | reverse complement strand
TCCCTGATCCCGTCAAGAATCCTAGCAATGTCACCCCATCAAATACCGTCACTCCGCTAACATCATTCTTCAACGCTGCTTTCCCTGTCCCTTCGATCACAACCGCACTCGGATCGGTCACGTGGATAATGATCAACACAGGTTCTGCACCAACAATTCTGGCACAGATTCCGAGAAAAATTGCGCACTGTAAAAAGGACTCGAAAATGCGTTTTAAAGGAGAATTCACGATTCTTGAACTAAAGGAGTCATTAGGGCTTGTGTGGTAAACTTTTCCATTTAAAGCATTATTAGTGGCAAAAGCAAGGAAACTCGACAGGGAATTCGACACAGCAACTTCAAAGTCATAACAACCGCGGCTAGACAGGGTCAAGATAATCTACTAAATTTAAAATGACGCTTTATTATTTAACAGGTTTCTGAATCCGTTTTGCAATGTCCGCGATCAGAGCCTCGGTTTTGCGGTTAGCCTCCGCCTGTTGCTCAGGATTAAGCGATCGCTGAATTTCGTTGTAATTGTATTGAACCCGTTGATCGTTTTTAAACCCCTCATTCTTGGCAACTACCCCTAACCAGGCACAGGCTTCGACGGCATTTGTCTTAAGACCCGTTCCATGCAAATACAAGGACGCGATCGCGACTTGAGCTAAACGATCGTTCTGCCATGCGGCTTTTTGAATTAGTTCTGCGCCTTTACTCGAATTTTTGCGAACCTTTCCCCCCTTGATGTAAAGTAAACCAAGATTGTATTGGGCGAGAGGAAATCCTTGGCGGGCGGATTTCGCATACCATTTAACGGCGGTGGTGATGTTCGTGGTGACGCCTTCGCCATTCTCAAACGCCACTGCGAGATTAAACTGCCCAAAGGCATCGCCTTTTTCAGCTGATTTCTGATACCATTTGATTCCTTCTCCTAAATCCTTAGGCACATGACGGCCGGAGAAATACAGATCACCCAAATAGTTTTGCGCCTTTGGATTTCCCTTTTCCGCATCAGCTCGGAGTTCTTTAATTTTGACCTGAATTTCCTCCGGCGTCAGTTGCTTGGCGGGTGCGGCAGCCGCAGGAACCGTATTGGTAGCACCATTTTGTTGGGATTGCTGACCAAACGCGATCCAGCAGCCAATCAACAAAAAACCTGTGATTAGGTTCTTGCACATCGTTTTCATGGGGTAAAATTACCCGAGGGAGCCTAAAAAGCGAGCTGAGAGTAATCGAAATTGGTTGCGGGGGCTGGATTTGAACCAACGACCTTCAGGTTATGAGCCTGACGAGCTACCGGGCTGCTCCACCCCGCGAACAAGTGGATGGGTATGTTGTTCTATCATCGCCCCTTTGGCAAGGAATGATTTGGAGAATTTTCGTCGAAAATCGTAGTGTGGACGGATTCTTGATAAAATGTTTATAGTCTGCGCTTAGCCCGTTCCATCGTCCTTGGGTGGTCTTAGCTTGCCGAGATCAGAGCGGAGGAACTGTGCACGAATCGCCGATCATGGAATCGATGCCTAATTACTGTAGAATCTAAACGATATGCATCTCACGTTTCTCGACTGGATAATCGCGCTCCTTTGTGTTGCGGTCTGTTTTGTCCCGGCTCTCTTTTTGGCGAAGCGTTCTGGTCAGAATACGGCGGAGTTTTTTGCTTCCGGTCGCTCGGTGCCTTGGTGGCTCGCTGGGCTTTCGATGGTCGCCACTACTTTTGCCAGCGATACGCCCAACTGGGTCACTCAACAGGTCCGGCAATACGGGGTGGCTGGAAATTGGCAATGGTGGGCGTTCGTATTGACAGGCGTATCGACCGTGTTTTTCTTCGCCCGATTATGGCGTCGGTCGGGCGTCATGACGGATCTGGAGTTTTATGAAATCCGTTATTCAGGAAAGGCCGCCTCGATCGTGCGTGGTTTTCGCGCCGTTTATCTCGGTTTATTCTTTAACTGTTTTATCATGGGGATGGTGACCTTGGCTGGGTGTAAGATCGCGAACATCCTCTTCGCAATGCCCCCATGGCAAACGATCATCTTTTGCGGCCTGCTCAACGTGGCCTTCGCGGCGTATTCTGGTCTCTGGGGCGTCCTCGTCATTGATATGATCCAGTTCTTCATCAAAATGACGGCCGTGATCGCCGCCGCTTATTTCAGTTTAAAAGCGGTAGCTGTGCATACAGGCGTTGGGATCAGTGCATGGGCAGGTTTACACAAAGTGGTGGATGTTCTCGGGAGCCAGCAGGTCAATTTTCAAGCCAACTCTCAACCGGTCATGTCGCTGATTGACGGCAAAGGCCAACCCATCCTCGATATCATGCCCAACTTCGCGATGAGCGAACTGGCTCTTATGGTTTTTATTATTCCGATCGCCATTGGTTGGTGGGCGAATTGGTATCCAGGAGCTGAACCCGGCGGTGGCAGCTACATTGCCCAACGCATGCTCGCCGCCAAATCCGAGAAGGATTCATTGGGCGGAACCCTCTTCTTCAACTTCGCCCATTACGTGCTCCGTCCATGGCCCTGGATCCTCACAGCCTTATGTTCCATCATTATTTTCCCAGAATTGAAGGATATCCAAGCCGCGTTTCCCAATGCGGATCCGAGATTGATCGGTCATGACAGTGCCTTTCCTGCGATGCTCAAATTCTTACCAATCGGCTTCGTGGGGCTGATGGTTGGCGGCCTGATCTCGGCGAACTCATCCACAATCCTCACTCATCTCAATTGGGGTTCTTCCTATTTGGTTCACGATTTTTACCGCCGATTCATTTTGCGTAACGCAACAGAGAAACACTATGTGAACACAGGTCGAGTTTGCAGCGTTCTGCTTTATATCGTGGCGGCATTGATCAGCCTCGTGATGACCACGGCCCAGGAAGGCTTTGAAGTCCTCATCTCCATCGGCGCTGGAACCGGTCTCCTCTATCTCCTGCGGTGGTTCTGGTGGCGCATCAATGCGTGGTGCGAGATCGTGGCGATGGTGAGTTCCTTCCTCGTTTCACTCCTATTTTTTATTCTGAAGAAGACTGGCCACGAAATTCCGTTCGCTCACACGGTCTTATATTCCGTCGCTTTTACAACGGTCAGTTGGATCATCGCTGCGTATATCGGCACTCCAACCACCCGAGAACGGTTGGTTGATTTCTATCGCAAAGTGCATCCTGCAGGCCCCGGTTGGACAAGAATCCGACGCGCGGCAGGGGTCAGCAGGAAGGAAGCGGCACGCCATGGGGACAACATGGGCACCGCGTTTATGGGTTGGGTCAGCGGCTGCCTCGCGATTTGGTCCTCCCTGTTTGCGATTGGCAACCTCTTGTACGGTCGTATTTCGACCGCCCTCGTTCTCCTCCTTATCTTTGCGATCAGCACAATAATCCTGATCTGGGTAGTTCGAAACCTTTGGCGAACCAACGCAACACCCGCCGAACCAGCAGCTCCCTAAAAGATCCTCCAACTGTCCGAACGTGATCGTGCGTCTACACAACAATGTCTCGGAGCACCTTACCCGCGATACTCGTGAGTCGGACGTCGAGTCCCTGAAATTTGATTGATAGCCGCGTGTGATCAATCCCTAACACTTGCAGCATCGTGGCGTGCAAATCGTGGACATCAGTCGGGTTCTCAACCGCAGCATAGCCCAGCTCATCCGTGGCTCCATAAACGATGCCCGGCTTGATGCCCCCACCACAGAGCCACACAGTGAACCCGGCGTTGTGATGATCGCGCCCATCGCCTTGGCTCATCGGAGTTCTCCCAAACTCACCCGCCCACACAATCAGCGTATCCTTCAACATATCTCGTTGCTTCAGATCCGTGATCAGTGCCATGCACGCACGATCCACTTCCTCTGCCTTATACTCCACCCCCTGCTTCAGACCCCCGTGGTGATCCCAATCCTTGTGATACAATTGAATGAACCTCACCCCGCGCTCCGCCAGACGCCGTGCCAATAAGCAATTCGATGCAAACGAACCATCCCCAGGCTTGCACCCATAAAGCTCCAGCATCGTTTTTGGTTCCGCCGACACATCCATCAACTCCGGCACGCTCGCCTGCATTTGAAACGCCATTTCATACTGCGCGATTCTCGTCGTGATCTCAGGATCATCCACGATGGCATCCCTCTGCATGTTCAACGCATTGATCGTCTGCACCACGTTCTGTTGCTGCGAACGCGTCACCCCGTCAGGTGTCCCCAAATACAACACAGGCTCCCCTTGACCCCGCAGATGCACCCCTTGAAAACGGCTTGGCAAAAAACCTGGTGCCCATTGACGGGCTGCGATCGGCTGATTCTGCCCCCCGCGACCCAGCGACGTCAGCACAACGAAACCGGGCAAATTCTCCGCGTCGCACCCTAGCCCATAAGTCAGCCAAGAACCCATACTCGGCCGCCCCGCAATCTGCGACCCAGTGTTCATAAACATATGAGCTGGATCATGGTTAATCGCCTCACTCGTCATCGAGCGCACCCAGCAAATCTCATCCGCCACAGACCCAATGTTTTTAAATAATTCGCAAATCTCAACGCCGCTCTTTCCGAATCGTTTGAACTTATGTTGCGGTCCGAAACACGTCAGCTTTTGCCCCTGTAATTGCGCGATCTGCTTTCCCTTGGTAAACGATTCCGGCATCGGTTGACCGTGCATCTCGGTGAGTTTCGGCTTAGGATCAAACGTCTCCAGATGCGACGGCCCACCCGCCATCGTCAACCAAATCACCCGCTTTGCCCGTGCGGGAAAATGCAACGGATTCACCACTCCCGGCCAACGATCGCTCTTGGCCTTCGCCGCTTGCAAAACGTTAGGATCACACAGCGACGCAAGCGCAAGAGCTCCGACTCCCTGCGACGCACGGCCTAGGAACACACGTCGGGTCTGTTGTTGCTGCAAAAATTGGCGGATTTCGGTCGATGACTTCATGTCTCAGGAGCGGGTAATGGTTTCGTGCAAATTCAGCAAAGTGCGGGCAACATCGGTCCAAGCCGCAAGCTCGGCGGGATCCAGAGCTGCGGGTGCGGGAGTGGCCCCGACTTTCAGATAACGAGCCGCTGCCGCAGGATCACGTTGGAATTCGGCAAGATGTTTGTCGAACAACCTCCGAACGGTCACCAACTCCTCAGCTCGTGGTGAGCGAGCCACCGCTAGCCGCCATGCCCACACCAGCCGTGCCGAAGTGTCCCCTTGGCATTCTTGCAAAATTCTCACCGCCAACGAGCGTGCCGCCTCGACATAACTGGGATCATTTAATAGCACAAGAGCCTGCTGTGGAATGTTCGAACGATTCCGTTCCGCAGCACATTCCTCACGGGTCGGCGCATCAAACGCCAATAGACTCGGATGAACAAATGACCTTTGCCACCAAGTATAAAGCCCACGCCGATACTGCTTGTCCCCCAAGCTCGCTTGATACGTGCGCTGCGGAAAATTTAAATTCTCCCAATACCCCGCCGGTTGATACGGATTAGCACTCGGTCCACCAACTGATGGACTTAGCAAACCAGCCAAACTCAGCGCGTTATCCCGAACCAATTCCGCTTCCAGCCGCCAGCGACCCTGCCGTGCTAAGCCTCGATTCTCAGGATCCTTCCCCAAATTCTCACGCGAACCCTCCGACTTTTGACGGTAGGTTTCGCTCATCACCATCAGCCGGATCATATGCTTCACATCCCAGCCACTATCCCGAAACTCACACGCCAACCAATCGAGCAACGCACGCTGCGGCGGGGGTTCCCCTTGTGCTCCAAAATCATCCATCACTTTGGAAAGTCCCATCCCAAAAAACTGCTTCCAAAATCGATTCACAACCACACGAGCCGTCAACGGATTCTCCGGTGCGACCAACCACTCAGCCAAATCCAAACGACTCAACCGACGACCTTCCACCTTAGCTTTCCCCAAGGTCAGAAACGCTGGCAACGCAGGCTCCACCTCCGGACCCGTTTCCACCATCCAATTACCTCGAGGTAAAATACGCACCGTCCTCGGCGAATCATTCCGCTCCGTCACCAAACTCCGTGCCACCTGACCTTCAAAATCACTCTTCGCCTTGCGTGCCGCCGGCAGCGCCTCCCGCAACACCTTCATTTCAGGTGCCAACGTTTTATAATGAGCGAAAAGTTGACCACTCTGCTTCACATCTCGTTGCGCTGGGGGGATTTTTAACAACGCAGCAAACTCCGGAACCACCACCTCCGGCCCCAGCGATCGCACAGCCTCCTCACTCACCGTCCATGCCAAGCTAAAACGACCCAGATTATGCCCACCCGCCCCATGACGTTGCTGGATTTCGAGCGTCAACGTTTCCCCAGCCACCACCGTCAACGCCTCCTTCAAAGTGAGTTGTAGTTGCTGCGCTTTTCCTACCTCGGGCAAAATCGCCCAACCCGCCGAGGTGCCCTTGATATCCCCATCGATTGCCGACGCAGCCGTCCACCGCTGATACGGATTATTCTCCACCGCCACCGACTGTTCGACCGTCGCTTGCGCCGAGGCAAAACCCACCTTCCGCACTTCCTTACCCCCACGCTCCACACGCGCCACCACCTCCGTCACCACGAAATTTCCGTTGCTCGCTCGCCCCGAACCCTTCGCAGGCAACGAGTCATCAGGCAACGCCTCCAACCTCAGACCAAGCACCCCAGAAACCTCGTTCGTAAACCGCAACGTATAATTATCTTTGTCGGGATTCTTCCCACTCGCCAAAATTGATCGATCCTCACGCACTTTCAGCGTCGTCCCCTCACTCGATTCCACCTGCGCCGGAACCCAACGCACCCAAGATTCTGCCAGCACCAACCTCGCCAACTCCGACCGTTCCCAATCCCCAAAACTTTTCGCCAACTCAGGATGCGCCCCGTTATAATCAAGCTCCAACGTTTTTATCCCCTGATCAAGTCGCCCCAATTCGGTCGTCTGCGCCGCATCAGGAACCAACATTCCTGGTTCGCGAGCCCCAATGATCGGCTCCTTCACATCCGCAAAAAAAGCCCCCATCGAATAGAAATCGCGCGCCGTGATCGGGTCGAACTTATGATCATGACACTGCGCACAGCCCAGCGTTTGCCCCAGCCAAATCGCACCCACCGCACGCACCCGATCCGTCATATACCTCACCTCGTAATCCTTTGCCTGCGCCCCACCCTCCTCCGTCGTCAGCAGCAAACGATTAAACCCCGAAGCCACCTTTTGTTCGACGCTCGAATTCGGCAACAGATCACCCGCTAATTGTTCCCGAGTAAACAAATCAAACCGCTTATTCTCGTTGAACGCACGAATCACATAATCGCGATACGGCCAAATATTACGCGGAGTATCCGAGTGATACCCAATCGTATCCGCAAACCGCACCACATCCAACCACCCGATCGCCATCCGCTCCCCAAAATGAGGCGAAGCCATCAACCGATCCACCAAAAGTTCATACGCCTTGCTCGACGTATCCCTCTCAAATGCGTCTACCTCCTCCGGTTTGGGCGGCAAACCCGTCAAATCAAAATACAACCGCCGCACCAACGTCCGCCGATCCGCCGCAGGAGCCGCCTTCAACCCCAGCCCACGCAACTGCCGACGCACCAACGAATCAATCCCCTTCGAACCACCATCCCCCTTCCCACGGACAGGCAACAAATAAGCCCAGTGCCCCTGATACTCAGCACCCTGCGCGATCCAACTCTGCAAAACATCCTTCTGCGCCGAAGTCAGCACCTTATGAGACTCACCAGGAGGCATCACATCCTCCGCATCCGTCGTTAACACCCGTCGAATCAATTCACTGCGATTTGGTTTCCCCGGCACAATCGCCTGCGCACCCGACTTCGTAGGTCGCATCGCGGCCTCCCTCGAATCCAGCCGCAACCCACCCTTAACCTTGGTTTCGTCTGGCCCATGGCACGCGTAGCAATTGTCCGCCAGCACAGGCCGGACATCACGATTAAAATCCACCTTGGCCCCAGCACACACACCAGCGACCGAGCTAAAATAAAGCCCCGTCACCAACACCACAAAGCCCCGCAGCCAGCAAAAAAATTTCATGCGTATCAATCAGACGATTCCCAGAGGGTATTCATTTAAAAATAGGCACACCAAATCACAACGTCAAGAATCCCAAGAACCAGCACCACAGTATGTTTGTGTTTTCATTTCCATTCAAAAACGTCAGATTGCTTTCTGATAATGATTCCTACACCACAATCGCTGCTCACCGGTACTGCTCCTCGCCCTGCTGTCATCCCTTTGCGCGCCGGTCCGTTTACCGCCGAGTTTGAGCCAGATATCGCCTTCCTTCGCCACATCCGCCTTGGCGATCACGAAGTCGTGCGTACCATCTACGGCGCGGTCCGGAATCATCAGTGGAAAACCGTCACCCTCGGTTTGCGGAACATGCAGATCGAGACCCGCGAAAAATCATTCCATCTTTCCTTCGAGGCCGACTGCCGCGAGGGAGACCTCGATTTCTCCTGGCGCGGTGAAATCATTGGCGACGAATCAGGCCGCATCACCTTCACCTTCGACGGCGAAGCCCGCACCGAGTTTCCTAAAAACCGCATTGGCCTCTGCGTCCTCCACCCCATCGACGAGTGTGCCGGAATCGAATTCCAATTTGAATCACAGGACGGACAACGGTCCACCGCCCATTTCCCGCAATCCATCCACCCCTTCCAGCCCTTTACAAATATCCGCAGCATCACCCACCAAGTCCTTTCCGGTGTGCAAAGCGAAGTCCGATTTGAAGGCGATGTTTTTGAAATGGAGGATCAGCGGAATTACTCTGACATGTCCTTCAAGATCTACAGCACCTCCGTTAAAATTCCCTTTCCAACCCAGATGCCTCGAGGTGCGACCGTTCAACAAAAAGTCACCATCACCCCACACACCAGCGGCCGCACGATCCTCCCCATCGTCCAAGGCCACCAAGCCCAATTATCCATCACCACCACCCCTGGTTTCCTCAAACCCGCCTTGGGTCTCGGCGTCTCCCTGCACACCCCCCCTCTCACCCCACTCGAAATCGAACGCCTCCGCGCACTCCAACTCGCCCATCTTCGTATCGATATTCGATTGAGCCAACCCGATTGGAAACTCCACCTCGAACGCGGCCTCACCATCATCTCTCAGGTAGGAACAAAACTGCACCTCGGCCTTTTCTTCACCCAGAATTACGAGCACGAACTCATCACGCTCAAACCCGAACTAGCCCGCCTCCGTCCCCCCGTCGCGCTTTGGTTACTCCTCCACACCCAAGCCCGCGTCACCCCACAAGCGCTGACAGAATCCTTCCATGCCCTCCTGACAGACCTAGCCCTTCCCACCTCCGTCGCCACCGGCACACATGGGAACTATGTCGATCTCACTCAAAACCCTCCCACAACACCCAACAACACCCATCCCTGCTTCCATCTCAACCCACAAATCCACGCCTTCGACACCACCACCATGATCGAAAATGCGGCCACACCCGCCCACATGATCCAATCAGCCGCCGCGCTCTCCTCCCAACCCGCCGTCCTCTCACCCATCACACTCAAACCCTTTTCCAACGCGCACCCTTCCCCAACTGAACAACCCCCCGCGGATCTCGACTCACGCCAACCCACCCTCTTCGCCGCCGCATGGACCCTTGCCAGCCTTGCCCGACTCGTCGCCGTAAAAAACATCCATAGCCTCACCTACTTTGAGACCGTCGGCGTTCGCGGCGTCATGGAATCCCCCACTGGCACCCCTTGGCCCCAACACTTTCCTTCCATCCCAGGATCAGTCTATCCCCTCTACCACGTCCTAGCCGACCTCGCCGGTTACAACCAAATCTACCCAACCCACAGCACACTCCCCTTACATTTAGATGGGTTGACTCTCGTCAGCGAAACAGGACAACAACGCACTCTCCTTGCAAACCTCCTGCCCGAACCTCAGACCATCAGTATTAAAACACGCGCCTGCCGAGTCCGCGTTAGAATTTTGGACGAAGAAACCCTGCCCCTAGCGCTCACAACACCCGAAACCTTCCGCCAACAACTAGGCACAACCCTAGAATCCACCCACGGAAAATTACAACTCACCCTCCAACCCTACGCCATCGCTTGCCTTGACAGTTTTTAACCCACCCCACACCCGCACCTATTTCTGCCCATAAATCCGGTTCGCTTCCTCCAAAGTCTCTTTCGAGCCAATATCATACCAAAGCCCCGGCACCGTCCACGTATACACCGGCGTCCGCGGATAAAGCCATTGCACCAACCTCCCGGGCTGATCCGGATTATTACCTTCCGCCAAATACTGACTAATCAACGGCAGGATTGCCTTCGGATAATAATACAACGCGATCCCAATCAACGTGCTCGTCGGAGTCTTCGGCTTCTCCTCAAACGAAATAATCCGCCCCTCCCCGTCCAGATTCACCCCACTATACTTCTTCACCTGCTCCAGACTCCCCACATCATACACACCCAACACCGGCGCACCCCGCTCGCGGCATACCCTCCCAAACGCTTCCAAACTCTCACTAAAAAGATTATCCCCCGCCACCACGATCAAATCATCCGCGATTTTCTCCTGACACAACACCAGATTCAGATCTCCAATCGCCCCCAACTTATTCGCGTCATCAGTTGATCCATCATTCACAACCGTGAAATTCAACCCCGGATTCCGCCCACGATAATCATCCGCCCACCGTTGGAAATGACCCGCGAACTTCGCATTCGTCACCACATAAACGTGATCCACACCGCCCACCGGCGTCAGATGATCCAACACATACTCCACCATCGGCTTACCTGCCACAAGCAGCAGCGGCTTCGGTTGAGTCAACGTTAACGGATGCAACCTCGTAGCGTAACCCGCAGCAAGAATTAGAACTTTCATACGTCTCAAACCACCATCATCTTAAATCCTTCAACTCAAACAGTGAAGGCGCAATCCTCCGCGCCATCGCCTCGGACCGAGCCTGAATCTCCTCCGCCGAATCGCACCCCAACGCAAACAACGCCAACTCCCGCGCCTCCCGCAAATCCATACTCCGGATCAAACACTTCACCCCTCCCACCAAAGACGGCGCCACACTCAACTCCGTTACACCCATCCCCAACAACAACGGCACCAACGTCAAATCACTCGCCATCTCACCACACACACCCGTCCAAAACTGCCGCTCATTTCCAGCCTCAACCGTCATCTGGATTAACCTCAACACTGCCGGATGCGTCGGTTGATAAAGATGCGCAATCCGCTCATTCAACCGATCCACCGCTAGGCAATACTGGATCAAATCATTCGAACCAATACTAAAAAAACTCACCTGCTTTCCCAACGACCTAGCCACCAACGCTGCCGATGGAACCTCAATCATCATCCCCACCTCGAGCTTCGGATCAAACGCAATCCCCTCAGCTCGCAACTCCGCGCGACATTGCTCCAGCACAATATTCGCCTCCGCCAACTCACCCACACTCGAGATCATCGGATACATGATCTTCACATTCCCCTCCGTACTCGCCCTCAAAATCGCTCGCAATTGCGCCCGAAAAACTCGCAACTCCTGCAAACAATAACGAATCGCTCGCCAGCCCAAAAACGGATTCAACTCCGCCGGCCTCTCCCCATCCGCCAAAAACTTATCCCCACCCAAATCCAACGTCCGGATCACCACAGGATGCGGCTTCAACGCCTCCGCAACCTTTCGATAAGCCACATACTGCTCCTCCTCACTCGGCACCTCTCCACCATCCAAAAACAAAAACTCCGTGCGAAACAAACCCACCCCCTCCGCACCCGAGGTCCTCACAGCCTCCGCCTCCTCCACCGACCCGATATTAGCCGAAAGCACAATCCGTTGCCCATCCAACGTCACCGCTGGAAGATCCACCAACGCACGCAACCGCTCCTGCGCACCCAACTGCTTCCGAACCAACTGCCCATACTCAAACAACGTCCGATCCGTAGGATTGATAATCAGCAACCCCTGATAACCATCCACCAACGCATCCATCCCACTCTCAACCTCCGTGCTCGCCTCCTTCAGACCCACAATCGCCGGAATCTCCAACGCCCGCGCAATAATCGCCGTGTGCGACGTTTTCCCACCCCCATCCGTCGCAAAACCCAACACCAACCGCTTATCCAACTGCGCCGCAGTCGAAGGCAACAAATCGTGACACACAATAATGCACGGCTCCTTTAGATCCTTCAGCAACACCTCCTTCTTCCCCTGCAAATGATCCAGAATCCGCCCCGTCACATCCCGCATATCCGCCGCGCGTTCCCTCAAATAATCATCCGCAATTGCCCCCAGTGCCTTCGCATACCGCTCCGAAACCTCATAAAACGCCTGCTCCACATTCCACCGTTTCGAACGCAACAACCTCACCACCTCATCAATCAACGTCCGATCCTCCAACACCAACAAATGCGCGTCAAAAATACTCGCATCCTTCGACCCCATAGCCGCCTCCACCTCATGCTGCACCTCCAGCAACTCCAGCCGCGTTTGCACCAAAGCCGCGTCCAACCGATCCACCTCCCCCGCCACCTCCTCCTCGCTCACCTCATAACGCGGAATCGATTCACTCGGCTTCCCAAGAATCAAAATACGCCCCCGAGCCACCCCCCCAGAAACCGGGATACCTCGGAACACCTGTTCCCCTTGATTAAACTGATCTGGCATCAACTATCATTGACCCAACTCCGTCCCATTTGAAACACAAAAACCACAACCCCCATAATTCCCACAACTCCCATAACTCCCACCCACCGCATCCAAGCTCGACGCCACCCCCAAATCCCGCATAAATATCCCCCATACATGACAGACCCCACCCGCAACATCCAAAACCTGGCCCTTATCGGTTTCATGGGAACAGGGAAATCCGCCGTTGGTCGACAAGTAGCCGCCCTCCTCAACTTCGATTTTGTCGACACCGATGAAATGATCGAAAAACAAACCGGCCAGCGCATCACCGACATCTTCGCACAACATGGCGAAAGCCACTTCCGGCAACTCGAGGCCGACACCATCAAAACCCTCGAAACCCGCCACAACCTCATCATCTCCACCGGCGGAGGCTCCGTTGTCCAACCCCAAAACCTCGCCAGCCTACGCACCCACAGCTACATCATCTGCCTCTGGGCATCCCCCGAAGGCATCTATAAACGCGTCCGCCACCAGACCCACCGCCCCCTACTACAAGGCGACGATCCCATCGCCAAAATCGCCACCCTCCTCAAAGAACGCGAACCCGCCTACCGCCAAGCCGACCACCTCATCAACAGCGAACTCCGACCCCTCCACGACCTCGCCTACCATGTCGCCTACAACTTTCGCTGTGCCCTCCGCGACACACTCCCGTGAAACAACTCCTCCGCCAACGCGCCCTCGACCTAGGCTTCAACGATTGCCGATTCACCACCGCCCAACCACCCACCAACGCCCATGCCTACCACCGCTGGCTTGAGAACCAGCACCATGGCGAAATGGCCTGGCTCGCCAGAACCGCCACCAAACGCACCCAACCCCACCTCGTCCTCCCCGGCGCCCTTTCCCTCCTTACCCTAGCTGCAAGCTACTCCCACCAACCCGAAACCCCTACCACAACAACCACCCCCACCGGCCTCATCGCCCGCTACGCCCGCTATCAGGACTACCACAACACCCTTGCACAACCCCTCCGACAACTCACCGATTACCTCCTCCAACTCGCCGGC
>Ga0114966_10003528_pt1 | contig 13685 bp, 19 predicted proteins | sample M_130207_XF_Meta_FD_87029 | JGI IMG/M metagenome (GOLD analysis project Ga0114966, IMG submission 87029) | Freshwater microbial communities from Lake Montjoie, Canada to study carbon cycling - M_130207_XF_MetaG | ecosystem: Environmental > Aquatic > Freshwater > Lake | place: Lake Montjoie... | reverse complement strand
ACTGATGTTAACGGCAGTACTCTTGCAGGTACAATTTCAGGTGGCAAGGTTAAGGTCTATATTGATCCTTACTCGATGCCAACTACGATTGAATCTTTCAATCCAGTAAACTATGTTTGCATGGGTTATAAGGGTGCTTCGCCATACGATGCAGGTCTCTTCTATTGCCCATACGTTCCGTTGCAAATGGTTCGTGCGGTTGATACGGGTAGCTTTCAACCAAAGATTGGTTTCAAGACTCGTTACGGTCTTGTTAGCAATCCGTTCGTTATGAATGGTTCTTCACCAGACGGTCAAACTTTGACTAGTCGTGTGAATCAGTACTATCGTATCTTCCGTGTTGATAATCTTCACGGTAACGATGCTTCTTACGGTGGAACTGCCTAAGTCTGAGTTATATTAACTGATTATGAGGGAGGTCGAAAGACCTCCCTTATTTTTTGCCTAAATACTTTATATGAGCAACAATCCCCTTTTACAGTCGGTTATCGCAAGAGAACCTAAAACTCTAAACAATTTGCAACCAAATGAATTCCGTGTGGTATTCCACAGAATTCCTAACATGGTTTATTTTTGTCAATCTGCAAATTTACCAGGCATCAGTTTAAATGAATTTGTGCTACCTACTCCGTTTGCAACACCTGTTCGTCGTGCTGCTGGCGGTTTAACTTATGATAATTTCGATATAAATTTCACCGTTGCAGAAGATCTTTCAAATTGGAAAGAAATACAAGAATGGATCACTAGAATTCCACCAACTGCAAATTTTATGGGTGGATACGAGAAATATAAAGATAATTTCTCGGATGCAACTCTTATAGTAATGAATAGCATGTCAAAACCAATATTTGCAATACATTTTAAAGATTGTTTTCCTACTGCACTTGGTAGTTTAAACTTTGAAACCACTGTGGGAGACATTAATCCTATTATTTGTAATATTTCATTTGCATTTACTGGTTATAGTGTGGAAACCTTGACTTCCCCATAATCTCTGATATAATTTACATATGACTCTACAAGACCTCTATAACGCTGTTAAATCGGATCTGGGACTAGATAAGACTGAATTGGACAAGGAATCCCTCCGAATCCCACAACTTCACAATAAATACCTCATAATGTTTCATGATGAGCGGTTGCGGTTGACAGCGTTCAAGACATCCTATTCTAAACTTTACAAGGATAAGTGGGAGTATTACACAGGTAAAATGAGTGAAGAACGATTAAAGGAACTTGCATGGGAACCGTTTGATCTTAAGATTCTTCGTCAAGATGTAGAGATATATCTACAATCAGATAATGAACTATTAGAATTAAAGGGTAAACTCAGTATTCAAGAAGAAAAGGTTGATTATTTGAGTTCCGTTCTTAAAGGTATCACAAACAGACAATTTCATATTAGAGATGCTATTACTTGGAGAAAGTTCCTAGACGGCAGTATGTAAAGCACCTAAATAATGGTATATGTCTGATTTAGTGATTGAACCTATAGATTCTGTGTTTATAAAAGTGGATTGTGAAAGAAGCTTTGCCAAGGAGTTATCCGATCACTTTACCTTCCAAGTCCCAGGACACAAATTCATGCCCGCCTACAGAAACAAAATGTGGGACGGACAAATCAAGCTGTATAATATCTACAAACAGCAAATCTATGCAGGACTTTCAGAATATGTTGAACAGTTCGCAAAAGATAGATCGTATTCATTTACAAACAATATCCCAAATCGAGAAGACAGTATCTCGGTTGACGGGGTTATAGATTATATAAAAACTTTAAATCCTCATGCCTATGGCAAGAGTCTTGTTGCACACGATCATCAGATCGATGCTATTCATCATGCTCTTAATCATAAGCGTTGTTTGCTACTTTCTCCCACAGGATCAGGTAAGAGTCTAATAATATATGTTATATGCAGATATTTACTCAGTATACTTCCAAAAGATAGAAAAATATTAATTATTGTTCCCACTATTTCTTTAGTATCTCAGATGTATTCCGATTTCTTTGAATATGCTTCCAAGACAAATTGGAAAACTAGAGATTTTGTACATAAAATATTTGGTGGTGAGGATAAAAATTCAGATAAAAGAATTATTGTTTCCACTTGGCAAAGCATCTATAAGATGCCTCAGAAATACTTTGATCAGTTTGGTACTGTGATGGGTGATGAGTGTCATTTATTCAAGAGCAAATCTCTCACTACCATCATGACCAAATTAACAAACTGTGATTATCGTATAGGAACCACAGGCACATTGGATGGTAGTTTCACTCACAAATTAGTTATTGAAGGATTGTTTGGTAGAGTAAAGCATGTTACCACTACTAAAAAATTAATGGAAAAAGATATTCTATCAGGATTAGATATTGATTGTCTAGTTTTAAATCATCCTAATTCTGCTAGACAAGAATTGAAACGAGCAACATATCAAGAAGAATTGGATTGGTTGGTTGCGAATCCTGCAAGAAATCAATTCATTTCAAATCTTGCAATGAACTTAAAAGGAAATACTCTTGTGTTATTTCAATACGTTGAAAAACACGGAAAGATACTACATCAATTAATGAATACCATGAATGCGAATAAAACTAAAGATATTTTCTTTATTTACGGGGGAACAGATGTTGAAATGAGAGAATCTGTTAGAAAATTATGTGAAAAACAAGACAATGCTATCATCATTGCTTCCTATGGAACCTTTTCTACGGGTGTCTCTATTAAAAGACTACATAATATTGTATTCTCTTCACCATCGAAAAGTAGAATACGAGTATTACAAAGTATTGGACGGCAGTTGCGTAAATCGGAATTCAAAGACAAAGCTAGACTATTTGATATTGCTGATGACTTACAGTGGAAATCTTACCAAAACCACACCCTTCGCCATTTTATTGAACGCTTGAAGATATATGAGTCTGAGAATTTCTCTCATAGAAAAATCAATATTAAATTGGAGAGCATATGCAAGACAACGGATATAGGATAATAAAACTAGTATCAGGTGAAACTCTTGTTGGTAAGATTGTAAGATCTACCAATTCCTCTGTCATTAAAGTTGAAGAACCATTCGAGTATAAAATAATGGTTGTGGTAGATCCAAAATCATTACAAACAAAAGATATTATCACATTTAGAGATTGGACTGAATTTTCCACATTCCGTACAGTTGATATTAGTACTTCTGCTGTTATGTCACTAATGATTCCAAGTGAAGTATTAAATTCTTTTTATGAAGATGAAAAGACTAGAATTAAAAAACAAAACACTGAAACCCTAACAGACATGGTTAAATCTTTAGAAAATAAACCACCTAAAACAAAAGATACAGTATCCGTTCATTTTGAACTCACTCCTGACATGGCAGAAGATCTATTAGATTATATGCATGAGATGGGTGATTTCTATGAAGATGGTGAAGATATAGAAGATGATGTGAATCCACCAAAACCTAAAAAGAAAAAAACTCCTAAAAAGGATGATCCTAAAAAACACGGTAATGGTTGGAAAGATTGGTCATCCGATCCTAAAGATTATCTGTAATCATAATCCTGATAGTAGAGTATATAATGGCCCCGTTAATGATGACACACTAAGAATAACAACAAGAATTCGAATTGTCAAGAGTTTTTACTTGATTATTCTGAAAAATGTTGTATAATCTGTGTAACCAAGAAGGAAGTTATAATGAAAAACAAAAAAGTAAAAAAGCAAGAGATAGATGAAGATGATCTTAATCCGATAATAGAAGTAAAGCCAAAGAAGAAAGAAAAGACACACTATGTGGATAACAAGAAATTCTTTGCTGAAATGGTATTGTGGAAAGGTCTAGTAAAAGAAGCACTAGAATCAGGAGAAGAAAAGAAACCACCAGTAACCGAATATATTGGTAGATGCTTTCTAGAGATTGCAGAAAATCTTGCAAGAAAGCCAAACTTCATGAATTATCATTTCAAAGAAGATATGATTGGTGATGGTATTGAAAATTGTTTATTGTATTGTTCAAATTTCAATCCTGAAAAATCTACAAATCCATTCTCTTATTTCACACAAATTATCTACTATGCATTTCTTCGCCGAATACAAAAAGAGAAGAAGCAGAATTATGTAAAGTATAAGTTTTTAGAATCCCAAGATACAAAGGGAGAATGCTCAAAGTATTTAAAGTTTATCGGAATATCTGATGATGAGCATGAACACTATAAAACACTTGATGATGAAAAAACAAAGAAAGTTAGAAAGAAGAGAAAAGGTAAAACTCTAGAAAATTTCATGGAGGAGTAATTATGAAAATTGCCATTATTTGTGATACACATTACGGAGCAAGAAACGATTCTCCAATTTTTCTAGATTACTTTCTAACATTTTTTGAAGAACAGTTTTTCCCATATTTGCGTGAGCATGGTATTACGCAAGTACTCCATCTTGGGGATCTGATGGATAGAAGAAAATTTGTGAATTTCTTCACCCTTTCTGAAGTGAAATCTCGATTTCTAAAACCATTTGAAACGGGAGAATTCAAAATGGATTGTATCATAGGAAACCACGATACATTTTATAGAAACACGAATTCCCTAAATTCTGTAAATCAGTTGTTTGAGAAGGATGGAATTACTATTCATGAGAATCCTATCTGTTTAAATTTTGATGGCTTGGATATTGCACTTGTTCCATGGATCAATAAATCAAATTACGATTCCACAATGGATTTTATTAAAACAGTATCTGCACCAATTCTGATGGGACATCTAGAACTTACAGGATACCAAGTACTTCGTGGTATCAGTCATGACAACGGTATGGATGCTGCCCTGCTGTCTCGTTTTGAATCTGTATATTCTGGTCACTTTCATTGCAGACAGTCTGGTGGCAATGTAACCTATCTTGGAACACCCTATCAGATAACCTTTGGTGATCTTGGAGAAGATAAGGGATTTCATGTATTAGATACTGAAACTAGAAATATGGAATTTATTAAAAATAAGAAAAAGATGTTTCATAGTATTGTTTATAATGACAAAGAACAGGATATGACCAAAATAGATTTCTCCCAATATAAGAATGGGTATATCAAGGTTATTATAGAAAATAAAACAAAACCTATGACTTTTGATAGGTTCATGGACGGGTTATATACTGCACCTGTTACTAGTGTTAATATCATTGAACAAGAAAGTATGAATTTGATGACTGAACAACCTGTAGATAACAGTCAGGATACCCTGAGTATTATTAATACAGAAATTGATGGAATGGAAGAAATAGAGAACAAAAACAAATTAAAAACTCTAATATACGATCTTTACATGGAAAGTATATCTGTAGAGTAAATCTTTACTAAATAATATATTATGACAGATAACAGAGCCGAAATAATAATAGAAGAAAATGAGTCAGGATGTGTTATTTCTTGTAATAACATGGAATATGATTCTTTAATTGAATTTTTAATAGAAGAAGAATTTGACTTCATTGAAAAAGATGATACAATAGAAGTGTTATCGGGTATCGATGAAGTTTGCGATGCGGTATCTGAATACGATTTAGAGGTGTTTTATCCTTCCTTGTTGGAAGGTATTGCAAAACGCAAGTATGTGGTAAGAGCAGGCAAACGAAAGGTTATATTTAAATGCAAACCAGGTGAAAAACGCTTCGGCAGATCATGTCGAAAAATTCCTTCATCTCAGTTGCAAAAATTAAAAAGACGAGCCAAGCGTGGTGCAAGAAAAGCACGATCAAAGCGAATGCGAGCAAGTAGACGACGAAAATCATCTATACGAAAAAGAATAAAATCTAGTGTACCAAAAAAGATGAAACCTGCAGCGATTAAACCGACACCGAAACCAACGAGTTCAAAAATTAAACGACTCAAATAAATAATTTACTTTTTATATTATGGTTATTTTTAATAAAATACGATGGAAAAACTTTCTGTCAACTGGAAACACTTTCATAGAGATTCAGTTGGATAAAAGCAGAACAACCCTGATAGTGGGTGAGAATGGTTCAGGTAAAACCACACTATTAGATGCTATTACTTTTGTTCTATTTGCAAAGCCTTATAGAAATATCAATATCCCGCAACTAGTAAATTCCATCAACGAAAAAGATTGTGTCGTTGAGATTGAATTTACAAAGGGAGAACACAATTATAAGATAGTTCGTGGTCTTGCACCAAAATTATTTGAAGTCTACTGTAATGGTCTACTCATAGATCAGAATGCAAAAAGTAAAGATTATCAAAAGATGGTGGAAGATGTCATACTAAAAATGAACTACAAATCATTTTGTCAAGTAGTTATTTTAGGATCTACAAACTATGTGCTGTTTATGCGACTTACTTCTTTGGATCGTAGAGAGATTGTAGAAGATCTTTTAGACATTAGTGTATTTTCCACAATGAATACTGTTCTCAAGGGTAAAATCTCAAAGGCAAAAGAAGATATTAAAGACCTTGATTATAAGGTGGAAATTGAACGACAGAAAAGTATTGTTCAACAGAGAAATATTAAACTTATGACTTCTCGCAGTCAGGATCAGATTAAAAAGCACGAACAGGAAATTGTTGATTCTGAAATGGTAATACGGGATCTTGAAATACAGATTGCAGAAAAACAAAATCATATTCAACTGCTTATGGATGAGTTGGAATTGTTGAATGTGGATGAAGAAGTAAAAACTATAGAGTTTTCAAAAAAGACTATCAATACGGAATTGAATAAAATTTATAAAGATATTAATTTTTATACTAAAAATGATCAATGTCCTGTTTGCACTCAAAAAATTGATACCACACTAAAGACTAATATTATGAGCGAGCGGGAAACAAGAAAAACTGAATTAGAAGAATTGATGGCTTCTCAACAAATTCAATTACAAAAAATAAATGAAACCTTAAAGATTAAAACTAGTAAACTTGCTAATGTTGGTTCCACTGAAAAAGAAATACAGTCACTACAGACCCAAGCAAGTGCCACTGCAAAATACATCAAAAAGATACAAACGGGAATAGATGAATTGCGAGTGGATAACAGCAGTATTGATACGGAAAAAGAAAAACTAAAAGAAATTGCTGTTATAGGAAAAACTCTATTAGAAACTAAAAATAAACTAAACGATGATATGCATTACTTTAGTCTTGCTTCTTTATTGATAAAGGATACAGGAATCAAGAGTAAGATCATCAAGCATTATTTACCTATTATGAATCAGATCATCAATAAGTATCTTGCTCAAATGGATTTCTTTGTTCAATTTGAACTGAGCGAATCATTTGAAGAAACTATTAAGAGTCGTCATAGAGATATCTTCACCTATAATAGTTTTAGTGAGGGAGAAAAAAGAAAAATTGATCTATCTCTTTTGTTTGCATGGAGAGCAGTTTCTCAATTAAAGAACTCATTAAATTGTAATCTTTTAATTTTTGATGAAGTATTAGATGGAAGTCTAGACGATGCTGCCACAGAATCATTTTTAACAATTTTAAAGGCTTTTCAAAAAAATATCAATATATATGTAATATCGCACAAACCAAAAGATATACTTCAAGATAAGTTTGAAGATCATATTACATACCGCAAAAAGAACAATTTTACAAAGATCGAACAATGAAATCACGAAAACAAGAAGCATACTCAAAAGACGAACCTGTATGGATTAAAACTATGGTTGAGGACGATGACCAAATAAGTGGTTTCGTGCTTCGTCATTCTAATTGGTGTAATTTTAATTGGGACAGAAAAGATTATAAACAAAATACTCTTAATCATATTAAAACAAATAAAAAACTATTCAAATTAATTTCAGGTGTTAATCACGATTCAGAAGGATTTAGAACAATTGGTGCCTTTTGTAGAATGCATGAATTGGGTTGTCCTCTATCAGATAAAATAATTACTAAAATAGAAAATACTCTAAAGCATCTTGCAACACAAAAACAAGAAACTCAAGCGATTGAACCTGTAAAGACTAGTATTCAATCTCGTATGGGTGATCGTTTAAATGAAATGATGCAAACCCTAGAGGAAAGAAGTGATAGATTTATTGAGTGTCTATCCACACAAACAAACTGTCCATTTAATCCTGAAGCATGGTTCAAGCAAGTGGAAATGAAAACGGTATATGTTCCTGCTCTCTTGAACATGTTTGAACCTCGTTTAAAAGAGATAGAACTTGCCATGAGCGGTTCTGATCTAGATTTAAAGGAAGGATACTCTTGGCTGTCTAAACCTAATCTAAGGCGTTTTGCAGAGTTTCACCGAGAGATGATAACTGCTCTACAGAACTTATCAAATAATAAGACCAGAAAGATTAGAAAGAAGAAAGTTAAGACTCCGCAAAAACTTGTAGAAAAACTTAAATATCAAAAAAATAATACAGAATTGGGTATTACATCCACAAATGCTTCCAACATAGTGAATTCTAAAATTATTATTTTATATAATGAAAAATATAAAAAGGTTTCCATATATCATCAATTAGATGCTAGAGGATTAACCATCAAGGGTCAGACTATACAGAATTGGGATTCCGATAAATCTCAAACAAAAAGCTTGAAGTCTCCCAAAAATATGCTACAATCTATGACTGGCACCGAAAAGGTTGTTTTAAATGCGTTTGAAAGAATTGGTAAGAAACCTACCAAAGTAACTGGTCGTATCAACGAAAACACTCTAATAATTAACTGTTTAAAATGATTCTAATAGATAACACACAAATCGTACTTGCAGCAATATTTTCTCAACAAAATGAAGAATTCTCTTTAGATGTTGCTCGCCATATTGTTCTTAATTGTTTTCGTAATTACAGAAGTAAGTATCACGCCGAATTCGGAGAACTAGTTATCTGTCGAGACTCTGGTAATCTTTGGCGCAAAGAAATTTTTCCACACTACAAATGCTCTAGAAAAAAGACAAGAAAGAGTGACGGTAAAGATTGGAAAAGTATTTACGATATTCTTAGTGTGGTTGCGAAAGAAATACAGACCAATTTTCCTTACAAATCAATTGCAGTAGATCACTGTGAAGCAGATGATGTTATTGCAACTCTTACTAAGAATTTTCATGATAAAGAAAAGATTATGATTATTTCTAGTGACAAAGATTTTAAACAATTATATCGTTATCCTAATGTGACTCAGTTTAGTCCTATACACGGCAAGATTGTGGTGTGTGAAGAGCCTGAACGATATTTATTTGAACATATTGTTTCTGGTGATTCTTCTGATAGTATTCCAAATATTCTTTCAGAGGATGATACCTTTGCGGTAGAAGGAAAGCGTCAAAAACCATTAACAGTAAAAAAACTTGCTTCGTGGCAACAGTTTGATGATGTTCCGCAGCAATACAGAGATAATATTATTCGGAATCAAAAATTGGTAGATCTTACATATATACCTATAGAATATGAAACGCAAATATTGGAAGAATATGCAAAAGAACCAATAGGCAAGCGAAGTATGATTTTTGATTACTTGATTGAAAATAAAATGAAATTGTTGATTGACCATATACAGGATTTTTAAAATGAAATATATTACAGAAATAATGAATGAGATTAGATTAGCAGAGACTGAACAAGAGAAAATAAATATTCTCAAAGCAAATCAATCACCAGAATTGGTGAGAATGATGGAATACGCATTCACTGATAAGTATTCTGTGGGTGAAATTGAAATTCCAAAATATAAAATTGATGATGCTCCTGTTGGATTTTCGTATACAAGTCTTAGCAGAGAATATAAAAATATTCCTTATTTTTTTGAATCGCATACAGGAATACAGAAACAAAAACGAGATCTTAAACTTAAAAATTTATTAGAATCTTTATATTGGATGGATTCTTCTGTTCTTGAAAATGCTTTGCTTAAGAAGATAGATAGTTTTCCCGTTACTCTAGATCTACTTCAAAAAGCATTTCCTGTTAATTTTAAATAAAGGAGATATGTAATGTCGGATAGCGATGATTTTTACGGAGAAGACCGTAGGGACGAGAAACGAACTCGTAAACAAAATACGAAGAAAAAGAAAAATAACGATAAAGTTTATCTACAGAATTTTATTTACAATAATCAGAATGAAGATAAAGACATCATGGACTTTTTTGAAAATGAAAATGGAGATTAATTATGGACAATGAGAATAAAGTACCTGAGCAGAGTGATGAAGTAATTTCCCAACCCAAAGCAGGATTTGCTACTAAAGCATCAAATTTTGCACAATCTATGATTTCTAAAGGATTGAAGGGAAATAAGGCAGATCCTGCGGTTACCGATTTAAGAAATATGAGTTGTAATGGAGATCCTGCAAGAAAACTACCACCGTGTTCTGAAAGACAAGACAGTGTAAATTTTCCTGGATCTTTCTTTTGCGGTGCGTGTGGATGTGGAGACAAGGAAATGACATTGTTAAAGGCAAGACAATTAAAAAATGGTGAAAATTCTTATTATAAATTAGAATTCCCAAAAGTGCATTGTCCTCTGAGAATGCCTGGCTTTACAAATTATACACCATCAGAAAATGGTGTTTCTGAAAATCCAAGGAAGAAATTTGTTGAACTTACCTTCGGTTTAGAGTATACTACTGATAACTCTAAGTGATGATCGTTTTAAATTTATATTATAGGAGAATGTGATGACTAGTACTACAATGAAGATTTCTAAGAATACTCTTGATGTCTTAAAGAATTTTGCGTCGATTAATTCCAACTTGTTGGTAAAACCAGGAAATGTTATTTCCACAATTTCGCCAGTAAAGAATGTGTTGTCTGAAATGACTGTTGAAGAAACTTTCCAAAATGAATTTGGTATTTGGGATTTGAATAAGTTCCTTGGAACTGTTTCACTTTTTAATGATCCTGAGTTTGAATTCAATGAAAAGTCTGTTACTATTTCAGGATCAAATGGTTCATCGGTTGTTTATCATTATTGTGAGCCAAAACTTCTGACAGTTCCTACGAAGAAGATCAAGATGCCTACCACGGCAGTTGTGTTTACCTTGACACAAAAAGCATTCTCGGATGTTCTTCGAGCCGCTTCAGTTCTGCAACTTCCTGATATTGGTATTCGTTACAATGTTGACGATTGCAAGACAGGTAAGATTGAAATCTTTGCTACTGATAAGTCTGTTCCTGGATCTAATTTTTATTCTTTGCCTGTTGGAGATTGTGAAACTGATGCATCATTCAAGATGTTCTTTAAGGTTGAGAATTTGAAATTGTTCACAGGTGATTACGAGGTTCAAATGTGCAAGGAAATTGTTAGTAAGTTTACTAATAATAATCTTGATTTGACTTATTGGATTGCTCTTGAAGCAGATTCTGAATACAAGGACTAAAATGGAAACAAATCCTGACCAGTTTCTCTGGGTCGAAAAGTATCGACCACAGAAGGTGTCTGACTGTATTCTTCCAGATAGCATAGGAAATTTCTTTTCTGAGATTGCAAAATCTGAATGGAAAGATATGCCAAATCTTATGCTGTCTGGCGGAGCAGGATGTGGAAAGACTAGCGTTGCCAAGGCTCTTTGCAACGAATTGGAAACCGATCATATTCTTATTAACTGTTCTGAAAACGGTAATATTGATACATTGCGAACCAAGATTCGTGACTTTGCTAGTAGTGTATCACTGAGTGGTGGTGGTAAAGTAGTAATCTTGGATGAGTTTGATTACGCAAATCCTCAAAGTATGCAACCAGCACTTCGAGGATTTATGGAAGAATTTTCCAAGAATTGTAGATTTATTATTACTTGTAATTTTAAAAATAAAGTTATTGAGCCACTACATTCTAGATGCACTTGCATTGATTTTCGGTTTTCAGGAAAAGAAAAGACTAAACTATCTACACATTTTTTTGAACGAGCAAAGACTATTCTTTCCAACGAAGGAATAAAATTTGATGAATCGGTTTTAGCAAAATTAGTTTTAAAGCATTCTCCCGATTTTCGTAGATTGATCAATGAACTTCAGAGATATTCTTCAACAGGTGCAATTGATTCTGGTCTGCTTGCAGAAACAGGAGATATTCCGACTGAACAGTTACTGAAACATATGAAGTCTAAGAATATGGATGAGATTCGAAAATGGGTGTTTTCTAATCTTGATAATGATCAATCAATGATTTTTAGAAAGATTTACGAAACTCTGTATGTTGAATTAGACAAGAATAGTATTCCTACTGCAATTATGATTATTGCGGATTATCAGTATAAATCTGCTTTTGTTGCTGATCAGGAAATCAATATGTTGGCGTGTATTGTACAAATAACAGTGGAATGTAATTTCAAATGAATCCCTTTGATGTTCTTAATAGTATAAATTATACAAAAAAGAATCTAATAGATGATGGGGTGTGTGAGGAAAAGCAGTATCTTCCCTTTATAGTTAATAAGGGATTATCCTATTTTCCTGATACACTTTTTCATGCAAACGAGATTAATTTCAGGAATTTTCTACCCAAAAAACTCCAATATGACTATTTGCTGTTTTCGGTCAGAAAGAGAAAAAGATTCTCGAAATGGCTTAAAAATGTTGAGCCTGTAGGCATTAAATGTGTTGCTAGATATTATAATATTTCATCAAGAAGAGCCGAAGAATATATGAAATTATTATCAAAAGCACAACTAAAAGTCATAACTGATATGTATAAAGATATAGATGGGGATTGATTGTTTTTTATACATATAGGTGATATTTTATCATTTAAATGTATTAGAAAGATTAATCATGGAAATCCCCTCATCTGATGTGTCAAATTTATTAGAAATTGTCCTAAAAACCGAGGACGATTTTCTAAAAATTAAAGAAACTCTAACGAGAATTGGGATTTCTTCTAATAGAGAAAATAAATTATACCAATCTTGTCATATTTTGCACAAACGTGGAAAATACTATATTGTGCATTTCAAGGAACTATTCTTTTTAGATGGTCTTCCTTCAAATATTGATGAAACTGATATTGGTCGACGAAACACTATTTCTAAATTGTTGGAAGAGTGGGGACTCCTTACAGTTACCGATAAAGAAAAAATGAATGCAATATTGACCCCATTAAATAAAATTAAAATTATACCATTCAAAGAAAAATTAAACTGGGAATTATGCCCTAAATATCATATAGGAAAAAAATCATGATAGGTGGAACATACGATATTATAGCAGAACAAGGATCGACTCTTGAAATTCAATTTGAATATTTGAATGAAAGTGATGTTGCTGTTAATATAACATCATCATCCAATGTTTTAAAATTTAAAATTCAAAAAACTTCAACAAAAACTGATTTGTTTCTTCTTGAAATAAATTCAGACGGATCTGGTCAGGAAGGATCTGTACCTTATCCTGATACCGATGCGTATTATGGTTCGTTGACTAAAACCGGATCTAGTGTTGGATCTTTTAAATTAACTATTAATGCTGAATCTATGGCTGAGTTTTCTTTGGGAACTTATTTTTACTATATTAGAATGGAAAATGGTTCCGTAGTAACTCCTCTTTGTAAAGGAAGATTTTCTGTAGAATCTAGAGTTAAATGACAAAATTAAAAGTAACCACAAAACAACCAAATAAAATTATTCCAGATTATAACGCCAATAAGATTAAAATTAAAAAACAAGGCGATATCTCAATTATGGTGAAATAATTATGGGTCAAAAAAGACTAATTCCTAATGGGTTTCAATTATTT
>Ga0114966_10003527_pt1 | contig 13688 bp, 11 predicted proteins | sample M_130207_XF_Meta_FD_87029 | JGI IMG/M metagenome (GOLD analysis project Ga0114966, IMG submission 87029) | Freshwater microbial communities from Lake Montjoie, Canada to study carbon cycling - M_130207_XF_MetaG | ecosystem: Environmental > Aquatic > Freshwater > Lake | place: Lake Montjoie... | reverse complement strand
CCATTTACGACACAGCCCATTACTGCAACGCGAAGCGGGACGGTCATTCCCTGTAAGCCGGCTTGAACTTTTTCAGCCAATGTATACACATCAACTTGAGCGCGACCACATGATGGGCACGAAACGATTTCAAGTTTGCGTTGACGTAAGTTAAGAGATTCAAGAATTGAGATTCCAACCTTAACTTCTTCAACGGGTGGTGCAGAAAGTGAAACTCGAATTGTGTCGCCAATTCCCTCAGCTAACAAAATTCCAAATGCTGTTGCAGATTTAATTGTGCCTTGGAAAATCGGTCCAGCTTCTGTAACACCAAGGTGTAACGGGTAATCACACTTTGCCGCCAAGATTCGATATGCATTTACCATCGTTACAGGATCATGATGCTTGACTGAGATTTTGATGTTAGAAAAGCCATGCTCTTCAAAAAGCGATGCTTCCCACAGTGCAGATTCGGCAAGAGCTTCAGGAGTTGCTTTGCCATACTTTGCAAGTAGCCGTGGATCAAGCGAACCGGCATTTACTCCGATACGAATCGGGATTCCGGCATCTCCTGCAGCTTTTGCAACTTCTTTAACTTTGTCATCAAATTGTTTGATATTGCCTGGGTTTACGCGAACCGCAGCGCACCCGGCATCAATGGCTGCAAAAATATACTTTGGTTGAAAGTGAATATCTGCGATCACTGGAATCTGTGATTTCTTTGCAATCTGAGCCAAAGCATCTGCATCATCTTGACTAGGCACTGCAACTCTGACTATTTGGCAACCAGATGCTGTTAGCTCGGCAATCTGTTGCAACGTTGCATTCACATCGGCAGTAAGAGTTGTGCACATAGATTGCACGCTTACAGGTGCGCCACTTCCGACAGCAACATTTCCAACCATCATCTGACGTGTTTTTCGACGAGGCGCTAGCGTTGGCAAAGGTGCGCTTGGAATTCCCAGATCAACCATGGCGCTATTGTGCCGTATCAAGCCTGGTTGCGCTAAAGATTAAGAATGACTGGATTAACAATGTCTGCCACTAAGAGCAGCACAGTAAGAGCTGCCAAAATGACAAATACGACCATGGTGATTGGGGTCAGCAAGGTCACATCAATTGCAGCAGGACGTGGGCGGCCGCGCAATCGTGCGTAAAAAGCGCGGAGTTCATCAGCGATAGCTACCGCCATGTGCCCACCATCTAAAGGCAATATAGGCAGAAGATTAAAAAGACCGACAAATATATTCAGGCTTGCGATAATTAAAATAAAAGTTGAGAGACGCTCTGTTATGGATAGAGCTTCACTTCCAATTGCTTGACCCGAGACTCGTGCTACACCAACAACACCTACCAAACCATTAGGGTCGCGTTTTTCTCCACCAACGGTTTGCCCCCATAGCGCTGGAATTTTGGAGGGAAGTTTTGTTAAAGACTTAGCACTTTCAACTAAAAATGACTTGGTAACAGTTGCTGAATTCTTAATGGCAGTAATTGGATTTGAACGCTTTAAGCCGACTTCGTTAATGATGCCAAGTACGTATCGCTTTTCCCCATCGATTACTTCTGATCTAGCTGATGCGGTAATTTGTAACTCATCTGCTCCGCGCTTGATAGTTAATGTCAAAGGCTTGCCTTGTGAATTTCGAATTACCTGTACGTCGTCATACCAGCTAGTCACTTTCTTGTTATCGATGGCAGTAACTTCATCACCGGCCAATAGGCCTGCTTCTTGCGCTGCAGAACCCTTAACAACTTCACTAATTGTAGGTAGCAGTTGATTTGTTCCTACAAAGGCGAACAAAACAAAGAGCAGGAGATATCCCAGAACAAAGTGCAGAAATGATCCTGCACCTAAAACAATTAATTTACGAGCAGATGAAGCTTTATAGAATGCTCGACCTTCTTCACCTTCAGGCATTTGATCACCTGGGGTCATTCCCTCGATCTTGCAGTATCCACCTGCTGGAATTGCCTTAATTCCAAACTCTGTTTCACCGCGCTGTTTTGACCAGAGGCGTGCACCAAAACCTAAGAAAAATTCACTTACTTTCATTCCATAGTGTTTAGCGGTGAGGTAATGGCCAAACTCGTGAATCATGACAGAGAGAAGTAGCGCAATAACAAAAGCGAGGATTCCTAGGAGCTGCATTATGGAGCCAATCGTAGTAGGTGTGCCGAAGCACGAGCACGTGCATCTTCTTCGATTGCACTGACATCTGCTAAATCTCGCAGCGAACTCACAGAGTTTTTCTCTAACTCGGAAACCACGCTGGCAATCACCGTGATAATCGATTTGAATTCAATCTTTCCGGCAATAAATCCAGCAACTGCAACTTCATTGGCTGCATTAAAGATTGCCGGCAAAACGCCTCCTGTTTGACCGCAGTGGCGCGCTAATTCAATGCTTGGAAACTTGGCCGAGTTAATTGGCTCAAAACTCCAGTTATGTGAAACTGTCCAATCAATCGCAGTTGTAGCTTGAGGCAATCGATCTGGCCAATTAATTGCATAAGCAATTGCACCTTTCATATTTGGTGGGCTTGCTTGCGCAATTGTTGAACCGTCATTGAATTCGACTAATGAATGCACAACAGACTGAGGGTGAATAACTGCTTCAATCTGGGCATAGGGCATTCCAAATAAATAATGAGCTTCAATGATCTCAAGACCTTTATTAACAAGAGTTGCCGAGTTGATTGTCACGACTGCGCCCATTGACCAAGTTGGATGTTTCAGGGCATCTTGCACAGAAATTCCATCTAAATGTGGACGATCTCTAAATGGCCCACCGCTTGCCGTCAGGATTAACTTATTAATTTCTGATTTTTTCCCAGCAAGTGAGCTTTGAAAAATTGCACTGTGTTCTGAATCAACGGGAATAATCTGTCCTGCTCGTGCTTTAGCCATCACTAAATCACCAGCTGCCACCAGGGATTCTTTATTTGCAAGGGCTAAGACATTTCCAGCATCTAGCGCTGCCAAAGTCGGACCTAGGCCAATCGAACCTGTAATTCCATTAACAACTACATCGCATTTAAGTCCTGCTAACTCCGTCGCAGCTAAATTGCCATCGATTACCGTTACCGACGGTAATGCAGCGCGAATTACTTCGGCGTTAGTTACTACTCCAACATATAAAACTTTAAATTTTTTGGCTTGTTCAATTACTAGCTCTGGGTGCAAGCCTGCACTAGAAATTGCGATTACTCTAAATAACCCAGGGTTACTTTCGATTACTTGCAAAGCCTGAGTACCAATTGAGCCAGTAGAGCCCAAAATAACTACATCACGCATTTATCGATCCAGAAGATTTTGTGTGGGTGAATATGTGGTTCCAGATCTGCGCTTTGCGATTGCGCTAAGCGCTTCGAGCACAACTCGGTTAGCCAAAATTACTGTGATATCTGCACTATCAAAAGCAGGCGCGACTTCTACAACATCAATACCCACAACTGGAAGTTCAAGACATATGCGGCGCACTGATTCCAATAGTTCACGGCTGGTCATGCCTCCAGGTTCTGGTGTTCCAGTACCTGGTGCCATTCCTGGATCAACTACATCGATATCTACTGATAAAAAGACGCCGTCGCATTGATCGGTCAAAATTGAAAACGACTCATCTAGGACTGTATTTAGGCCACGATGATGAATTTCAGTCATCTCATAAGAACGCATCCCTTGATCGCGCATCCAATCAAGTGTCTTTGAATCTGGCCAATAGCCACGCAAACCAAGTTGCAAGAATCTATCTCCGCGAACTGTGCCAGTATCAATTAATCGCCGCATCGGAGTTCCGTGGCCGACTAAAGCGCCCCATTGATCTTCGCCAGTATCTGCATGAGCATCAAAGTGAATCATTGAAATCTTACCCATGCCCCGATGGCGTGCGATGCCTGCAACATCGGCAGATGCGATTGAGTGATCTCCACCTAAAATAACTGGAATTGCTCCGGCGCGCAAAATCTTTTCGGTAGCTTGCGCCAGAACTTCAAGAGATGCAACTAAATCACTTCCTGGCATTAATAAGTCGCCAGCATCCACAACTTTCATCTCTTTTAATGAATCTATTCGAAGCGCTAAATGTGGGCGTTCGGCATCATGTGGCAGATAATCTCCACCGCGAATTGCTTGTGGGCCAAACTTTGCACCTGAACGATGTGAGGTTCCACTGTCAATTGGTGCACCAACAATCACAACATCAGCATCGGCATAAGTTGATTCAACATCTAGATCACAGCGCTCGATTCCAAGGAAAGTGAAATCTGGACCGTACATGTTGCCGTGATTAGTCATGGCTTAAGAATAGAGGTAAAGCTTAGGAATCAAAGCCTAGGCCAAGGGCATCTAAGAATCTGAGCCATAAATTACGCTTACCCTTATTTTGATCTGCCCGGTTGATTGACCACTGCGTGAGTCGGATAAATAAAAATTTAAATGGTTCTGGCGGGAATGGCAAAGGCTTCTTTCGTACCATCTTTAACTGTGTTCGTTCATTATCAACACCATCGAGTAAATCCAACATCACTTGTGCGCCAAAACGTGTCGAGCCGACTCCAAGTCCGGTGTAACCCAAGACGTATGCCACGCGACCACCGAAAGCTTTGCCCCAAAAAGGTGAGAAGCGAGAACATGTGTCAATCGCTCCTCCCCATCCGTGGGTGAACTTAATTCCTTTTAGCTGCGGAAATGTTTCTAAGAAAGCTTGGGCTAAATGGGCATATGTCTGTGCATCTGATTCATACTCTTGGCGAACTTTTCCGCGGAAGTTATAAATCGCATCATAGCCACCCCACAAAATCTCATTGTCTTTAGTGAGACGGTAATAGTGGAATTGATTTCCAGCTTCGGATAAACCTTCACGTTCTTTCCAGCCAATTGACTCCATTTGCTCTGGGGTCAAAGGTTCAGTTACTAATTGGAAGTCATACACCGGAACAACATATTTATGTGCTCGCTTAATCAGAGATTTGAAGACATTGGTGGCTAAAGCAACTTTCTGTGCATAGACAGATCCATAAGGTGTATGAACAATCATTCCGCTGCTTGTGCGCTCAAGCCATTCAACATGTGTATTTTCAAATATTTTTACACCAAGTTTTAAACATGCGCGTTCGAGTCCCCACACTAATCGAGCAGGATCAACCAATGCGGTTCCATCTGGATCCCAAAGTGCTGCCTTAGATAATGGTGAGTTAACACGTGCTTGGATCTGCTCTTGATTTAATACTTCAACATGATCACCAAATGAGTTACGTAGATTTGCTTCCTCTACAAGGCCTTCAATCTGCCATTCTTCATTTGCAATTCGAAGTTCGCCCGTCCATTCAAATTGGCAGTTAATTCCGTAGCGTTTGATTGTTTCTTCGATTGCATCAAGATTTTCACGGCCTAAGCGCTCAATCACTGCCATCTCATCTTTAAAACGGCTATAACCATTCATAAATCCATGTGTCAGGGAGTAGCTGCAAAAACCACCGTTGCGACCAGATGCCCCAGCACCAGTTTCTCGCTGCTCAACAATAATTACTTCGCGCTCAGGGTTTTGTTCTTTAGCAAGTAGCGCGGTCCAAAGACCTGTGTAGCCAGCACCAACTACACATAAATCGGTAGTGACATCACCAATTAGCGTTGGGTTTGGTTGTGGTTCTAGTGGATCTTGATCGAGCCAATACAAAGCTGGCTGCATATGTGAAAGATGCTTGAGAATATAAGGGTCGATGTTTGGCATCGCGCTATCCGGCCTTAACCGGAATCACCCCTTCAATCACTACTCGTAGTTGGCCCGGGTCCTCCGGAACCTAACCCCATAACGCAGATTCTCTTAAACAACCTGTAGTTCGTTATGGACTATGCCAATATTAGCGGGTTTTCTTTCGCTTGACGAGTTGCCCCGCAATAACAATTGCTAAAGCTAGGAAAAACATGGCTGAACCGATGACATTTGCCTGCGCAGGGATTCCGCGTGCGGCTGAGACGTATACGAACTTAGGGAAAGTAATAAGAGTTCCGGAATTGAAATTAGTAATGATGAAATCATCGAAGGAAAGACTAAAAGCTAAAAGTGCAGCGCCGGCAATACCTGGAGCAACTAACGGCAAAGTCACTCTGCGGAAAGTTTCAAGTTCATTTGCGTACAAATCCATTGCAGCTTGTTCAAGGCGTGGATCTAGGGATGCAATTCGAGCCTTAACGGTTACGACCACAAAAGAAATACAAAATGTCACGTGTGCGATAACCGTTGGCCAAAAACCTGGATTAATCTTAAAAACAAGGAACAAAGAAAGCAGCGATGCACCTAGAACAATTTCTGGAGTCGCCATCGGCAAAAAGATTAAAAGGTTTGAGCTAGAGCGACCTTTGAAATGGTATCGACCAATTGCAAAAGCAATCATGGTTCCAAGAATTGTTGAAAAAATAGTGGCTAATAGGCCGATTTTAATGGAATTACCTAATGCGTTACAGACTTCAGGAGCACCGCAAGGATTCTGCCAGTTGTCTAAAGTGAAACCCTTCCAGATTAAATTGCTTTTACCGGAATCATTAAATGAAAACGCAAATGTGTAAGCAACTGGGATGAAGAGATAAGTGAAACCGAAAATCATATAAATGCGAAGTAAGTTGCGACCAAACCATCTAGAAAAACGCGCTTTAAACGGGATCGTTGGGATAGATGCATCCTTAATCTTTTGTGTCATACCAACTCCTCCGTTCCGGCTTTTCTAATATAGAGAGTAACTAATATCAAGATTGCAGCCATCAAAGTGAAAGAAAGCGCGGCGGCGGTTGGGTAATCTACGATTTTGAAGTATCTAGATTCAATAACATTTCCGATCATCTTGGTATTTGGGCTTCCAAGAATTGCCGCATTTACATAGTCACCTGCTGCCGGAATAAAGGTCAGCAAAGTTCCGGCAACTACTCCAGGCATTGAAAGTGGCACGGTAACGCGGCGAAATGCGGTGATTCCATTGGCGTAGAGATCTCCGGCAGCTTCAATAGTTCGAGGATCAATGCGCTCAAGAGATGCATAGAGTGGCAAAGTCATAAAAGGTAAAAAGTTATATGTCATTCCGGCAACAACAGCAACTGAAGTTGAAGTCAAAGTTGTTTGTTGACCAATTATATGAAGTGAACGTAAGCCCGGCACAACAAATCCCTCTTCACCAAGAATTTGTTTCCAGGCGATTGTTCGAAGTAAGAATGATGTAAAAAATGGTGCCACTACAAGGACGAGCAAAATATTTTTAAACTTGCCTGATTTAAACGCGATTGCATAAGCCAATGGATAGGCGATTGCTAAAGCTAATACCGTTGCAAGAGTTGCATACAGAAAAGAACGGCCAAACTGTTCCTTGTTATCTAGAAATGCTTGGACATAATTACTAAAGGCCAAAGTTTGCTCGTACTGCCCGGTGTCTCCCCCAGCAATTGGTGTCTGTGTAGAAGTTTGCGCAAGGTTGATAATTGGCAGAATAAAGAATGTAAAAAGGAAGGCAAAGCCTGGAAACAGGAGTAGGTAAGGAACACGTACCTTTGGCAAGGACACGTTATTCCTCCTCTAATTCCTCAGGATTAACTTCAGTGCCAGCTTCAATATCTTCATCGCCGCGCAAACCAAAAGTGAAGTTGGGTTCCCAAGAGATATTTACTTCATCGCCCTTATCAAATGGTGGCACTCCGTCATCATTTTGCTCAAAGACCATAACTTCTTGACCCCAGGGCATTGCAACAACATATTGAGTACTGACGCCAATATATGAAACATCTTCAATTCGACCACCCGTAAGTTGATTACCTCTTACTGAGGTGCCAAGCAATGAAATTCTAAATTTCTCTGGGCGAATTCCTGCATACATTGAATTATCAACTGCGTGGCTTCGGTTCTTTGGCATTGAAATCTTTTGTCCAAATAAATCTACAACTAAATTATCACCGTCGTTGCCTTCGATTTTGCCCTTAATTAAGTTGGATTGGCCCAAGAAGTTGGCAACAAAGGCCGTCTTAGGATTGTCATACAAATCAGCTGGTGAGCCCATTTGCTCGATTTTTCCTTCGTTCATGACAGCGATTGTGTCGGCCATTGTCATTGCTTCTTCTTGATCGTGAGTGACGTGAACGAAAGTTAATCCAACCTCGCGCTGAATCCACTTGAGTTCAATCTGCATCTGGCGACGAAGTTTTAGATCTAGTGCGCCAAGTGGCTCATCAAGGAGTAATAACGCTGGACGGTTAACGATTGCGCGCGCAAGTGCAATGCGCTGTTGCTGACCACCAGAAAGTTGGGTTGGCTTGCGCTGGGCTAAGTGTGGAAGTTCCACAAGGTTGAGAACTTTGTCTACCTGTTCTTTAACATCTTTAATACCGCGACGGCGCAAACCAAAAGCGATGTTTTCAAAGATTGTTAAATGTGGAAACAGTGCATAGTTTTGAAAGACAGTATTAATGGGGCGCTGATATGGGCGCGTAGTTGTAATGTCGGTATCACCTAAATGAATACTTCCAACCGTTGGTTCTTCAAGTCCAGCAACCATGCGAAGTGTTGTGGTTTTGCCACAACCTGATGGGCCAAGGAGGGCAAAAAATGATCCTTTTGGAATCGTTAGCGTCAGATCATCTACTGCATTGAAATCACCGTATGACTTAGTGATACGAGTGAGTTTGAGATCGCCTCTTGCTGAAATTGAATCCTTTGACACTAGTTACCTTGTGCCTGCTGGAAAGCTTCTGACCACTTAGTTTCCTCTTCGGGTGAAAGTGAGCGGAATACATTTAGACGAGATGCAGTCTTTTCAGTTGGGAAGATGTACTCACTTGTTGCAAGTTCAGGAGCAATTTTTTCCATCTCAGCTTGTGCACCTTTAACTGGGCACACGTAGTTAACGTAAGCAGCAACTTCAGCAGCAACTGCTGGTTCGTAATAGTAATTAATCATCTTTTCGCCATTTAACTTACCTTCAGCTGATGCCGTTGAAGGAATCATCAAGTTATCACCTGAAATAGTTCCGCCGGCTTCAGGAATTGCGAAATCAAACTTTCCTTCATTTTCTGAAGAAAGAATGAACATATCTCCTGACCAACCAATAACTGCAGTTGCATCTCCTGATGTCAGATCTTCTGCGTATTCATTGCCCTTAACACCACGAATCCAACCATCTGAAATCTTGCCCGCCATGAAATCAACGGCGTTCATGAATTGATCCTCAGTTACCTTTGTAATATCTACGCCTTGACCCAACAAAATTACGCCAATTGTGTCGCGCATTTCAGTGAGAACAACGATCTTTCCCTTGTTCTGTGGAGCGAATAAATCATCGAGTGTTCGAATTCCCTTTGGATTTTTTTCAACGTTCCAACCAAAACCACCCATAATGCCCTGCCAAGTCAGAGTTGATTCACGGTTTGGGTCATATGAAGGTGAAGCTAGTGAATCCAAGATATTAACTTTATTAGGAATATTTCCTGCATCAAATTTTTGTGTATATCCAAGACGAATCCAGCGGGCTGCCATCCAGTCTGTTGGTGTTACAACGTCATACCCAATGTCTTCACCAAGTTTAAGTTGTGCCTGAACTTTTCCATAGAACTCATCGTTGTCGTTGTAGTCTTCAAAATACTTAGCTTCGATTCCGCTTTGTTCTGAAAACTTAACAAGAGTTGGATATGTCTTTGAAGCTTCATCAAAATCTAGATATAAAGGCCAGTTGCCCCAACGAACAGTATTTGCATCACCGCCAGCAGAAGATCCTCCGCCGCCACATGCTGCAAGTAAACCTGCTGCACCTAAACCACCTGCGCCAGCTAAAACTGCACGACGTGAAACCTGCGTTCCTAAAATTGAACGGGCTTCTGGTGAGAGTGAACGCTCTGTTGCCATACTGATTTACTCCTTATTGTGGGTTCTTGATGTACTGGGTACTTCAGGCGAAATACTACGCCCCAAGGTTGGTCATTACGTGCTTGATTCGTGTGTAATCTTCAAATCCATACGCTGAAAGATCCTTGCCATAACCAGAGCGCTTGAATCCACCGTGAGGCATCTCGGCTACAACTGGGATATGGGTATTGATCCAGACGCAGCCGAAATCAAATGCCTTTGCCATCCGCATCGCCCGGCCATGATCTTTGGTCCAGACACTTGATGCCAGGCCATATTCGACGCCATTGGCCTTTGAAATCGCATCAGCTTCGTCGGTGAACTTTTGAACAGTGATAACTGGTCCGAAGATTTCACTTTGAATCATTTCATCATCCTGTTTTAAATCAGCAACCACGGTTGCTGGGAAGAAGAAACCTGGCTTATCAAGGGCGCTTCCACCAGTCATTACTTTGGCGTGAGACGGCAGACGATCAAAGAAGGCGCTGACTCGTGCCAGTTGATTTGCGTTATTGACTGGGCCTAAGAAGACATCTTCTGCAGGTGAACCAATTGCAATGCCCTTGGCCTGTTCAGTTAACAAAGCTACGAACTCGTCATAAGCGCCAGCTTCGACCAGAACGCGAGTTGCCGCGGTGCAGTCTTGGCCAGCGTTGAAATATCCGGCGATCGCAATTGCTTCGGCTGCCGCAGGTAAATCTGCATCGGCATAAACAACTACTGGGGCTTTACCGCCAAGTTCAAGGTGTACTCGCTTTAGCTGCGTGGCGGCAGATTGTGCCACTTGAATTCCAGCACCGACTGATCCTGTAATTGAAACCATGTCTGGGCGTTTGTGTTCGACCACCATTCGTCCAGTTTCGCGTTCGCCGCAAACTACATTGAAAACACCGTCGGGTAAAAATTCTGACATGACATTTGCCATCCATACTGTCGATGCTGGCGTTGTATCACTTGGTTTTAATACAACAGTATTTCCAGCTGCAATGGCCGGTGCCCACTTCCAAACGGCCATCATCATTGGATAGTTCCACGGTGTTACTTGACCAATAACTCCAACAGGTTCGCGGCGAATCATTGAGGTCATTCCTGGCATGTATTCGCCGGCAGATTTTCCTTCAAGATTTCGTGCAGCTCCAGCAAAGAAACGAATCTGATCAACCATCGGTGGAACTTCTTCAGTTGTTGTTAATGAGATTGGCTTGCCAGTATTGGTAGTTTCAATTTCAATAATTTCATCTGCTCGAGACTCGATTGCATCTGCAATTTTAAGTAATGCACGCTGGCGCTGAGATGGAGTTGAATCACGCCATCCTGGAAAGGCATCACTGGCAGCCTTAAATGCCGAATCAACATCGGCAGCATTTGATTTAGGTGCATTGGCATATGCCTGACCCGTTGATGGATTAATAAGTGAAGTTGTTTCGCCGGACTTGCTGTCTACGGCCTTGCCGTTAATAAAATTCGTTAACTTTTCCATGGCCTTGATACTAGTTAATTCTTTTCCTTTTCACTAGCGGCTAATTGGCCACAGGCCCCATCGATTTCGCGGCCTCTCGTGTCGCGGACAGTAACTGGGACGCCATAACTTTCTAAAATACGGACAAATTCAGCTTCATCTTCGCGACGAGATGCAGTCCACTTAGATCCAGGGGTCGGGTTGAGCGGGATCAAGTTGACGTGGGCGTTGCGGTTTTTCAGTAACCGGCCAAGTAAATCTGATCTCCATGACTGATCATTGATGTCTCGAATCAGGGCGTACTCAATCGAATATCTGCGGCCAGTTTTCTTCTCATATGCATCCGCCGCGGCAAGAACTTCCTTTACTTTCCACCGTGAATTAATTGGAACTAAAGAATCACGCAGTTCATCATCTGGAGTGTGTAGTGAGACAGCCAACGTAACAGATAAGCCTTCTTGGGTAAGTTTTTCGATTCCATTTACCAAACCAACTGTTGAAACGGTAACCGAGCGGGCGCTAATTCCTAGACCTTCAGGATTTGGATCGGTAATATTTCGAAGCGTTCGCATTACCGCGTTGTAGTTTGCGAGAGGTTCACCCATTCCCATAAATACAATATTTGAAAGTCTGGCTTCTCCCCCAGGAAGTTCCCCATTTGCACATGTGCGAGCCGCTGCAACAATCTGTTCTGTGATTTCACCGGCACTTAAATTTCGAGTTAATCCGGCTTGACCTGTTGCACAAAATGGACAGTTCATTCCGCAACCGGCCTGGGATGAAATACATACCGTGACACGATCGGTGTAACGCATCAAGACTGACTCGACTAGTACGCCATCATGTAATTTCCACAAATCTTTACGAGTCATGCCACCATCGCACTCAACCGAGCGAACAAGTTCAATTAACTTTGGCGTGAACTGTTCGGAAATTCTTTGGCGCATTTCTGCCGGAATATCTGTCCAATTTGATGGATCATTAGAAAGATGCGTGAAGTAATGCGTTGCAACTTGATTGGCTCTAAATGCAGGTAAGCCCAATGATTTCGCTAATTCACGGCGCTCTTCAGGTGAATAATCGGCTAGATGTTTTGGGGCTTTTTTCCTTTGAACTGGCTCATCAAAAACTAATTTAATCTCCGGCGTACTCATAGCCAACGCTTCACAAGCTCTAGCGCTAACCATAACGCCGGTGCTGAAATCAATACTGAATCAAGTCGATCCAAAATTCCACCATGGCCAGGAAGAAGCGATCCCATATCTTTTAGTTGTAAATCACGCTTCATGGCGCTTTCAATTAAGTCACCGCATGTTGCAGTAAAAACAATCATTAGCCCGACAACGGCGCCAATCCACCAATCCATAGACAAGATATATGCGAAGGAAAGTGAGCCACCGACAACAGTGAAAACAAGTGAGCCAATTAAGCCTTCCCAGCTTTTCTTTGGACTAATAGTTGGAACCAAGGGGTGCTTACCCAGCAAAACTCCCACGGCATATCCAAATGTGTCATTACACCCAACCAACACAACAAAAGTCATCACTCGTTCTAGGCCGTTATTTGGACGGGCCAGAAGAATTAAGAATCCTGCTAAGAATGGTAAGTATAAAAGTGAAAAAGTTGTAGCCGTTGCACTTTGAACAAAGCCCTCGGGGCCTTTGGTCAAAAGTTGGATAAGGAGCAATGGGATTGCGATTGCAGTTGCAATTGCCAGTCCCGCAACTCCGCCGTTCCACGTTGCATACGTTAAACCAAGTGCACCTGCTGCAAGGGAGACAACTGAGATGTAAATATCGCGCGCACCAAAAGCGCGCACAATTTCACGAATACCAAATAAAACCGCTACTACTACAACTACGGCGAAAATCTCACGGTGATAAGCAAGGGCAAACCAGATCAGAGCAATTAGCGATAATGAAACAATAATAGACGGCCCGAGTTTTCGCCCAGCCCGCTTGTTAATGGCATCATTAATCGATTGGAAATCAGACATCGGAAACAAACTCCTTAAACTTCGAGGAGTTCGACCTCCTTGTGCTTGAGCAATTCATCAATCTTTGCCACATGATCTGAAGTAATTTTTTCAAGCTCTTTTTCACCACGTGCTAAATCATCTTTGCCAATGTCGCCATCTTTTTCCATCTTTTCCATCGCCTCTTTTGCAGCACGACGGATATTTCGCATTGAAATCTTTGAGTCCTCTGCCTTGCCCTTGGCGACCTTGATGTACTCCTTGCGACGCTCTTCTGTTAGTTGAGGGAAATTGATACGAATAACCACGCCATCATTGCCTGGGTTAACACCTAAATCTGATTCGCGGATAGCTTTTTCAATACTAGCCATAGCGCCTTTATCAAATGGTGCGATTGT
>Ga0114966_10003526_pt1 | contig 13690 bp, 19 predicted proteins | sample M_130207_XF_Meta_FD_87029 | JGI IMG/M metagenome (GOLD analysis project Ga0114966, IMG submission 87029) | Freshwater microbial communities from Lake Montjoie, Canada to study carbon cycling - M_130207_XF_MetaG | ecosystem: Environmental > Aquatic > Freshwater > Lake | place: Lake Montjoie... | reverse complement strand
TGACCGCCAAGATTATAGCCGAGGCAGCGGCGGAACTGCGGAAGCTGCACGCGGAGATGATCGAGGCCGGTGACGCGCCGGGCGGCGTCTATAGCCTCAAGCGTCACATGGAGGCCGATGTTCGGTTCATCCGCGCCGCCAAGGACAACGTGCCAGCCCTCCTCGACGCGCTGGAGCGGTACGAGAAGGCCCTTCGCGAAATCGCCTCGTTCGATGACAAGTTCGGCAACGCCCACCTCAACGCAGGCGGCAGTTACGCTGCATTCGATGAGCCGGGCTCCGTCAAGCTCGCCCGCGCTGCACTGGAGGAGACGAAATGAGCATCTCCGCCAACATGATCCTGCTCGGCATCGCGCTCCTGCTCGCTGCTGCTGCGCTCTCAATCTAGCAGTCTAGTTCACTCCGCTGCGCTCCGTCTGTTCTGCAACTCACGCCATCCGAAACTGGAGAAACCAATGAGCGACACACACGACGACACGCCAGAGCCCGGCAATACACGCCGGCAGTCGCGCGACCTCAACGAGCTGTTCGCCGCGCTCGCCAAGGCGCAAGGCGACATCGAGGGCGCCAAGAAGGACAGTGACAATCCGCACTTCAAGAGCAAGTATGCCGACCTCGCTAGTGTGTGGGCCGCCGTGCGTGCGCCCCTCGCCAAGAACGGGCTGGCCGTCATGCAGTGGCCGCGCACCGTGGGCAATGGCGTCGAGGTCGAGACGATCCTGGCACACGCCAGCGGCCAGTACATGAGCGATGTGTTCTGGGTGCCGTGCAACAAGATGGACGCCCACGGGCTCGGCAGCGCCACGACCTACGCGCGCCGCTTCTCGCTGGCGAGCATCTTGGGCGTGGCCCCCGAGGACGACGACGGCAATGGCGCGGCTATCGGCGCTCATGGACAGGCTGGCGCTGGGTCCGACTTCCGCCCCGCAGGCCGCCGCCCTACCGGCAACATGGCTGCCGAAGCCGAGCGCGACGGCACCCTCGATACGACGCGCGCCAAGGGATCGCTGACGCCGCCAAAGGGCAAGCCGACGCCGGCCGAGAAGGCGCTGGACTGGACCGACAAAGCCATTCAGACACTCAACCTTTCCGCTCAGACGGTCGAGAGCTTGGGCAAATACTGGACGGACAACGCCGACAAGATCGGCTGGCTGGAGGCCAACGCGGCGGAACAGCATGAACGCCTGCTGATCGCCTTCGACAACGCCCGCGACGCGGCCAAGGCCAAGGTGTCGGCATGAGCCTCAGCAACAATCCCCCGCTGGCCGACCGGCTGGCCGTCGACTATCAGTCTCTCGCCGACGAAATCGCCGCCGCGCTGCATGGCCTCGACACGCCCAGCGTCACCAGCGACGAGGACGCGGCAGCTATCGGCGCCATCGGTAAGCAGCTTGTCGCCCTCGCCGCCAAGGCTGAAAAGGCCCGCAAGGCCGAGAAAGACGAATACCTGCGAGCCGGCAAGCAGGTCGATACGTTCTTCGGTGACATGGTGGCGAGCCTGAACGCTCTCGTGCTGGCCATGCGGGCCGCCGTGGGGGCCTACCAGACCAAGAAGCGGCAAGCGGCCATCGAAGCCGAGAGGATCGAGCGTGAGGCCGCCAAAATCTTTGGCGGGGATGCCCCGGAACAGGTCGCACCCAAGGAGACGGTTCGCATCGTCGCGCCCTCCGGTGCGCCGGCTGTCAGCGGCACGGTCAAATGGGCCTATGAGGTGACGGACCTCGATGCCGTGCCGCGCGAGCTGCTGATGTTGAACGAGGACGCCGTGCTGGCCAAGATCGCGGGATTGAAAGCCAGCGTGAAGGACATCGGCAAGGCGTCTATTCCGGGGCTTCGCCTGTTCGAGAAGGTACAGGCGCGGTTCGGATGACCACCCGATTCCTCGAAACCGAGCAGGACCGCCGCATTCTGCTTCGCTTCATCGAAGGCCAGCCACTGCCTTTGACCGTCTCCCTGTCCAAAGGCGGCAAGCGGACCCTGAAACAGAACAAGCTCCAGCGGCTATGGCTGGGCGAGATTGCCGAACAACTCGGGGACCAGACGCCGGAGGAAGTCAGGGGGTATTGCAAACTGACAATCGGCGTGCCGATTTTGCGAGCCGAGAAAGACGCATTCCGCGAGCGCTATGACGCAATCGTGAGGCCGCTGCCATACGAGCAGAAGTTGGCGCTGATGATGGAGCCGTTCGACTTCCCGGTCACGCGGATGATGACGACAAAGCAACATACGGCCTACCTGGACGGCGTGCATCGGCACTTTTCAGAGAAGGGGATCGCGTTGACCGATCCGGGCGATCTGACGGGGAGGCAGGAATGAGCAAGATGGTTCGCAGAGTGCAGCGCCAGTATGGCATTGTGTGCGCAAGCGCCGATGGCGTTGCTTTGAGGTGGGATCGCCAGTATCCGCCCGACAGATCGACGGCCGACAAGGTTGAGATTGGCAAGAAGCTGCGCGCGCTGATCTCCCCCACTAAGTCCGACGTGGACGCCATTATCGGCAACGAATCTTGGACCGGCGTTATGTGCGGGTCATGCTACAAATACCACCTGCACGGCGCTTCATTCGGCTCCGACTATCCATCCGAGATTTGCGTTGATTGCATGACGGAAGCATTGAGCGACTTGCGCGCTGAAATTGAGAAGGCGAAGGGATGATCCGCAAGGGCCTCAACCGTCGCAGCGCGCGGCGGCTCGCAAAGCACGCGGGGGATATACCGACCACGATCCGCAAGGCCATGCCGCCAACTCGCCGTCTCAAAATATGGGAAGCGCACGGCGGATATTGTATTCTGTGCCGTGAGAAGATCGACGGTGCGCGTGAGCCCTGGATCATCGAGCACAAGATCGCATTGGGCCTTGGCGGCGAGGATACGGACGCCAACTGCGGTCCAGCCCACGAACACTGCCGGCGCGCGAAAGACAAGGACGACGTACCCCGCATTGCCAAAGCAAAGCGGATGAAGATGAAACACCTAGGAATCAAAAAACCTCCATCGTTCCGAAAGCCTGCCGGCATGCGCTTCGATTGGAAGACCGGAAGATACGTGCGTTCAATCGACGGAGCAGGAACATGAGCGATGCACTGGAGGCGGCGCGGCTGATGATCGAAAAGGCGCGTCGCATGGTCGAGATCAACGACAAGATCAAGGCGCGCGGCGAAGTCTCTCCAATCTGGGAAATCGCTGAAATGTCCGCCCTTCTCTCAGTCGCCGCCGAGCGTGACGCTGCGGTGGCTGAGGTGGAAGCGCTTCGGGGCATCATCAAGAGAACCGCGAGAGAGACCTTGGCCGATTCTCGATCATTCCGGGCAGCCACTATCGAGGAGTGTGCGAAGGTGGCGGATGCCTATGCCATCGCCCCGATGGGCGAGGACTGCTGCGCCGTTGCCTACGGCATCGCCGACCGTCTCCGCTCTGGCTTGGCAGGCAAGCCATGATCCGCATGGTAGCCTTGATGCTCGCCGCCGCTGGCGTGTGGGTGGTGCTCGTGGTCGCCGCGCGTGCGGATATAGACCCGGAAAAGCCGGACTGGCCGATGATCGTTGGCTGCGCGATGACGCCATTCCCAAAGCGCGCGCACGCCGACGACACGTCAGACGAATACCGCCGCAAGCTCGACCTGTTCTGGGAGATCAGGGATTGCAGGCTGATGTTGCTTGCCAGAGACGCGGGATGGCGAGCGGCTGGGCGGCCGACATCCTCAAACCAATATCCGCCGACCGGGATGAACAGACCGGGTGATTATCGCTAAGAATTCTTGTGCGTAAGGACACTGTATGGTAGCAGTGTCGGGCCGGCAGAGAGCGTCAACTCTCAGATGCCGGCCCTGACCAAAGGACGAGGGCTCGTCGCTGTGGCTTTTCATTTTCTATTCTTTTGCGCGCGGTCTTTCAATCAGCCGATTGAAGCGCCGCGTCTGCATTCGGCGGGGCATTGCACGGCAAGCCTTGGCTGGGAGAGGCTTGGCCCGGTAAGGCCCGGTGTGGCAAGCCCTGGCGGTGTCCGGTCGGGCGCGGCGTTGCGGGGTTGGCTCTGGTGAGCCGAGGCGAGGTTTCATTTATCAATTTAGGCGGCGGGCCGTGGCAGGACTCGGCAGTGTTGGGGCACGGTAAGGCCCGGCAAGGTCAGGTCAGGCACGGTTAGGCGAGGTTTCTTTTATCAATTTTGGCTGGGTCTGATCAGGCAAGCAAGGGCCCGGTTTGGTTAGGCAAGGCCGGGTTCGGTGTGGCAAGGTTTTTAACAGGAGAGAGAAATGGCAACAGCACTTAAGGTCGTGAAGGACGTGACGAACGGCGGCGAAGACGCCATCAACATGAGCGAACCCTACAGGGCATCGGTCACAATCAGCGGTCACGCCGACATTCTGTTCCACCGATGGAACAACGAGGCTGTCGCGGAAAAGGCCGCCGCCGTCAAAGGATCGAAGGCTAAGAAAACCGACAACATTGAATCCTACGTCTGGCGCAACGAGGAAGGTTTCCTCTGCCTGCCGGGCGAGTACCTCCGCGGTGCCATCGTCATGGCCGCCAAGTTCCACCAGGACCCGCGCTCGCCGCGCAAGAGCGCCATGGACCTGTTCAAGGCCGGCGTCGTCAGTCTGACCGATCTCGCCTCGCTCGGCGCGAAGGATTGGGACTACGAGGACAGCCGGCGCGTCGTCATCCAGCGCAGCGGCATCACGCGGACGCGGCCTGCAATGCGCAAGGGCTGGAAGGCGACCGTCGATTTGATGATTACGACGCCTGAATATATCGGCCCGGAATTTCTACAGAGCGTCATCACGAAGGCCGGGCTACTCGTTGGCGTCGGCGACTTCCGCCCGACTTACGGCCGGTTCGGCATCGTCAATTTCGAGGTTCTTGCGGATTAGCACGGCAAGGTACGCTAGGCTCCGGCGCTGCTGGGTAGGGTGTGACAGGGTATGGTTGGGCGAAGCTAGGACGGGCACGGCGGGACGTGGCGAGGTATGGTCTAACCGCATCTTTTCTTAAACTCGACGTTGTGCGTCGCGATCTCAAAGAATAGCGAGTACCAGATAGTCGGCGCGGCCCGCAGTCCGTCGTCCTGTTGAGGCGTCGTGTTGATCCTGCGGAATGCAGCGCAGCTCGTGTCAGCGGCTATTACAGGGGGTGCCGTCGTGCAACCGGCGCAGAAGCTCGTCAACGCTAACGCCGCTACAAGCGCTGTCCACGCCCGTCCTTTGTTTCGCAGCATCGTGCAAATCCTTCAGTGATTGTGCCGCCTGGGCGAGCGCCTGTTTCGTCGCGGCTTCTCGCTGCCATGCTGCCTTGAGCGCGAAGCCTTCCGCCACGGCACCGACGCCCAGCACGACAATGACCACGCACATGATGGCGGGGAGGTTCATCGTGCTGCCCCTATCGCCACAAGGCAGACGGCAGCGCAGCCGACGACAACCCACAGCCAATAGGTTTCGCACCACGCGCGCACGTCGCGCCAGAGGTCGAGAAGCTGCTGTTTCATGCCGCCACTCCCGCGAGGTCCATGCCCTTCTCGATTTCGTTGCCGGTGTACGGATTGCCGCCACACTCGACCATGATGATGCCCGTCACGATGGCGCGCATGATACGGCGCTTCTCTATATCAACAGGGTGGTCCGGTTCGACGGCGGCGGCTTCGCAGACCCGCTGAATGTAGCCTGCCGTGTTGTTCTCGTTCGGTGGCGCCCATCGGCTGATAAAGCTGCGCACGGTGCGAATGCCGAGCCGGTCGCGGTAGGCTCGGAGGTTCTTGACCATTGCGCGAATGCCGTGCTCCGCATCGATGAAGACGCAGAACCGGCCGTGAGTGAGTTCCGCCCGCTGCACGTCGTTCACGCACTTGGCGATGTCGCGGATTTCACCGTTCCATGGCGGCTCGCTGCGGTCCAAATTTCCCGCGTTATTATTGAGGAAACCGCGTGTGCGCTTAGGGTCGATTGCTGGCATGGCGAAAGTCTACCGCACCGTGCGCCGTCGTGCTAGCCTCCGGGGCGGATGCAAGCCTGCTGCGTGTCCTTCGGACGTGCGTTTCCTCCCAAACTAGGCCGGCCATCAAAAGCCGGCCTTCTCTTTGCCGATGGTGTCCAGCGCGGCCTTGTCCGCGTCGATCAATGCAACCATAGCCGTCTCGAAAGCGTTAGGCTTCAGCGCGACATTCGTGAGCCGCTTGGCGTAGCGTAGCTGTACCCGTAGGTCATGCGCCGCCGCCATGCTTTCCAGCTTCGCTTGCGCAACCACAGGCTCTAGCCGATCGATCAGCGCCGCCCCTGCCGCGATCCTGTCTTTGATGCAGCTCATGGCTTCAGCCGCTCCCGGATCAGTTGGTTCGTGTCCGCCGTCGCCCGCGCCATCGCCGCCAGCGCTTCCTTTCGCGCCGGCTCCGATTCCACCTGTGCTCGGAGGAAGCAGACAAGCTTGTCTTGCAGGACTAAGATACGCGCGTTCGCGGCGTCTAGTTCCGCCTGCTTGCTCTTGAACAGCCACCCCACTGCGCCGCCGATGGCTCCGAGAACGGTGGTTCCCGCTACCAGGACGTTGGTTGGAATGTCCGCCAAGTCGGCCACGGCTCAACCCTTGGGGCCGAACTGTGGCGGAACCGGCAGCAGCGCCTCGATATCCTTGCGCTCGCGCTCGGGTCGCCCCTTGAGCCAGCCGACGCTATTGGCGTGCACGGGGTCGTCAAAGACTTCAGTGCCGATGATGAAGGTTCCATCCTTGAGAGGGATGGGCATAATCTCCGCCATCGGCCCGCTCTTGCCGCGCACCACGTCGGCCTCTGCTTTTGTAAGGATGAGGAAGGTCATGCGCCTATCGCCGTGAGAGCGGTTTGCAGTCGAAGGTTGATCCTGGTGACGGCAGCAGCCGACAGGCCGCCAGTCGTGCCGAACATGCCATTTTGATCGGTGCTGGGGAGCGTCATGACACCGGAAAGATTTAGGCCGCCGACAAACATGGAGAGGTTCAATGGTGCCGTGCTCGCCGAAGCCCCGCTCGATGCAATCGACGCTGCGGCTCGGTAGAAGTCGAGTTGATTCGCTCCGGTGCGGCTCGCGATCCAGATACCGGATGCGTTAGCGGCTGTACCGGCGACATTGTTTGCGGCGTTGTTGTTGACGCCGCCCGATGGCGCCCCACCAAAACGGGGAGACAGGCCGGCAACATTGGTGCCGTCATATATTCCGGCGCCGGTGTAGTTTGCAGAGTCCGTCCGCGCGGTCCTGTCGTACAGGATGATACCTGCAGAGTTCTGCGTATAGGCCACCCCGTGCGTAACAGGGTTCCACGTCGAGTTGATGTAGCTCGTGGTGCCGTTGCCGGCGTATCCTTGGTTCGCCGTGAAGGTTGGCGAGTTCACCGCCGTCGCCGTGCGCAGTCCGATGAAGTCGATCAGCGCCGATTGCGTATCTTCGCCACAGAATCCCCACAGGCTATCGAAGCTCGACAAGTCGCCATCGGCCCGGATGCCTGCCCACATGGTCGACCAGATGGCGAGGCGCGCGGCTGACGGGGCGCCACCGGCAGAGACCACGGCGGCGCTCCATGCGGTCACAATAGGGTCGTAGACCACGCCCCCCATCGCCGCAGGGTTGCCGTATCGGTAGGGTCCGATAGGGTACATTATGCGGAGAAGTTACCGACAGCCACGACAGAGACGTTCGATCCCGTCGTCACCTTCCACGCGCCGCTCACGCTCTTGGCCCCGATGGGAATGAAAAACGGCACGAGGTTGGACAGACTCGACGCACCACCGGCAAAGACGTTGATGGATGTGGCATTGTCGAGGATCGTGACGACTCCCGGAGACGTGCTTGCTGGCGTGACCAGCAGGCCGCCAAGATAGTCTCCGGTCGCACCCGTGCCACCCAACACCTGGGCCGTCTGGCCTGCCGCCACGGTCTCGTATTCGGCATTGCTGATGTCCAGAATTGAGACCGGCACCGCGCTCTGATCGCTGGCGATGGCGACACCGAGAGACAGGGCCATGGTCTTTTGGCCAAGGCTGGTCGGAAGGCCGGCGACGGGCATCGGGACGGCGGCGGTGATTGGGACGAAGTTGCCGCTGGTGTCGAGGTAGCCAAGGGCTACACCATCGACGACGTTCGGTGGACTTCCTGCAACCGGGTATTCCATGATAGATCCTCAAGCCTTTGGATACTTGGCGTTCACTGCGTCACAGGCGGCCATCCAGTCCGCGATCTTGTCGAACTCGCAAATGGGCGGATATTGCCGAAGCGCGCGATAGTCCGGCGCGGTCTTTACCTTCCATGCAGCGATTTCATCGTCCGTCGCCTTACGGTCGCCATCGCGGCAATCGCCGATGTAGATGTTCCCGGCCTGTCCAATCCACATGGCTAGGCTCCTCCCCAACCACGACGTGCCACAGGCGCATAGTCCCACTTCGCCAGCGTCAGCGCCGTTCTGGCAGCCGTGCCCTTGTTGATTACCCAATAGGGGTTGGGAGAGTTGGCAATGAAGCTCATGGCCTTGGACGTGACTTCAAGAGCCTGCTGCATGAACTGCGCGCTGTTGTCGCCGTTGATATCGCGAAAGCTTAGAATGTCTCCAGCGGCATAACCCGCTTCCGTCGCGTTGCAGCGGATGCGGAAATCGAACACGCAAGGCGGCACGCCGATGTTGTGATTGAACGAGACAGCGGTGGCCGCAGCCGGGAGCGTCGCGGTGAATGCCTTCTCGTATCCACCGTTGTAGGCGTAGCAGACAGTCGAGATGATGTCCGTCCCGTTGGTCGCCACCTCGCCGACGAAGACGGCATTTGTCTGTGGAGCGGTCGAGCCGTTCCCAAGGTAGCCGCGCATCTCCGATATGTTGAACGTGAACTGCCCGCTTGTCGTCGCGGGCGTTCCGCCCCATTGATAGATCGGAGCCAGCAACGTGTAGAACGGCGTGAGGACACCGGCGGCAATCGTCAGATAGGCGAAGTTGGGAGCCGTCGCCGCGCGGTTGATCGTGGCCGCCGGCCATACGGGGTTGGTGCTGCTGTAGCCTACGGTATCGACCGGCAATCCAGTGGTCGCGCTCCACCCGTTAGCGGCGGTAGCGACAAGCGGATAGCTCGCGCTGATGTTCTGCGCCGTGATCGTAAGGCCGGTGAAGGTGGCAGCAAAGAATGTCGGCAGGCCGGCGGTATCGACCGGGCCGCTTGGCACCGTTTGTCGGGCACCGGGGAACGGGACCGTGACGGTTGCGGGCGTAGCCCATGCCGGGTCCGTGCCGTTGCTGGTGAGAACTTGGCCGTTCGTGCCCACGGCGAGCCGTTGCGCCACGCTGGCACCACGCACCAGAATATCCCCTCGGGTCGTGAACAGGCTCGACGCGAGGCCGCCAAGGGCCGCTAGAGCGGTCGCGGCAGACGTGCCTACGAGAAGGAAATTCGTCGCGAGCCAGGTGGTGACAGCCGTAATCGAGATGCTCGTGGCCGCTATCGGCTGTCCCGTGGCATCGAAGGCGAGGAATGAATTTGCCCGTTCGGTGGCGTTCGGTAGATTGTTGATTGCCGTGCTGTCGGTCGGGCTGATGACCAAGGCGCGGGAGACGGCATCGGATACCGCCTGCGCCATGTAGGTGAGGCGGTCGAGCGCGGCCTCGATCACCTGGGGCCACATCGCCCCCTGATTGGAGATCGAAGCCGGCTGCGTCAGCGCGACGCTGCGATAGATGGTGAGCTTCGTCCCCGTGGCGATGGGCGAGGCGCCGGATACGACCGTGGGATAGGTGACGTTTCCGCCGGCATCCAGGTTGAAGCCCGTCGCGGTATATTGCGAGGTCGAGAGGGTGAAATCGGTGCCCGTCGTGTCGGTGTAGATCACCACGAGGTCGGCGGCGGTCGCGACCTTGAAGTTAAACGGCCAGACGGTCGTAGCGCCGTTGCCGCTGTAGACGACCCTGGAGGTGGTGCTCGAAACCGTCATGGTGCGGCACTATAGGATGGGTTGGCGGGATGGCGCATTCTGTGCCCTATCGGATTATTGAAGGCGGGGAATGGAGGGCGCGATGTCGCGCTCCTCTTGCGTCTTGGCCTTCTTCGCCGCCTCGTCGCCGCCCTGCTTGACCAGATATTGGCGGAACTTAGTGAAGCGCGGATCACCTTCAATCTCTCGCCGCGCGGCCTTACGATAGTCCTGCACGACCTTCTGGATGAACTGGGCTTTTCCACCCTCGGCACCGTCTGTGAGGATTTTCCAATAGTCGTTGTAGGACGACTTGCCCTCGACCACCGAATTGAGGAAGTCCATCATGCCTTTGCCGTCGTACTGCGGCTCTTTAAGATCGTTTCCGGCCAGCTTCGCATATGCGGCATAAACCTCGGGATACTTCGAGAACTCGACCGGCGCCCCGTCCCAATGGCCCTTCTTGTCGATCCGCTTGGGGAAGAAGTTGAGCCGGATCAGCTCGGCGTCGATGGGGTTGGGCTTGTCGCTCTGGACCTTGATCGGCGAAATGACATCGAACACCCGACCGGCGCCGCTCTCCGCGATGCGAACCTCTCGCCCCCACAGGTCCATCCGTGGAATGAGCGTGCGTGACAGGCCAGCAATACGCGCCTCGATAGCATCGAGCGCATCGAACGTCTCGCGCTTCGTCGGGTCCGAGAGCTGGGCAACCGTGTTGGAAATGGCAGGCGTAAAGAAGCCGGCAATCTGCGACTTCAAGTAGGCATCCATTTTCTCCTCGGGATTCTCAATAGCGGAGAGAATGCCGGCGGTGCCCTGCATGAACGAACGGTCTAGGGCAGCCTTAGCCGTGGCAGCCACGCCAGCCCCCACGATCTCCTTGACGCTATCCACCTTGTCCGGCTCGATCTCGAAACGACGGGCCAGCTCTGCCATGTTTGCTGCCACGGCCATCGGCATGGCGATGGGGTCGAGCTTGTTGTAACTCACCCACTTGTTGCCGATCTTGATGGAATACTGAGGGATGCCTTGGCGTTCGCGCGCCTCGCGCTCCTGGGGATAGTGGCCGATGCTGCCCGTAATCATTCCTCGGTCGGCAAGGTCGGCTGCAATCGCCATAATTGTCGTTCCAGTCGCCATCCTGGCTAGGGCCAAGTCCTGCCGCGCTCCGCCTGCCTGCACGTCGGCACGAAACTGCGCCGTCAGAGGGGCGAGGGGCGAGCGCTCCATTGATGCGGTGAAGACGTTCACGGGTGTGCGGAAGAAGGGCAGCACGAATTGCAGTGCGCGGCCCATAGCACCATCATCGCCCCGCGCCTGTCCGATCTTCTGCAAGGCTCCAGTCAGCTCGCGATTGTAGGTCGCGGCCAACGCAAAGTCTTGGGCCGCCAGTTTCACCACCTCGGGTGGATTGTCGATCACCTCGCGCATGCGGCGGAAGGCCGCCTCGCCAGTCAGACCCTCCGATACGGCGACGCGCTGCGCCTGGGCGTGAAGTTCCATGCGGAAGGTCATCGTCTTGAAGAACTCGTCCTCAGCCGTGAGCAAGCGAAAGGGGACATTGAAGCCCTTCCCGAGATAGTCGACCGCGTTGCCCCATACGTTGTCGGGCAGCCCCAACGCCTCGCGGGAGATCGCCCGCGTCTGCATCATGTCGGCCTTACCGGAGGCCCGGCCGAACTCGCTATCTCCGGTCTTCAAGGCAGCCCACGCCATCCGAAAGGCGTCCTTGGACGACTCGACCAAGCCATGCACCATGGCGTCGGCCTCACCAGCGGCCACGCCGTCGACCGTTCCACGGAAGTCGGAAATCATCGCAGCGACGCGGCGCTCGCCGGTCATCACACCCATGGTCAAAGTGTTGGAGAACATGTTGGATAGGTGGGTTGTCGGTCCCGAGAGGAGTGCGGATTTCCACGCCTCCATGGCAGCATCGATCGTTGCCGCTGTCGCGCTCTTGCGCACGAAGTCGTTGAACTTCGCCGGGCTGTTAAGACCCTGAGCGCTCAACTGCGACAGCCGCAACGCAAGCTGGTGCGTCGTGGCGCTCCCGCCCATGGCCTCCAATGTCTCGTGGATAGACTTCGACGCCTCCAGGCTTCCGCCTCGGGGAATGTTCCAAGACGCCAGCGCTCGGGCGGTCTCTGTGCGGGCCGCAATCACTTCGGCCTGAATGGCCGCATGCAAAGCCATCTGTCGGCGAAAGGCGAACTCCTCCGCCGGCCTAGCTGTGCCGCCAGCGATGTTCCGCGCCAACTCAGTGAGGCGAGAGCCTGACGCCACGAGAAGACTGCGAGCCGCCAGCGCCTCAGCCGCGCTCATCGGCGCCCCGGAACGACGGGACAGGAGGTCAGTCACGTCCATTCCAAGGTCGTCGGCCAGACCCTCCATTTCCCGGAAGGTCTGCTTTGCTCCGCCGCGCTTGGCGTCGATCCGCGCTTGGCCGGCATCCGCCATCAATCCAATGGTCTTTTTCACCGCCTCCGGGCTGTCGATCCGGGCGAAGTTGACATAGATGTCATTGCCGCCAGCATCGACGGTCTTGACCAAACCGTTCGCAAGTTCCTGCGTCGAGATATTCGACGTGTTCGCTTCAAGCTTGGCTTCCAGCGCCGCCATGATCTCATCGGCGGATCGCGTATCATTCGGGTCTGGCACGGCTTGCCCGTTGCGCCGGACCACCTTTGCGCGACTTTCGTTGCCGGGAAACAGAACGAAGTTGGTATGCAGGCCGCCATGCAAGTCCGGCTCTTGATACTTCGATCCGGGAACCTTCTCGCCTACGATGCGGGCCGTCTCCTTCTCCGCCGCCGCCTCGGTGAGCGTCGCATCCTTGGCCATGATCTTGGCCTTGATCGCGGCATAGATTTCACGGCCGGATGCGGACTCGGCGGCCGTCAGTTTCCATTCCTTGGCGAGCGCCTGCACCTCTGGCGGCTGCTTCGCCAAGGCAATGCGCGGCCACGTCATCAGCTCCTCTGGCTTGACGTGCAGCTCAACCTCATAGAGGTGGCCCGGTCCGCCTTCCTTGCCGTTCGGGATGTTCTGCTTCGGCCCCTTGGCGAAATCCTTGTACTCGTGCGCCAGCAGTGGGTTGGAGGTGAAATAATGCCCGGTGCCCTCGGTGAGCTTTCCACCCTCTCCACTGCCGATCTTGGCCGCATCGAATGACGTGAATTCGGACGGACTGCCGTGATAGGCTTTGATCGTTGTCGGGGACTGGAGCGGTGCGCCATCGAAGTCGCGGCCGGCGGCATCGATCCGCTTGGCCGCGACGGATGCCTTCTGCCCCGGCGTTCTGGCCGACACGAGCGGGGCGGTCGGATCGCCAATCAACGCCATGGCCTCATCCGACATGCGACCGAACTTGGCCGCCGCGTCCTCCTCCATCTTGGTCAACAGCGAGGCATCGTTTCCAGCGGCCTGCCCGGCCTTGTTGCGGGCCTTGAGGACACGAAGGCCACGGATGAAGCCCTCCGTCACGACACCCATCCCCGCCCCCTCCAGGGCGGCCTTGAGGCGCTTCATTACTTCGGGGTCGTCTTCCTTCGCCTGGAGGAAACCAGTCACTGGATTTTTCAGCGCCGGGTGCTTCTCGATCAGGTCGGCGAGCTTGGCCGCATCCGGGTCGCGCGCCGCAAAGTCGGAGAAAGCACCAGTGGCAACAGCCTTGCCGAAGCCCTGGATAGGGATAGTCATGCCCTCTAGCAACTTGCCGCCAACCGCCATGCCGGTCAGGAACTGAGCCGCATCGTGGATCAGGCCGCCGGTCACGGTATCGG
>Ga0114966_10003523_pt1 | contig 13693 bp, 10 predicted proteins | sample M_130207_XF_Meta_FD_87029 | JGI IMG/M metagenome (GOLD analysis project Ga0114966, IMG submission 87029) | Freshwater microbial communities from Lake Montjoie, Canada to study carbon cycling - M_130207_XF_MetaG | ecosystem: Environmental > Aquatic > Freshwater > Lake | place: Lake Montjoie... | reverse complement strand
GAATCGAAGGCCACGCCCGTGCGCGCCATCGACATGATCGAATCCGTCTCCGCCCAGCGCGTCTGGCGCAACAGCGCGTGCGACTGGGGTCACAGCGATCCGCTGTCCGTGCCCAAGGCCGCGCAGGAGATGCGTCGCCGCGGACATTCCGCCGCCGCCATCGACCGCCTCGTCTACGGCAACCCGCTGAAGTTCCTCTCGCAGTCGCCGCGCTTCAAGGACCCCGCCGCCCAGGCCTGACCCGCGTGAAGCTCACGTCCGGACTTTCCCTCGCCTACTGCACCAACGTCCACCGCGGCGAAGGTTGGGTCGAGACGTTCGCCGGCCTGCGCGACCATGCCCTCCGCGTCCGCGACCGCGTCTGCCCCGGCAAGACGTACGTCCTCGGCCTCCGCCTCGGCGACCTCGCCGCGAAGGAGCTCGCCGTGCCCGCCACGCTGGCGGCTTTCCGCGCCTGGCTCGACAAGGAGAACTGCGTCGTTGCCGGCATCAATGGCTTCCCGTTCGGCCCGTTCCACGGCCAAGCCGTGAAGGACAACGTCTTCGCGCCGGATTGGTGCGAGACACCGCGCCTCGAATACACCAACCGCCTCTTCGATCTCCTCGCCGCGTTCGGCCCGCCCGACAAGGTCGGCACCGTCAGCACGTTGCCGGGTTCGTTCAAGGGTTTCGGCCGCAACGCCGACGAACTCAATGTCATGCGTCGCAACCTCCTCGCGTGCGCCGAACACCTCGCCCGCCTGCGTGATCGCACCGGCATACATCTCCGCCTCGCGCTCGAGCCTGAGCCTATCGGCCACGCCGAGAATACGCCCGAAGCTCTGCGCCTGTTCGAACAGCTTCGCGCCGAAGAGCCCGCCAAGGGCCTCGTCGATGCGCACCTCGGCATCGCTTACGATACCTGCCACTTCGCGCTACAGTACGAAGAGGCCCACGAAGCCATCGCGCGTCTCAACGCCGGCGGTGCGCCCGTGCTCAAGTTCCACCTTAGCTCCGCGCTCAAGCTCAAGCCTACCGAGGTCGCCCTCGCGCGCCTCGCGAAGATGCACGAGCCCACGTACCTGCACCAGACCATGGGTCGGGCGAAAGACGGCTCCATCGTGCGCTTTAAGGATATCCCGTTCGCCATGGCGGCGATTGACCAGCTGCGCACGCTCGAGGAACTCCGCGTGCATTTCCATGTGCCGGTCAACGCCGACCGCCTTTCCGACGAACTCTCCACGACGAATGACCACCTCAAGGCCGCTCTCGACGTGATCGCCAAGGCGCCCGGTGCCTGTCGCGAACTCGAGATCGAGACGTATACGTGGGAAGTCCTGCCGCCGGAAGTCCGCGCGGCTGATGTCGCCGACATGATCGCCGAAGAATATCGCTGGACGCTCGCTGAGCTCGCGCAGCGCGGCGTGAAGCCCCTTTGAGCATGGCGCCGAAGCTGCGTGGCTGGCTTATCCTCACCCGTGGCTCGAATTTGCCCACGGTCTGGAGCAACGTCATCGCTGGCTGGTTGCTCGCTCAAGGCCTTCGCCTGCCTCCACTCGGGACGGAGTACTGGAAGCAAGCGCCCGACTCGCCCGACTGGGGTTCGCTGTGCCTGCTCCTCCTCGGCGTCTCGCTGACCTATGTCGGCGGGATGATTCTCAACGACGCTTTTGATGCGCGTTGGGATGCCGAACGTCGGTCGACGCGCCCGATCCCCGCGGGACTCATCGCCGTCGGGGATGCCTTACGGGTCGGTTGGAGCGCGCTCGTCGTGGGCTTCACGCTCACCGTCTTGGCCGCGCCGTCCGCGACGCGCCTGTCCGTGTCGCTCACCGCGCTGGCTCTCGCACTCTGTGTGATTATCTATGACCGCTGGCACAAGGGCGTCAGCTGGGCGCCGGCGGTGATGGGATTCTGCCGCGCGCTGCTTCCGGCCATCGGCTTCCTTGTCGTCGGCGAAAGCATCTTCTTCCCGCCGTTGGCGGATTCGGATCGGATCCTCTTCGCGCACATGTTCGCGCTCTGGCTGCTCACGTACGCCATCACGCTCGTCGCTCGCCACGAGGCCACCGGTGGCGGCGCCGGGCGGTGGGTCGAAGGCCTGCTGTTCGTCGCTCCGATCCCGCTCTTCTGGGCGGTCGGCATCTTCTGGCCGTGGATGTTGCTCTGGTCCGCGGTTTACGTCTGGTGGCTCGTACGATCGAACCGTCGAAACCCGTTGCCGGAGGGCGTCGGTGCCCGCGTGGCTGATCGCTTGGCGTCCATGCCGCTGATCGACGCCATGACCAACGGCTACCTGATCTTCATCTGTCTTTCCGTGCTGCTCCGTCGCAAGGGCGTGCACCCCGAAGCGCTTTTCGACGCCGCCTGTCTGCTCTTGCTCGCCGTGGGGATGGCTCCGCTCGCCCTGCGCCTCGTCCTGCGTTGGCGTAAGCAGATTCCCTCAACCTGAGGAATCCGGGGGTTTTCTTCGGTTCAGCGGGTTTTCTGGGAACTGGGCTTGTCCTCAGGCGTCTCACTCTTTCTGATAAACCCTCCCCAGGGCTATGGACGACTCCCTTGACCTCGAATTCGCGGTAACCTACCGCCACCGCATCTTCTTTACCGAAGGCGCGTTCGCTGCGGGTAACCGTGTCCTCGCGGACCTGTTCGCCGGCGCCAAGGTCATCCCGATCGTCGATGCTGGCTTGGCAAACTCCCGTCCGGGCTTCGTCGCCGAAGTCGCCGCCTACGGAAAGGCCATGGGCGTGGCCTTCACTCGCCCGCCGCTCGTGCTCACCGGCGGTGAGGCCGCCAAGAAGGATTCCGCCGTCGTCAAGGCCGCCCTCGCGGCAATCGAGGCTGATAAAATCTGCCGCCACTCGTACGTCCTCGCCATCGGCGGCGGTGCCTTCCTCGACGCTGTCGGCTTCGCAGCCTCCACCGCCCATCGCGGGGTGCGCCTCGTGCGCATGCCCACCACGACCCTCGGTCAGGGCGATGCAGGAGTCGGCGTGAAGAACGGCATCAACACTTTTGGTAAGAAGAATTTCACTGGCGCCTTCGCCGTCCCCGCCGCCGTCGTCAACGACCTCGCGCTGCTCGCTTCGCTCGACGCCCGCGGCCTACGTGACGGTCTCGTCGAGGCCGTGAAGGTCTCGCTCCTCAAGGACCCCGTCTTCTTCGCCAACCTCGAGAAGGATTCCGGGTTGCTCGCCGCTGGTAATATTCCTGCGATTGGTCGCGCCGTCCGCCGCTCCGCTGAACTGCACGCCAAGCATATCGCCGGCAACGGCGACCCCTTTGAGCTCGGTAGCGCCCGTCCGCTCGACCTCGGCCATTGGGCCGCGCACAAGCTGGAATCGATGACCAACCATCGTCTGACGCACGGTGAAGCCGTCGCCGTGGGCCTGGCGCTCGACCTCATCTGCGCCCGCGAACTTGGGCTTTTCGGCGTGTTAGAGACCGAGCGTTCGCTCAACCTGCTCGTCGCTCTCGGTTTCAAGATTTACGCGCCCGAGATGCATCTCGATGGTGGTGCGCCGATGCTCGCAGGCCTCGAAGAATTCCGTGAACACCTCGGTGGCCAGCTCACGCTCGTCCTGCCGACCGCCATCGGTAAGTCCACGCAGGTCCACGAGATGGCTGCCGCCGTCGTCCGTAAGGCCGCCGACGAACTGCGGGCGCGGGATCAGCAGCCATGCGTCGCGCGGTCCTGAACGTCGTCGGGCTCTCCGCCCGGGACCTGAGTTCCGGCGTCATGCCGCGTCTCGCCGCGCGCGCCGCCCAGGGCAGCGTCGCGAAGGTCCGCCCCGCGTTCCCCGCCGTCACCTGCACCGCGCAGTCTGACTACCTCACGGGCAAACAGCCGAGCGTGCATGGCATCGTCGGCAACGGTTGGTATGACCGCACGCTCAGCGAGGTGCAGTTCTGGAAGCAGTCGAACCGTGTCGTGCTCGCGCCAAAGGTCTGGGACGACCTGCACGCCAAGAATCCCAAGCTCAAGGTCGCGAACCTCTTTTGGTGGTACAACATGGGCACCGCGGCCGATATCTCCGTCACGCCGCGCCCGGTCTACAAGGCCGATGGCGGGAAGATCTTCGACATCGCTAGCTATCCGCAGCGCTACAAGGAACTGCTCAAGCGTGACCTCGGCGATTTCCCGTTCCATTCTTTCTGGGGTCCGCGCGCCGGCCTGCCGTCGTCGCAGTGGATCGCCGACAGCGCCCGTTGGATCGAGGAGCATGAGCAGCCCGATCTCAGCCTGGTCTACCTCCCGCATCTCGACTACGACCTCCAGCGCTTCGGCCCGGCCGACCCGCGTTGCGATATCGCCCGTCGCGACGTCGATAACCTCGTCGGCGACCTCGCCGAATTCCTCGAAGCCCGCGGCGTCGAAGTCCTCATCGTCTCCGAATACGCCATCACCGCCGTCGACCGCGCCGTCCCGCTAAACAAGGTGCTCCGCGCGCACGACTGGCTCGAGCTCAAGCCCGAGGATGGCAGTCTTACTCTCGACACCTTCAACTCCAAGGCCTTCGCCGTCGTCGACCACCAGGTCGCGCACGTTGTCGTCCTCGATCCGTCAATCCGCGAAGAAGTCCGCAAGGTCCTGCTCGCCACGCCCGGCGTCGCCCAGGTGCTCGACGCCGCCGGCCAGGCTACCGCGGGCATCCAGCACATGCGTAGCGGTGACTTCGTCGTCATCGCCGACGGACACAGCTGGTTCTCGTATTACTGGTGGGAAGAAGGACAGGGTGAGCCTGACTTCGCGCGCTGCGTGGATATCCATCGCAAGCCCGGCTACGACCCCGTCGAACTGTTCATCGACCCCAAAATCCGGTTCCCGATGCTCTCGGTCGCCTGGTTCCTATTGAAGAAGAAGCTCGGCTTCAAGGCGCTCATGAAAGTCATCTCACAGGACGCCTCGCTCGTGAAGGGCTCGCATGGTCGCCTTCCCGAGGATCCGCTCGACTGGCCGGTGCTCATCGCGCCGTCGTCAGCTGCCCTGCCGGCGCAGATTATTTCGACCGACGTCTACGGCCAGATCGCCAAGGGCTATTGAGCGGGATTTTCCTTCGTCTGAGGTTGATGGGGAACCTCTATCTCACAGGGTGGTCGTATCCCCATGTTCGCCCGCAGTCTTGCCCTCGTACTCGGCGCCGCCGCTTTGGCCGCGCCGTTCCCGGAGCCGCATAACAATCAAGCTGAGACCATTCCGCTACTCACGCCGGCGGATGCTCTCACGAAGCTGCATCTCCCGGAGGGCTTCAAGGCCACACTCTTCGCCGCCGAACCAGACGTCCGTCAGCCTATCGCACTTTGCTGGGACGAGCGCGGCCGCCTGTGGATCGCAGAGAACTATACCTATTCCGATGGCAAGGAACGCTTTGACCTGAATCTCCGCGACCGGATCCTCATCTTCGAAGACACCGACCACGACGGTAAATTCGATAAACGCACTGTCTTCACCGACGAGGTCCAGATGCTTACTAGCATCGAGCGTGGCCTCGGTGGCGTCTATGCGATGTGCCCGCCTAACCTCCTCTTCATCCCCATGGACGGCGATAAGCCGGCGGGCCCAGCCCAAGTCGTGCTCGACGGGTTCAGTACCACCGCTGCCAGTCGTCATACCTTCGCCAATGGGCTCAAGTGGGGTCCGGACGGCTGGCTCTATGGCCGCGTCGGTATCTCCAGTACTTCGTGGGTCGATGTCCCCGGCGTGCCCAAGGAAAAGCGTCAGCCCACCGCCGGCGGCCTCTGGCGCTATCACCCCGTCACCAAGGTCTTCGAGCCGTATTGCCACGGCACCACCAATCCGTGGGGCTCCGATTGGACCAAGGATCACGAGCTGCTCTTCATCAATACCGTCATCGGGCATGCGTGGCAGGGCATCCATGGCGCGCACTTCAAGCGCATGCACGGCGAAGACCCGTATCCTTTCGTCTATGACCTCCTCGATCAGCATGCGGACCATTACCACTGGGATACTGGCAAGAAGTGGAACGACGCCGACGGCGGTCGCGGCGGCGCGGACAGCCTAGGCGGCGGCCATGCGCACATCGGCATGATGATCTACCAGGGCGACAACTGGCCTTCGCAGTATCGCGATAAGCTCATGACGCAAAACATGCACGGTCGACGTACCAACGTTGAAGCCATCGAGCGCCAAGGCAGCGCGCTCATCATGAAGCACCAGCCCGACATCCTCAAATCAGACGATGAATGGTTCCGCGGTATTGAGATCAGCCAGGGGCCGGACGGCGCCGTGACAATCCTTGACTGGAGTGACATCGGCGAGTGCCACGATCAGGACGGCATCCACCGGACCACGGGCCGTATCTTCAAGGTCAGTTACGGCGACCCCAAGCAGCCCGGAGTCGACATCACCAAAGCCACCCCGGCGGAACTCGTCGAGCTCCAGCGGAGCCAGAACGAGTGGCTCGTGCGCATGGCGCGCTGGGAGCTGCGTGAGCGCGCCTGGAAGGGAATCGACCTGTCATCCGCCACCACTGCCTGGGAGAAGCTCGCCGCCGAGACGGACAGTGTCCTCGCGCTCAACGCTCATTCGACCTTACTCGCCCTACGCACCGTTAAGTCGGGCGACCAGCCCTTCGCCGCCCAGCACGCCAAGCACTACTCGCCGGCCGCCGTCCTTGCCGAGCAGCGTCAGGATGTCCTCGCGCGCCTAATCGAACGCGAGCTCACCGACCCGCTCGTGAACCGGAATAACGCCGTGGCCAAGTTTGCGCAGCAGTCCGGATTTATCGCTAACGGCGACGAACAGGAAGCCGCGCTCCTCAAACTGGCGGGCGAGTCTCGCGGCCAGCGCGTGCGCCTCGCGCTCGCGGAAGCCCTACCGCATCTCTCCGTCCCCGTGCGGGCGCTCGTCGCCCAACATCTCCTGCGGTACGACCAGGACGCCACGGACCATAATCTCCCGCTCCTCGTCTGGACCGGTATCCGCGAACTCCCCTACGCCGATCTTATCTCATGCGCGCATGTCAGCCGTGTCCCGCAGGTCACCAAGCTCATCGCCCGCCGCATCGCCGAAGGTTCGGATAAGCAGCCCGCTGCACTGAACGACCTTCTCGCAAGCGCCGCGCAGATGCCCGAAGGACAGGCGGAAATCGTCGCCGGCATCGCCGACGCCCTGAGAGGTTGGCGCAAGGCGCCCAAGCCAGCCGCCTGGGATACCTTTGCCGCGACGACTCCCAAGGACGCTGTCACGGCGCAGGACCAAGTCCGCGCGCTCAACGTCATCTTTGGCGATGGCCAGGCTCTCGATGAGATTCGTAAGATCGCCCTCGATGACAAGGCGCTCATGGATCAGCGCCGCGCCGCCTTGCTCTCGCTCATCGAGGCCAAGGATGTACAACTCAAGGCAGTCTGCGAGAAACTGATTTACATCAAAGGCGTGAACATGGAGGCCATTCAAGGCCTCACCCAGTTCGACCAGGACGGCGTCGCCAAGCGCATCATCGATCGCTACCTGCAGCTCTACCCGCACGAGCGTCCGCAGGCCATCATGGCCCTCGTCTCCCGTCCACGTTTTGCGACCGAGCTGCTCAAGGCCGTCGAGGAAGGCAAGATTCCCAAGGCGGACTTCGGTCCGTCAGCCGCCCGTCAGGTGCGAGCGTTCAACGACGCCAAGCTCAATGAATTGCTCAGCAAAGTCTGGGGTGAGACGCGCGAAACCTCGGCGGATAAGCTCAAGCTTGTCGCCGAACTCAAGGCGCGCCACACGCCCGAATCTTTGGCCAAGGGCGACCAGAGCAAGGGCAGGGCGATCTTCGCGGGCGTGTGCGGACAGTGTCACAAGCTCTATGGCGAAGGTGGCGCGCTCGGACCCGATCTCACCGGCAGCGGACGACATGACCTCAACTACCTCGTCGAGAATATCGTCGACCCCAGCGCCGTCGTGGACGCCGCCTATTATCTCAACAGCATCACCTTGAAGGATGGTCGCGTGCTCAGCGGCATCGTCGGCTCACAGAGCGAACGAACGCTCACGCTGCGCGCGGTCGGGCAGGAAACCGTCATCGACAAGCAGGACATCACCAAGCGCGCGACATTCCCCGTCTCGCTCATGGCAGAAGGACTCCTCCAGGCTTTCACCCCCGAGCAACAGCGTGACCTCCTCGCCTACCTCATGGGCAATTCCCAGGTCCCGTTGGCAAAGTAAGGACCCTTAGCGTTTCGCTAGGGCTTGCGTGATCGCCACGCAGGCGAGCGCGGCGTTCTCGGCGCGGAGGACGGTCGGACCGAGCACCACTGGCATGAAGCCTGCGGTGCGCGCGGCGGCGTATTCTTCAGAGGTCAGGTCGCCTTCCGGGCCGATGAGCCAAGTGACCTTCGAGGCTTTCGTGAAATCGAGGTGCGCGACCGCTTCGGCGTCGAACTCCAATGAGCCTGTGAGGCGCAGTTCACCTTCGACGGCAGGCGGCAGGCGTTCGATCCATTCGCGGAAGCGGACCGGCGCGGCGACCTCCGCGCGCCATGGATGGCCGGACTGTTTGCACGCCTCGACGGCCTGCTGCTGCCAGCGTTCACGGCGCGAGCGGGCGCGGTCGGCGTCGAGCTTCAGTTCGCAGCGGGTGGTTTCGAGTGGGATGATGCCGGCGGCGCCGGCTTCGCAGCAGGAACGTACTAGGTCGTCCATCGTACCTCCCTTGGGCATGCCTTGCGCGACGTAAATCGCGGGAGTGAGCGCGTCAGCCACGCGGGCGCGGATCACTTCAACCATCGCGCCATCGCTGTCAGCGGAAGCCAGCTTGCCTTCGACCACCAGGCCTTCGCCGTCGAGGAGCACGACCGCGTCGCCACGGCGGGCGCGCAAGCTACGGACGACATGAGCGGACTCGTCGGCCGAAAGCTTCACAAAGGCACCGGGCTTGCAGGCCGGGGCTTGTTCGTGATCGATCCAGACGCGGAGAGGGCTCATCAGGCGAGGGCGACCGGGCGGTCGTAGGAAGGGTCCCAGTCTTTCCACACCGGTTCGTAGCCGTGGGCGCGGAGCATCGCGGCGACTTCGTCGGGCGAACGGTCGTCTTCGATCGCGAACTGTTCCAGCGAGGCCTCGCGGCCTTCGGCGTAGCCGCCCGGGTTCGTGTGCGAGCCCGCGCTCATCGCCGTCACGCCTACGCGGCAGGCGTGGTCGCGGAACTTGCGGCTCTCGCGGGTGCTTAGCGTCAGTTCAACTTCGGAGCTCAGCAGGCGGAAGGCGCAGATCGCCTGGACGAGGTCGCGGTCGGTCATCTCAACCTTTGGTTGCAGTTCGCCTTCGTGTGGACGGATGCGCGGAAAGGAGACGCTATAGCGGCTCTGCCAGTGTTTGCGCTCGAGCCAGCGGAGGTGGAGGGCCGTGAAGAAACATTCCGCGCGCCAATCCTCGAGGCCAAAGAGCGCGCCGAGGCCGATCTTATGGACGCCCGCGGCACCGACGCGGTCAGGGGCGTCGAGGCGATAGGCGAAGTCGGACTTACGTCCCTTTGGGTGGTGGACATTATACGTCTCGCGATGATACGTCTCTTGGTAGACCAGCACTGCGTTCAGGCCGTGGCGGCGGAGCTCGACGTATTCCGCGGTCTCCATCGGTTGCACTTCCATCGAGAGCGAGGAGAAGTGCGGGCGCAGCAGATTGAGGGCCTGGACGAAGTAGGGGACCTCCACCTTGTTGGACTCGCCTGTCAGGATGAGCAGGTGGTCGAAGCCTAGCTTCTTTAGAGCGCCCGCTTCACGGAGGATCTCGGCTGGGTTAAGCGTGCGACGCGGCACCTTGTTGCCGGCCGAGAAGCCACAGTAGGTGCAGATATTCTGGCACTCGTTGGAAAGGTAGGCCGGTGCGAAGAGCTGCATCGTGCGGCCGTAGCGCCGGAGCGTGCGTTCGTGGCTCAGGCGGGCCATCCGTTCCAGGTGCGGGGCGGCGGCGGGCGAGATCAGCGCCTTGAAGTCTTCCAGGTCGGCCGTGTCGGCCTCGGCGCGGGCGAGCGCGCGGAGCACGTCGGCGTCGGTCTTGGCTGCGACTGACCGCAGGACATCGTCCCAGGGATGGGCGGCATGGACTTCGGCGAAGGACATCGATCCGTTACTGTGGACCAAAACCTACGCAGAGCAAGGGCGGGCGCGCGCTCAGAGCGTCGCGGCGTAGCCAGCGGCGTCGAGGAGGCTGGCGAGCTCGGCCGGATTTTTCACCTTCACCTTGATCATCCAGGCGCCGCCGTACGGTTCGCGGTTCACCAGATCAGGGGAATTATTCAGGCCAGAGTTGGCTTCGAGGACCTCGCAGGAGATCGGGCTATAGAGGTCGGAGGCGGCCTTGACGGATTCCACCGTGCCGAAGACGTCGCCATGGTTGAACAACGCGCCGACCTTCGGGAGGTCGACGAACGTCACGTCGCCGAGCGCGGCCTGCGCGTGGTCGGTGATGCCGATGACGGCGGTGCCGTCGGCGACGACCTTGATCCACTCGTGGTCCTTGGTGTAATGGAGTTCGGCAGGGACGTTGCTCATGGCTTCTGGGTAAAGTGGGCGGGGATTATTTCAACCCTTCACTTCACGAAAGGCTCGGTCGCGAGGTGGAGTGGGATCCGGTTGCCGCGGATGTCGACCGTCAGCGAGGCGGACGAGGCATGGCCGGCGGCGACGAGGGCCGTGCCGATGGGCTTGCCGAGGATCGGAGATTGGGTCCCCGAGAGCACTTCGCCGACGGGCGTCTCACCAGAGAAGATTACTGCGCCTTGGCGGGCGATGCGGCGGTCATCGAGGGAGAACAGCACCACCGACGAGGAAGGGCCGCCTTGGGCCTGGCGGTGGAGCGCCTCGCGGCCGATGAAGGCCGGCTTGGCGAACTTCACCGTCCAGCCGAGGCCGGCCTGGATCGGCGAGATGCGTTCCGAGATCTCGTGTCCGTAGAGCGGGTAGTTCGCCTCGAGGCGGAGTGAGTCGCGGGCGCCAAGGCCCGCGGGGACGAGGCCATGAGGCTGCCCGGCGGCAAGGATCGCGCGGGCGACCTTTTCGGCGGAAGCGGCGGGCAGGTAGAGCTCGAAGCCCGGCGAGCCCGTGTAGCCCGTGCGAGAGATGAGGCAGCCGGCGACGCCGGCCACTTCGCCGAACACGAAGCCGAAGCGCTTGATCGGCGCGAGCGGTGTGGACGTGACGAGTGCGAGGATCTGTTCGGCGCACGGGCCTTGGAGCGCGAGCTGTGCCCAGGCAGCGCATTCGTCGAGGACTTCGACCTGATAGGAGCCCATGTGGGCGCGCATCCAGGCGATGTCTTTCGACGCATTTGAGGCGTTGAGGCAGATCAGGAATTCTTCTTCCGCGAGGCGGTAGACAATCAAGTCATCGACGCAGCCGCCGTCGGGCTGGCACATCACCGTGTAGCGGGCCATGCCCACCTTGATGGTGGCCATCTCGTTGGTCATGATGCCGTCGAGGAACTTCGCGGCATCGCGGCCGCGGACGCGGGCTTCGCCCATATGGGAGACGTCGAAGAGTCCGGCTGTCTTACGGACCGCCATGTGTTCTTCGATGATGCCCGTGTATTGAACCGGCATCTCCCAGCCGGCGAAGGGGACGATACGGCCGCCGAGTTCGACGTGCAGAACGAAGAGAGGCGTGCGGGAGAGTGGGTCCGACATAGACACGCTAAGGTGCGGAGCTCGGCTTTCCTTCCAACAAAAAAGCCCGGCTTGGCAGCCGGGCTTTTCTAGGCGGAACGAAGTCCGGCTCAGAGACCGAGTTCCTTGCGGAGCTCGGCGAGGGTCGCCTTGAATTCTTCCTCCGTGATCGCCTTCGCACGACGCTTGCTCTCGAGCAGGGCGTAGCGGGCGTTGAATTCGGAATACTTCAGGGCGTCGGCCTGGGCTTTGGCGGCGGCGGCTACCTTGTTGGCTTCGGTGACCTTGGCATTAGCGTCGGCCAGTTTGGCTTCGGCGGCGAGGCGCTCATCGGCGAGGGTCTTCTCGGCAGACTTGGCAGCGTCAGCGAGCTTAGCTTCGGCAGATTTATTGGCTTCGGTGACCTTGGTATTAGCGTCGGCCAGTTTGGCTTCAGCGGCGAGGCGTTCGTCAGCCAGGGTCTTCTCGGCAGACTTGGCGGCTTCGGCAACCTTGGCATTGGCAGACATGTTGGCTTCGTCGAGGGCCTTGGCAGCGTCAGCGAGCTTAGCTTCGGCAGACTTGGCGGCTTCGGCAACCTTGGCATTGGCAGACATGTTGGCTTCGGCGAGGGCTTTAGCAGCGTCAGCGAGTTTGGCTTCGGCGGCGCTACGTTCATCGGCGAGGTTCTTTTCGGCGACCTTGTTGGCGTCGGCGATGGACTTGGCGGCTTCGGCCTTGGCTTCAGCGAGGGCCCTCTCGGCGTTCTTGACGGCTTCGGCGACCTTGGCTTCGCCAGAGGATTTTTCGGCGGCGGTGGCCTTCTCGGCTTCTTCGACCTTCGTCTGGAGGGCCTTTAGATCGGCGTTGGCTAGGGCGACGGCCTTGGCGGCGGCATCGGAGGAATCCTTTGCGGCGGCATCCTTGGCCTTGGCGAGGGCTTCATTGGCGAGGGCGGCGGCGACCTTCTGTTCTTCGAGCGCCTTCTGCAGGTCGGCGAGGCCTTTGGCGGCTTCGGCCTTGGCGGCGGCGGCGGAGGTGTTGGCGATGCGGGCGAGTTCATCGGCGCGGGCGTTGAGGGCCTTAATCGCGGCGTTCGAGTTAGCCTGCGAAGTATTGAGAGTCTTGATTTCGGCGGCGTAGGAGCTTTCGAGCTGGGCGACGTGTCCGTCAGAGGGCTTGGCGGCGACTTGGGCCTTGGCGACGTTGGACTTCGCGGTAGCGACCTTCTTGTTTACTCCGGCGAGGGCGGCGCGACGGTCTTCGACGGTCTTCAGATTTTTCTCGGCTAGGGCTCGCTCGGTGGCGGCTTCAGTGGTGGCCTGCTCGAGGGCGAGTTCGGCTTCGGCCAACTTGGCGGCGGCGGCGCTATCGTTGCCCTTGGAGGCTTTGGCTTCGGCGATGGCCTTGGCGATATCGGCGAGGCGAGCTTTGGTGGCAGCTTCGCGGACGGCTAGGGAGGCTTGGATCTTAGTGGCAGCTTCCTTCGTGGCGGCGATGTCGGCCTTCAGGCCCTCCTTGGCAGCGTCTTCACTGAGAGCCTTTTTCGAAAGCTTCTTGAACTCCGGATTATCGGAAATGGGCACACCGGCTTCGCCGTCGGCGGGAGCCTTGGTCAGGTTGACCTTCACTGAGGCAGGGAAGCCGAACTCGACACCCTCACTCGTCGTGATGAGGCGGGGTTTCAGCTCGGAGACCTCGGTGAGGTAGCCGCCCTTGCCGACCTGCAGTTCGTAATTTTTCGTGCGGTCGACCTTGATGGTGGCAGGCGTGCGACCGACGGGTTCCCCATTTAGGCGGATGGCGGCGGCCGTCGGGGTCGACGACACTACGATGGAATCGACATTGGCTGGATCGATTGAGGTGTTGCAGCCGGTGATCGCGGCGCACAGAACGAGAAGGGAGACGGAGATACGCATGGGTCGAGGCTTTGGGTGTTAGAATTGCGTGCAAATCCAAATCCATTTCAACCCCTAATCGCCTTATTCCCCAAAGGGTTGACACCGGCGGGCTGTGAACAACCCTGTGAATAGGGAAGTTGGCCAGCATAGCTCAGTTGGTAGAGCAGCCGCCTTGTAAGCGGCAGGTCGTCGGTTCAAGTCCGACTGCTGGCTCCATTCCCCGTTTTTCTTAGG
>Ga0114966_10003521_pt1 | contig 13696 bp, 8 predicted proteins | sample M_130207_XF_Meta_FD_87029 | JGI IMG/M metagenome (GOLD analysis project Ga0114966, IMG submission 87029) | Freshwater microbial communities from Lake Montjoie, Canada to study carbon cycling - M_130207_XF_MetaG | ecosystem: Environmental > Aquatic > Freshwater > Lake | place: Lake Montjoie... | reverse complement strand
ATAAGACAAGTAATTGTTTTATAGGGTAAACCTTGGGTGCTGTAATGCCACGTAAAGGAGCGCTTAAGAACGACTCGTTCAAGTTCCAGGGTAGGCAGCAAGACCCCATCAGCAATGTTGGGGCTAGATAAATGATAGTTTAGAAACAGAATCCGGCTTATGAGGCTTGTAGTATTTTTTACAAAACAGAGTACATTAATAATGACTCATTTTAAATACAACATTATACTCTTTTAAAGAGTTTAATGCTAAACTTGATCATACATGACTATTGAACAGATAAAGCGTATGAAGGACCAAGTAAGTGTCCTGAGGAGGTTTCTTTGACGTCGATAACCGACTGTATAGAGTAACTACCGATAAACAATTGTCTTTATCTCCTGGTTTTTGGGAGGACAATACCCGTGCCACTAGTACCATGAAGGAAATTAAACTTAATGAGTATTGGATCAATATGTTTCATAATGTCGAATCTAACCTAGAAGATTTTGTAGTCTTGTTTGATTTTTGGAAAGCAGGAGATGCTACAGAACTAGAAACACAGGAAGCTTTCAACAAAGCCATTCTATCTATTGAAGAGGCAGAATTTAAAAGCACTTTAAATAAACCAGAAGACGAACTTCCAGCCATATTACAAATTAATCCAGGTGCTGGTGGTACCGAAAGTCAGGATTGGGCGGAGATGTTATTACGCATGTACACTATGTATGGAGAGAAACAAGGATGGACAGTGAGCAGCTTGGATTATCAAGAAGGGGATGGAGCGGGTATAAAATCGGCTACTTTACAATTTGATGGACCTTTTGCTTATGGGTTTTTGAAAGCCGAATCAGGTGTACACCGCTTAGTAAGAATTTCACCCTTTGATAGCAATGCAAGACGTCATACGTCTTTTGCCTCTGTTTATGTTTATCCTTTAATTGATGATACCATTGAAATTACAGTGAACCCTGCTGATATTGAATGGGAGTTTTACCGAAGTGGTGGTAAAGGAGGGCAAAATGTAAACAAAGTAGAAACTGCTGTAAGATTAAGACACGCTTCTGGTATTATTGTGGAATGTCAACAATCCAGAACGCAAGGAGAGAATAGAGAAATTGCTATGAAGATGTTAAAGAGTAGATTGTATGAAGCCGAAATGAGAAAAAAACAAGAAGCTTTAAATGCTTCTAATGCCAATAAGAAAAAAATAGAGTGGGGTAGCCAAATACGTTCTTATGTTTTTCATCCTTATAAAATGATTAAAGATCATAGAACCGATTATGAAGTGGGAAATATTGGCCCTGTAATGGATGGAGAAATAGATGGCTTTATTAAAGCCTATTTAATGCTTGAAAAAACAGAACAGGCATAATAAACTTAATAATTTAATGATAATTTGGACTTAAATCTAATTTTGATTTAGGCCTAAGGTGGTCTAGCCATTTAAAACCACGTATCAGTAAATCGGCCTTTGGAGTTTGACCGATAGGGGTCATATTGCCTATTAATTGATTTCTAAAAATTACTTTTGCCGGTTCGTTATTTTCAAAAGTGATTTCAATCATTTGAGCATTGGAATGGTTAATTCCAATAAAGTTTTTCTTAGTATCTAAAGCAAAATAGATGTTCTCTGCGTTCCCTTTAGTAATCATTTTAGCAATTGATCCATTTTCAAACCAAGCATTTAATCTATTGCCTTTTAATTGATTAAAAAATGCGGTGGTGTCAATTTTATTAAATGCAAAAGCGTTTTCAAATACATGTAATTGCTCAGGCTTTTTATTTTTAACGAACAAGTAAATGGTATCCCCAGTAATTTGATTATCATTAGCCCATACGATAGGATCGGATAATAATCTGATGGTAGAATCATTTAAAGAATAAAATAAACTGTCTGATTTTGCTTGCAAAGAATCGGAATAAATTCTTACATGGTGATAGGCTTCAAAATATTTATTTAAGGTAGTATCTACTATTTTGCCAGCACTGTCTCTGGCTTTTGGAATAGGTTTAGATAAATCCGAAATTTTACCAGTATGAAGAGTGTCTGCCGCAATATATAGGGTATCATCTTTTTGCTTAATCAATAATAATGGATGTTCGGTAGCAAATAAAACACTTTTAACCTTATTGGTTTTAATGTTATTGGCCATTAAATCAAAACCTAAAGTATCTTTGGAACGGTAAATAGCATTTCCTTTAAATTCACCAGTGCCCACAGAATCATCCACAGCCATTTCGTCCGCGATAAAATGATAGGTGCTATCGTCAATTTCCGATCTTTCATATAAATAGCCTTGTTTTAAACCTGTATTAAAGTTTCCATTGCTAGTTGTAATGGTTCTGGATCCAGTAATAATTTTACTGGGACTTATGAAATTGGCTAATTGGGAATAAGTATTATATTCTAAAGTATCAGTAATAATTTGATTATCTACATCATGCAATTCAACTTTGTTTCTAAATATAACATCTCTGGTTTCTCCATAATACATGCCTTCCTTACTCGTTAAAACAGTTTTGTTTCTTACTAGTTTACCCCCTTTTTTAAACACACCAATTTTAGTATTTACATCATAATCTAAAGAATCCGTGGTAAGAATTCCTTTCCCATCGGTTAATTTAACTTTCTTTCTTAGAAAAGCTTTTTTAGTAGCCCCTAAATATTTTAAATAATCCGAATAGGTATCTACGCTATCGGCATCATTAATATGGATGTGACCAAACCCTTCTAAAGTATTTTTAGTCGTATTTAAAATTAAACTGTCTCCATACAATAAAGTTTTTCCTTGTCTAATTTTAACATGGCCTACAAAAACCAAATAATCCATGCTATCCATTTTTTTCACATTATAGGTCTCTGCCGAAAGAAACTCTATTAATTTTCCACCATTTTCTAGTGTAGGAGGATTATTAATAGCAGTTGTATCCTTGGGTAATCTTTGTATTGAAACAGACTTTCCTATTTGTTCACGGTCAATAATTTGAGCCCTTATTGATTGAATGGATAAGGAGATACATAATATAATTAAACCAATTCTAGTCATTGGTAATTGAGTCGGCTAAAGGCTTAGTCAATGGGGTAGATTTGTCTTTTTTACCAAAAACGGATACATTAATATATCTTTTTGGATGAACTTTAATATCATCGACCAAAGTATTAATACTTTTTAATGTGCCTTGTAATTCATTATAAAATGTACTGTCATTCATTAATTTTGAAGCTGTACCAGCCCCTGAATTTAATTTAAGTAAGCTGATATTTAAATTAGATACCGCCAACTGTATGGTTTTGATAGTTTTACTTAAATCAGCATCTTTAACTGCTTTGGAAGCGCTATCTAAATTAGTAATAATATTATTTAGCTTTTGATTGTTGTCATTTAAGTTTTTGGTAAAACTATTTACATTGTCAAAAGTTTGAGTAATAGAACCATTTTGTTTTTGAAGCATGGTTTCGATGGCAGTCACGGAAGTACTTAAGCTTTTTGTAGTAACAGCTAAATTTTCCAATATAGACTGCAATTTTTCTTTATTGCCATCATTTAAAACAGTGTTAATATTGTTTAATACTTTATCTAAGGAGGATATGGCATTTTTAGTTTTTTCCCCTAAAGGAGAAAGTGTATTTACAAAATCTCCTAATAAGCTTGCGGCAGGTGCGGTGGTTATAGTATCTCCCGATTTAAAAAAACTAGTCGAATTCCCCAAAACAATACTTATACTACTAATGCCCAAAGGGTTGTCTTGAATAGTGGCTATGGAGTTATTGGGGATTTTATAGGGTTCATTTAATTTAACTGAAACAATTATATGAGTTAAATTATCTTTTTGATTTTCAATTTCAAAAACAGAACCTACTTGATATCCATTTACAAAAACAGGATTAGATACAATCAACCCTTTAGTATCTGTATATTTCGCATAAATAACATTGCTGGATTTAAAAATCGTTTTACCTCTTAGGAAATTAAAGCCTAAAATAATTAACGTAACTGCTATTACGGTTAAAGCCCCCACTTTTGTTTCATTTGATACACGCATCTTAATAAATGTACTTTAGTGCAAAATTAGCTAAAAAATAGGAGCTAATTGGCATTTGTCTTTTTCTGGTTTTCCAAAGAATTTTTGTACCGAATCACCGATTTGGTGATTACTTCGCAAATTTGATTTTGCCCTTCTTCGCTATTTAAATAATCCTCATCTTCTGGATTAGATATAAAGCCTGTTTCTACCAATACCGCTGGCATTTGAACGGCTGCTAAAACCCATATTCCTTTTTGTCTTTGCTTGGCTTCTCTACTTAATCTTCCTGCGGCCTTAAATTCTTCCTCAATGGTTAACGCCAAACTGGCTGCTCTTTGAAAAAATTGTTGGGTTAACAAACTGATCATCATAGATCGGGTAGGGTCTGCTGCATCAATATCTTTAATTTGCTTTTCAGAAACAGAGTCTAATTTTTCCACCACATCATCTACGGCCTCATTGGCCATGTCTTTCTTTTGATCAGATTTCCCTACATTATATATAAATGTTTCAGTACCTCTTGCTGTATTGGGTGTGTAGGTGGTTTTATACAATGGAACTACTCTGCTTACTTTTCTTTTGACTCCTTTTTTCTTTACGGTATAGGTTTTTGTAGTATGACCAATAATTTCTCTATTTCTACTAGGATCTGCCGAATTGGTATGTATACAAATAAATAAATCTCCTTTGGCTGCGTTGGCCATGTTAGCTTTTTCGACTACCGAATTAAAAATATCGGTTGTTCTAGTAAGTACCACTTCCACATCAGGAATGGCATCGTGGAAATATTCTTCCAATTTTAAAGAAATTGCCAAGGAAACAGCAGCCTCAGTGGAATATTTTCCATTGGCGCCAGGATCGGTACCCCCATGACCTGGATCAATGATGATGCGTTTTAAGGTTTTTGCTGAATTTTGTGCTTCTGTACTAAAGCTTATAAGTGTAAAAAGGGCAATAGTTCCATAAGTAAATGCTAAAATCAGTCTATTTTGCTTCATAATCAGTGCCTTAATGCTGTTTTAGTTTATTTTTGCAGCTGTGATAGTATCAGGATACAAAAATAACGTAAAATCTAGGCCTTCTATTGTAAATATTGGCATTTTACTAATATTAACAATAGTTTTATTGGCTATGTATCCTTCCATGGCACAGGTCAAAACCGTGAAGAACTCCCCAATTAAAGTAATGGACACTACGGTTAAAAAAACCGATACTACCCTTGCAAAGTCACTAAGAATATCAAAAGACAGCATTGACACCCCCGTTAAGTATACTGCTGCCGATTCTGGAGTAATGATTATGTCTACGAAGGAATTCTACTTATATGGTAATGCTAAAACAGAGTACAAAACTTCCATTTTAGAAGCGGCTACTATAGTCTATGACCAACAGACTCAAAATATTAAAGCCTATGGAGCTAAAGACACACTGGGCAACCCCCAAAGCAATCCAAAATTCCAAGAAAGTGGAATGGTGTCCTTAAATGATTCCATTTATTTTAACATGAAATCAGGAAAAGGTTTGACAAAGAATAGCAATTTTCAACAAGGTGAAATTTATGTAAATGCTACGACGATGAAAAAAATTAACAAAGACGAAGCCTTTGCATGGAAAGCAAGGTTTACTACTTGTAATTTAGATGAACCTCATTTTGCATTTAGAACCAATAAGTTAAAAATTATCAATGATAAAATTGGTGTTTCAGGACCTGCATTCCCAGAATTTGAAGGTGTTCCTTTTCCCATTGGAATTCCATTTGGTATTTTCCCATTAAATAAGGGAAGACATTCTGGAATGATGGCGCCTGCTTTTACTTCTAGTGAGGATTTCGGGTTGGGATTCGAAGGACTTGGTTATTATAAAGTGCTTAGTGATAATTTTGATGCTACCATAAGAAGTAATATTTATTCTTATGGGGGATGGAGTGCAAATTTAAACAGTAAATATATTTTACGCTATAAGTATATTGGTAATTTTAATTTAAGTCTTCAGAATACTAAAATTTTAAATAGGAATACGGGGGTATCTACCGAATTCACAGGATCTAAAACCTTTATGATCAATTGGTCACATTCTATGGATGCAAGAGCATTGCCAGGAACCAGTTTTTCAGCCAATGTAAATTTTGGAAGTACCAAGTATAACAAATCGTTACTCAATAACCCTTTACAAAATTATCAGAATCAAATTAGTTCTTCTATCAGTTATAATAGATCTTGGGATAATAAGTATAATTTATCCGTTAACTTAAATCACAGTCAAAACAATAATTTAGGGTTGGTAAATTTAAGTTTACCCAATATTAATTTTAATGCATTAACTATTTATCCTTTTCAAAAAAAGGAGCAAGTGGGGTCTACGAAGTGGTATGAAAAGTTGGGCATTGGGTACAACGGTTCTTTCCAAAATCAACTAGCTTTTTATGATACTGCATTTAATATGCCAAGATTATTAGACACCATGCAATGGGGGGCTACTCATAGTATCCCTATTAGTTTATCCTTACCTTCTTTAGGGCCTATTACGATTAGTCCAAATATAAATTTTGAAGAAAAATGGTTTGGTTCCGAAAATACAAAAACTTGGAATAGTAAATTAAATAAAGTGGATACCACCTCCAACAGAGGTTTTTTTAGAGCCCCCCATATTGGATTTGGTGTAGGAACTTCTTCAAGAATATTTGGTACTTATAAATTTAATGACAGTTATGTAAAAGCGATAAGACATGAAATTAGACCTAGTATTTCATTTAATTATACTCCCGATTTAGCGGCTAACTATCATTACACTTCTCAAATAGATTCTACAGGAAGAAATTATCGTTTTTCTAAATTTGATGGAGGTGCCTTAGGTGGCGCTTATTCAGAAGGCACATTTGGTGGTTTAGGCTTTGGTATAGACAATTTATTGGAGATGAAAGTAAAAGACAAAGAAGACACTACGAGTACCGAAGAAAAGTTTAAAAAAATTAAATTAATAGAAGGGTTTGGTTTTAATTCAAATTTTAACTTTTTAGCGGACAGTTTTCAATTAGGTACTTTTAATTTTTATGCCCGTACTATTTTATTTAATGTGGTAAATATTACTTCCTCTTTTACAGTGGATCCTTATGCCAATGACCAACAAGGATTTAGAGTAAATAAATTAGACGTGGATATGACAAAATTAAAACTAGGACATATCACTAGTGGAGGGATTTCTATTTCAACTTCTTTTAAAAGTAAATCCAAAGATGAGAAATCTGCCAAATCTAAAGAAATTCCAATAGATCCATTTATGACGCCAGATGAACAGCAAAGGCAACTTCAATATGTAAAAGCCAATCCAGCCGAATACACCGACTTTAATATTCCTTGGTCTTTATCGTTCTCTTATTCCTTTCAATTTTCTAGAACCATAAAACCAGATTATTCTGGTTTTAAACTACAAACCTATTCAAGTTTAAATTTTAATGGAGATTTTAGTTTAACCCCCAAATGGAAAATAGGTGGATCTGGGTATATCGACGTGGCTAAAGCCAATATTCAACAATTGAGTATGTTTATTACTAGAGAAATGCACTGCTGGCAGATGGCCATTAATGTTACCCCTATAGGATTGTATAGATCGTTTAGCATTACCATCAATCCAAAGTCTGGGATATTAAGAGATTTAAAAATAAACAGAAGTAGAACCTTCTCTTCCTCTTCCTATTAGGCCAGATCATTATTGGCTAAATAATAATTAGCCATTTCATCAAATACCAGTTGTTTTAAACTGTCTTTGGAATGACCCTGTGGAAAAATGGCAGGTAAAATATGCATCCTCATTTTGCCTGGAGTTAAATACAAAATAGGCTTAGCAGGTAATACTTTTTTAGTATGTAATAAAACTACAGGGACAATAGGCTTTTGTGTATCGATGGCTAATTTAAAAGCACCATCATAAAATGATTTAAGTGGGGCAGTAGTTCTGTTTCTTGTGCCTTCTGGATAAATAAGCATATCTAATCCATTGTTTAACACATTTCTCATCTTTTCATAACTAGCGCTTCTACTTTGATGATTTTTTCGATCCACAATGACGGTGGCAAATTGATATACCCATCCAAACAGAGGAACATACACAAAGCTTTTTTTAGCAATGGTTTTATTGGCTCTAGGTAAAAAAGGGGTGCTAATGGGGATATCAATTAAACTATTATGATTGCAAACTACGATTGCATTTTCTAGTCCATCAAAAACCTGTTTACCTGTTACTTTAAAGGAACAACCAGCTAAAAATAAAAATAAACCCATCCAAACCTGAGAAACGCGGCGATGGAATCTTGTTTTTAAAGGATCAGGCATAAAAAAACAAAATAAATAAAACCAAATAAAAATAAACATAGTGGATGCAAAAACAAATAAGGCCCAAAAGGCTAATAGTCGAGCAACTATATTTTTGATTATTTTCATATACACTAATTTAAATGGCCCAATTAATAGGGTTAATATTATGTTGAACTAAATACTCATTGGCTGCACTAAAATGTTTACATCCAAAGAATCCATTGTAAGCGCTAAATGGAGAGGGATGTGCTGCTTTTAATATTTTATGCTTTAATGGATTAATAAGTTTTAGTTTTTGTTGAGCAAAATTACCCCATAAAATAAAGACCAATCCTTTTTTTTCTTCGGAAAGTAAATTAATAATATCGTCGGTAAAGTCCATCCAACCAATTTTAGCATGACTTGCTGGTTCATTTTCCCTTACGGTTAATATTGCATTTAATAATAGTACACCTTGTTTAGCCCAAGGGGTTAAATTGCCTGTATGGGGAATGGGCATTCCAATATCCTTATTTAATTCTTTAAAAATATTCATTAAAGAAGGAGGTGGTTTGATACCCTCCGGAACGGAAAAACTTAGTCCCATGGCTTGATGGGGATTATGGTAAGGATCCTGACCTAATATAATTACTTTCACTTGATCAAAAGGGGTTTGTTCAAAAGCATTAAATAGTAGCTTCCCCTTAGGATAAATTGTTTTATGTAGCTCTTTTTCCGCTTTAATATGAGCAGCTATTTGCTCAAAATAAGGCTTTTGGAACAGCTCTTTTAATGCCAATTTCCAAGAATGTTCTATTTCCACTTCCATAGGGTAATTACTCTTTTTCAACACTAAAGATAAATCTACTAGAACAAATCGTCACACTTTCCTTTTTAGGTACATTTTTAGTAACTTTCTGTATTATTTTAATACCATGAAAGTGACCCCAGCAAAGCTATTGATTTCTAGCATTGGACTTTTTTATCTGTTAATGGCGAGCCACCCAATTTTTGGGCAAAATAATGTAAAAGCTTCTACTTCTAATTTGAAAAGAGTACAAATTAATCAAATTCAATTTTCTAAAGACAGTACTTCCATTAATGCTTTTGATATTAATAATGAAATATATAAATTAGTTGCGCCAATTGCTCTATTTAACAGTGAAGCAACTATAAAGAAAGACGTACAACAGAAAGTTTTAAAAATAACTAAATCCCATGATGGATGGTTAATAAACATACGTATTCATAATAATGGATTAGATACTACTATTTTTAAAAATATACTTCCTTTTGAAAAAAATAGCCTTAATGCTTATATTACAGGAAAAGGGGATCATCGGCAATCCAGAACCCATTTATTTTTACCAGGAAAGCAACCTATTAATGTGATCGTTCCGGACAATGCATGGGAGCTAGGGTACAATTCAATTTTATTGAACAACAACTTGTCCGTATATGGTTTTAGTAGAAGAACTAGTGAATCTTTAATAAAAGGTAAAGAAAAAAGGTTTGAAACTATTTTATACCCCAATGGAAGTATTGAATTTACCATATGGATAGAGCCCTATCTAGGGGCTTGGCAAAATGGAGTGATCAAAGTGTTTAAGGAGAGAAAATTATATGATGTTGAAAAATTTAATGATAGTTTATATAAGCGACTAGACTTACAATGGGTTAGGCATACCTATTTAATGCATTTGATGATGTCTTGGGATAAATATTTTTATGATCGCAAAGCCAATCAATACACTTTAGATAAATTTATTGAAAGAGGTAATCAATTGTACGGAGGGGATGATATTATTACTATTTGGCCCACTTGGCCAACTCTAGGATTGGATCAACGAAATCAATTTGATTTATACCAAGATTTACCAGGAGGATTAACTGCCCTACAAAATATAAGTGACCGTTTTTCAAAACAGAAAAAACATTTATTTGTTTCCTATAACCCTTGGGATGTGGATACAAGAGCACAAAATCATTATAATGGTTTATCCTGGTTAATTAATAATACACATGCAGACGGAGTGGTTTTAGACACACAAGGAAGTTCTAGTGACTCATTGCAATTGGCAGCCGATTCGGTGAGAAAAGGGGTAGTCATGTACAGCGAAGGCATGGCAGTTGCAAAGGATATGCAAGGAATTTTATCTGGTAGGGTACACAACGCTTTGTATTATCCTCCTATGTTAAATTTAAATAAGCTAATTCAACCTGGGTTTAAAATTTATAGGGTAGCCGAATTATATAAAGAGCCTATCAATAGAGAATTTGCCACCAGTTTTTTTAATGGATACGGAACGGAGATGAATATCATGGTTCCTGGTGAACCTGAATGGACCAATCAACAATATGCATTGTTAGGGAAAACCACTAAATTATTGCGCTTATTATCTGATAATTTTAATACCCCTAATGTTACCCCAATAATCCCAACTACTATAGATAGTATTTGGGTCAATCAATGGGCTACAGAACAAAAAACAGTGTTTACTATTTTTTCTATTATCCCACAAGGGTATAAAAATAATTTATTTGAAGTAATTCCAAAATACAATTGGCACTTTGTGGATGTATTTCATCATAAATTATTAAAACCATTTTATAAAAATGGAAAATATTTTATAGAAGCAGAAACAGACGCCTTTCATGAAAAATATCTAGGTAGTAATAATGAAGGTGCTATAGATTGCATTGTTCATTTACCTAAATTAATAGAAGCCTCTATTGAACAAAATACGCTTAAGATTAATTTATTAAAAAATAATTATACTCAAAAAAATAACATTCATATTGAAATATGGAAAACAAAAGTAGGTTTACATCAACCCACTTTGTTGGTTGCTTTTGAAAATCAATCCATCAATCTGGAGACTATTTTACCCCGTTTTGAAGGCAAGTTAATTATACAAGTCATTCAAAAAGATACTATAGAAAATCGTTCCACTTTAATGGATGAAACCATTGTCATGATTCCTGTAAGTCTTCCTCGATTAATTACCCAAGAAATAAAATCAAATAGTCAACATAATAATTCAACAGAACCCATTTCCACTTATCGCATGTCTTCTATTCCTGCAGGAAAATTTATTTTCAAGCAAACACATGGGGATGATTTTATACCTTATCCTTCTACTATTGATAGTAGTGAACTTCCAATGCCATCCTATTGGATGGATACTTATCCAGTGACCAATGCAGAATTTTACAGTTTTATTCAAAAAAGTAATTACCAGCCAAGCGATTCTATAAACTATTTAAAACATTGGCAAAAAGGTAAACCAAAGCTAGAGGAGGAGAAAAAGCCAGTCATTTATATTAGTTATGAAGATGCGTTAGCTTATGCCAATTGGTATCATAAGACCTTACCAACAGAAATAGAATGGCAATACGCCGCTCAAACCAATCAATTAAATGAATGGCCTTGGAAGCAAATTATTCCAGTAACAAGAGCTTATGAAGAAGTGACCAATACATTAAGTGTTATCAAAATTGAAGGAATTGATAGTAATTTATGTAATTTAGGAAATGGAATATTGGATACAGTGGGCAAATATCCATTGGGGGTTAATCCAAATGGGTTGTATGATTTAGTAGGATCGGTTTGGCAATTAACCAATACCACTTATGCGTCTGGAAGTTATGAATATCAAATTATGAAAGGAGGAAGTTATTTTAAACCTTCGGCAAGTTGGTGGTATGTTCAAGGAGGACCAAGGGAATTAACTTATGCGCAGTACTTGTTAAAAGTAAATCAAGGATTTGAAAGGAATGGAACCGTTGGATTTAGATGTATCTTAAAAGATCAAAAAAGTAAATAATTTTATTATATATAGCTCATGAAAATTTCAAAAACCAATCACTTTAGTAAGAAAACAATTTATTCTTTTTTATTACTCCTATGCATCAGCCTTAATAGCGATGTTAGTGCCCAATCTAATACTGTAAAAATTGAGCCAGTTCTTTTCTCCAACGTCAATGTAACAGATGCTTTTTGGAAACCTAAAATGGATTTAGTAGCCACTAAAACTTTAGTAGCATGTATCTTTCAAACCGAAGAAAAAACAGCTAGAATTAGAAATTTTGAAAAAGTGGCAAGAAAAAAAGGGGAGAAACATGAGGGCGTATTTTATGATGACTCTGATGTTTTCAAAGCTATTGAAGCCATGGCTTATGCTATTAAAACCAATAAAGATAAAAATTTAGAAGCCAAGGCAGACGAATGGATTGATAAAATTGCTGCAGCCCAATTAGAAGATGGCTATTTAAATACTTATTATACCTTAAATGGTTTAGAAAAAAGGTGGACGGATATGAGTATGCATGAAGATTATCTTGGAGGTCATATGATAGAAGCTGCAGTGGCTTATTATGATGCTACTGGCAAAAGAAAATTTTTAGATGTGGTGATTAAATGGGCAAATTATTTTGATTCTTTATTTGGACCAGGCAAACGTGATTGGGTAACTGGTTGTCAAGAATTAGAATTAGCATTGGTAAAATTATATAGAGTAACAGAGGATAAGAAATATTTAAACTTGGCAGATTGGTTATTATCAGAACGTGGAAAAAAATTAGCGGTGGGGTATACTTGGACCGATTGGAAAGATACAGCTTACGCTCAAGATGTTGTTCCTGTTAAAGAACAAAAAGAAATTACGGGACATGCAGTAAGGGCTATGTATTTATATACTGGTGCTGCTGATGTGGCAGCGCATACGGGGGATCAAGGTTATCTAACTGCGATGCGAAGAGTATGGGAGGATGTAGTATTTAGAAATATGTATATAACTGGAGGTATAGGCTCTGCAGGAAGCAATGAAGGTTTTTCACAAGATTATGACTTACCTAATGAGCAAGCTTATTGTGAAACCTGTGCTTCGGTGGGGATGGTATTATGGAATCAAAGAATGAATAGCTTAACAGGTAGTGCTGAATACATAGATGTACTTGAACGTAGTTTATACAATGGTGCTTTAGATGGGTTATCCTTAAGTGGAGACCGGTTTTTTTATGGTAATCCATTGGCCTCTTCTGGAAGACATTCAAGAAGAGAGTGGTTTGGTACTGCATGCTGCCCAGCTAACATCGCAAGGTTAATAGCCTCTTTGGGAAACTATATTTATGGCTATGCCGAAGGAAAAATATATGTAAACTTATTTGTAGGAAGTAATACCAATTTTAAATTACCTAGCGGTGAAATTCAAATGACCATGGCCACTAATTATCCTTGGCAAGGGGATATGAAATGTACTTTGAATATGAAGAAGAAAGTAACGGTACCCATTGCATTTCGTTTACCAGGTTGGGCCAATGGCATTCCAGCGCCAGGAAATTTATACCATTACGAAAATGATACGAAAGAGGAAGCACCTATTGTATTAGTCAATGGT
>Ga0114966_10003520_pt1 | contig 13701 bp, 13 predicted proteins | sample M_130207_XF_Meta_FD_87029 | JGI IMG/M metagenome (GOLD analysis project Ga0114966, IMG submission 87029) | Freshwater microbial communities from Lake Montjoie, Canada to study carbon cycling - M_130207_XF_MetaG | ecosystem: Environmental > Aquatic > Freshwater > Lake | place: Lake Montjoie... | reverse complement strand
GATATTATAAAGCCAAGCCATTCAGTACAAATATTTGAAAATATTCAAAAATCTTATTTATGTATTCAGCACGCATCTGGACATTTGGTTGCATTTATGTATAAAAATGAATTTGTAAGTAATATAGATCATTTTTTTTCCACTCCATTTAAACAATTTTCAGAAAAGGATAAATCTTATTAGATTCATAATAATTATAATTATATCAAAATTATATTTAACTGGTTTTGCTACATTTCCACCTTCAGTGCTCTTTTAATTTTACGAAGCTTGGATATATACTTTTGCTGATTGTTCTTCCATAAAGCCCCCATTACAGAAATACTTTTTTAGCTGAAGTGCTATTTCTCTATCTCTTCTTTAACAAGTTCGGACTAACAAATACTATGATTCTAATTCCAGATCATTAATAACAGGTGTTTTCTTTTGCTTATGTACTTTTCCATTCAAAAACATGCCAATAAAAGTACCTCTTACAAAATACTTGTAAGTGGCAAAACAAAAAATAGCGGTAACTGAAAATGTAATTGCAAACTTTAAACCTGCCGGTAACGAAAACCCCGCTAACAAGCCAGGAACAAGAACCACAATTGGTAAGTGAATTATATACACCCAATAAGCTGCATCCATAATAAAACTTAATCTTGGAGAATAGGAATTAAAATAGGTAAGAAAAAAGGCAATGAAGCCAAATATAAATAAGGAACTATAAATAGCCGTAAGTGCTTGTTTGGCATTTAGTGCCAACGCATCAGCTGGCCACAACGAAAAAGTGGAAATTAAAAAAAGAAATACGGCAATACTTAATTGCCAAAAGGGATACTGTTTTAAATTTTCCAGAGTATTTGTCCGATACAGTATCCATCCGGTTCCAAAAAAAAGAAAGTAGGTAATAAATGTAGCAGGGTCTATACTCCATGTATTATTGGTTTTTATAAAAGATGTCCCCATCCAGTAAAGACATAGAAAAAAAAGTAATGTCATACACAAAAGCCTTAGCCAAAAGTTTTTAAGAACGTAAGTAAATACTTTATTGGCTGATGTGGTAAAAGCAGTTTTCTTAATGAATATCGATGCAAGTAGCCAACCCAGAATTGCATACATCATCATAAAATATAAAAACCATAAATGAATAACATTGAACGGAAGAAATTCACCAGAAATAATTAGGCCCAAAGCATTGTTAATTGGAGATACTGCACCAGTAAAGGCAGCCCTTGAATATTCAAAAGCAATAACTACCAAAGGGTAAAGAATCAATACACCTGAGAGAAAAGGGAGTAAAATTCGTTTAACTCTATTTATCAACATTGGCTTTGGTCCCTTTTTATAGAATAAGAGTGCTCCAAAATATCCTGCAGCCACAAAAAATACAGGCATTCTAAAGGCATGTATTAAGCCAACAACTTTATCAAACACTAAACTGTTATTTGGGTCTTTCAATGGCCATGTTGTACCGTAATTAATACTACCGTATGTTACTGATGCATGAATTACTATCCCTAGTAACATCATAATAGCCCTAAGGGCATCTAATGCATATACTCTTTCGGAACTTGTTTTTGTTTGATTTTCCATTGCTTTAGTTATTTTGATTATTAGTTATGTTTGTTCAGGACCTCGCTACGCTTGCAGGTATAGTTAGCGCGCTAAATTTCGGCGGGTTTTGAAACTTTTTCTACCGAAATATTACTAACAAAGCTAACATCTTTTTAGACATTTGCAAGTAAAAAATAATTGTCATAGGCAGAGCGACCGCTTTTGCAAATTCCTTATACTTCTATTTGGAGTTTTTTTTGGTGCTGAAATCCGGTTGTTTTTTTCTTTTTATTAGTTTACTTCAATATAAATAAAAAAATTACTGCCCAAATGCCAACAAAGAATAAACCTAAAAACAAGGTGTGTAAGTTTTTTTTGATATCTTTTTTAATTAACAAACTATATAAAAACCAACCAACAAAAACAACAAAGAATACAAGTGGAATATACAATCTAAACATCGTATGATTTTAAAATATCTTTAACAAAACTATCTATTTTAAGTCAATTGCAAATTTATATTTCTGTTTTAATATAACGGTTTATGGCTTGGCGAAAACTCTTTTCGGGTTTCACTTGTGCGATGTTAGCGGCTGTTTTTTATTTTCCCTACAATTAAATGAATAAAAGTAAATATCGAACTAATTAGCAGTGCATCTATCATAATAGCAAATTGTATAATAATCGTGGAGAATATAATACTATTTCTGAAAAAGTTATTCCCTATGTACCTCCCTGTATAAGTAATATAACCAATAATTTCGTGTTTAGCCTGAGCAGAACTTGTAGTTAAAGTTCCCTCGTCATAGCCATATGCCTCAAGAATGCAAACGAAAAATGTTAGGCTTAAAATTAGGACTGATAGAAAAAAATACACTAAAAATATTTTTCTCATTGATTGTTTATTTTATCATAAAGTACAATTTTATCTAAAATGTCATTTTTATCCATAGTTTCCAGTATGTTGATGTTTTGCATTTTATACAAAATATTTTGAGCAGCAAATAGCATTGTATATTCATCAATGTTACTGTGAACAATTTCATCATTTTTACTATTTTATCTACCCACACAATATTAATTAGTTGCCGAAATACTGTACTCTTTTTTGCCTACATAAAAATAACAAACTTTCGCGGAGCGACCTTGAATTTGCAAATGCTTTTATGTCGCCCGCATAAGTTTTAGGTGCTGTTACAAGCTGGTGTTCTTTCTGTCGTCATATTCCGCTTTTAATTCTGTTGTCGTGTCTGCATAACATTTGGCAATTGTCTGCTGTTGTTTTTCCGCCTTCGTGCCAAGGTGTAATGTGGTCGGCTTCCATTTCGTTGAGTTCAAAAGTTACTCCACATTTAACGCAAACTCCTTTTTGTCGTTCAAATGCTTCACGTTTTTGGTTGTCCGAAAATGCTCTAATGTTCAGATACTTTTCTTTGCGTGTGAGTACAAAAGAGTAAATTCCTTTCTTGTTGTCCACGTCTTCCTCTAACATTAGCGTAGTAATTTCCTCTTCCAATTTCTTTGGATCAAACTTTTGGTTTTTAAACTCGTTGTACAAAATTCCCCAAGGCAAACCTTTCATTTCTCTGCGATACTTTGGAAATGTTACTTTAATCCAACTAATTACTGCTTGAAAATAAAGCCAAAGTTCATTAGCGTTTGGTTCGTGTTGATTTTTGCTCATGTATGCCTCAATTTCATCATTTGAAATCCAAGCAATTGCTGTTTCTAAATATTTTTGTCTTTTTGCTTCTCCATCTAAATAATCATCGCCTAATTTTGGTCGGCTATTTTTAGAGAAATAGCGTTTAGCGTCTGATACCCATGAACCCGAATAAACTGCGTTTCGTAATTCTTGTTTGGTAAGTTCTTTACCTGCAATATTGATAGTTTCAAACCATTCTAATTTTTCGCTTGGTTCGCCTGTACAAAAGTAAACCATTAATTTATAGTCTAAAATTTGCCTTTGTTTGTCTGGTTGCAAATTATGAAAAGCTAATCCGTTTACTGAAAAATCGTTGTTTACGAATTGGCAAATTGAAATGGTTCTTTGCTGTCCGTCAATAACTTCAAAGTTTCCGTCTTCACGAACAGCCCAATACATTACGTTTAAAGGAAAATCCTTTTGTAAAGTGTCAATTACGGCTTTACGTTCTTTGTCGCCATAAACAAATTCACGTTGATAAGGTGGTCTAATGTCTAATTTTCCATCATATCCAACAACTCCGTTTTCATCGTTGTCTTCGTAGCCAATGGTTAATTCTCTAACCGTTATTTCTTTTAGTTCAATTCTCATTTTTTAATTTTTCTGATTACAATTCTATCATAAAGTCTTCGATAAGTTCCATCTCCATTGTCCAAATAAAAACGAGGACCACCTGCTGAATAACTTCCTTTTTTAGCAATTTTTGACATTGAAGTTCCAAGTGTAATACTTGAACCTATAATTTCAAATTGGTCGGGATTGTATTTGTCTAAAAAAGTTATTGGAACTCCCATTGCTCCATCAAAATCAACTGGTATATCTTTAACTTTACCGACTTCAATTGCATCATAATTAACATATTTAGGATATTCAGTTTCATTTCCTTGATATGTTTTGAATAATATAATGTCTTCGTGTCGTTTCAATGTATCAAGATTTGTAAACCAATATGTTGGTGTACCAACACTAATATTCACAGCCCAATATTCTTTATCTTCTACAACTACTTTATTTTTATCGTTACAATATTTGGCAAAATTTTCTTTATTGTCAATTAAAAAAAGTTGTGGTTTTGTAACTCCAAGCCAAATTCTATTATCCTGAATATTTTTAAATATTTCTTTGTAGGTAATTGAGTTGCCATTCCCAATTATTAAAAACTTTTTGTCGTGTTCAAGAAGTTGTGCAACATATTCTCTGAATAAGGAAAATGGTGGATTTGTTACAATAATATCAGCTTGTTTTAAGAGTTCAATACTTTCTACACTCCTAAAATCGCCATCAGTTTGCATAAAGTTGATTCCAATTTCTTCTGGGTTTGGTATCCTATCGCCGTTTTTATCTCCATCGTATTCAAGCCAAACTGCTTTTTCGCTTTGGTGTGTGCTAAATAAATCTTTATTTTGGTTTTTGTAGCAAGTTGTAATTAGTTTTTTTAGTCCTAATGCTTCAAAGTTGTATGAAAAATAATGAAAGAAATTACTAACTCTTGGGTCGTCACAGTTGCAGAAAACGGTTTTACCAAAAAAGTATTTTTTATAATGACGTAGCTCTTTTTCAATATCTGTGAGTTGGGTATAAAACTCATCGTTTTTACCTGCTTTTGCCTTCTCTAAATTATTGTTTACTGATTTCGCCATTTATTTTGTCAGTTCGTTAAGATCGTAAAGTTACGTTTTTAATTTCTGTTTCTTTTCGGTTTGTCTGTTGGTTTCGAGTCGTCATACACTTGCTTGTAACTTACTTATATAGTTGAATTATCACCCCCAAGCTAACCAAATATGAGATATTGGAGTTACTTTTATATAATGGTAAATATAATTATTTATCTTCAATGATACTCACCTGCATTCTAACATCAAGTAATGGTCGGTCGTCTTTATTTTTGCCCACAGCTGCTATTTTATCAATTACTTCCAAGCCTTCTATTACCTCACCAAAAATTGTGTATTGGCTATCAAGGTGAGGTGTTCCACCAATTGTTTTATAAATGGTTTGATGCTCTAAAGGAAACGTGTAGTGCGGCATTTTTAAATAGGCTTCATCTACCAATTTATTCACTACCTTAAAATACAGCATTAAACTATCATTGTTTTGCTCCGTTTTAAATGCTGCAATTTTTTGTTTTAAAATTTTGTTTTCAGGTTTATTTAAAATCTCCTCTTTTATGTTTGCTATAAGTGGGTTATTAATACGTTTTTCGTAGGATATTAAATCTTCATCCGTTCTTTTTTTTCCTTGTACAATATAAAACTGGCAAGCCGATGATGCTTTTTCTGGATTGACATCATCGCCATTACGGGCCGCACATAACATGCCTTTTTTGTGGCATAACGCAGGGATAATTTCTGCTGGTATGGTGTATTGCAAATCGCCATCACCTAAAAGTTTTATTGGTTCAGCGTGTTTACTATCGGGATCTCCGCCCTGTATCATAAAATCCTGAATAACGCGGTGAAACAATAAGCTGTCGTAAAAATGTTGGCGTACTAATTTTAAAAAATTATCACGATGTTTGGGTGTTTCGTTAAATAGCTTGAGCTTGATGTTGCCAAACGACGTAGAAATAAGAATCGTTTCTTCAGAAAATGTTTGAGATTTTACCTGCTTACTAAATATAACAAGGGCTATACTCAATATTATTATTTTTAGACGCATACTTTTAATTTTTTTATTTATATTTGAATACAAATATTAATCCAATATAATTAATATAAAAATGAAACTAAAATTATTTATAGCAACATTAACCTTTGGGGTAATTACCTTTTTTGTGAGTAGTTCTTGCCAAAAGAAAACAGATTGTAAGTTAATAATAACTACTAATAACAGTTTTGGAAATGTTGTAAGTGGCGCTACCGTTAAACTATATGCAAATGTTAAAACGTCTTCGGGAGCAACCGTTGCAGCTGATTTAAAAGCTGAAGGTGTTTCGGATGGTATTGGTACAACAACTTTTACTTTTAAACTACCAGCTATTTTGGATGTTAGAGCAACTGCTGATACCATGTTGGGCATTGGAATTGTAAAATTAGAAGAAGGAAAAACAGTAGAAAAAACAATTCTAGTTAAATAACAAAATGTCTTATTAATTCTAAATCCTCTGCAATTGCTGGGGATTTTTTGCTTTACTAAGCTTTGGTAAAATGCTATTAATTTGGCCGCATTAACTTTATAATCAAAATGTTTTTCGGCTAAATTACGGGCAGCTTTTTGCAAGTTTAATTTTAAAGTTGAATTACTAATTAGTGATACAATTGCACTTGCAAATTCCTCGCTAGTATCTGCAATTAATAAATGCTTGTTTTTTTCGTAATCAATACCCTCTGCTCCAATACTGGTTGTAATGATAGCTTTACCATAAGCTAAGCCTTCTACTAATTTTATGCGTAAGCCACTGCCCGACCATAATGGAACCAACATAATATCGTAGGTATTATAAAATGCCACAGCATCTATAACGTCATCTATAATAATGATATGTTTAGAATTTAATTTTTTAATTCGTTCTGGCATCCCTTTTCCAGCTAAAATTAAGGTTGCTTCTGGCTGTTGCTTTACAATAGTATTCCAAACATGCGTTACTAACCAATCAACAGCTTCTATATTTGGCATCCAATCCATTGATGCAAAATGAAATAATGTATTAGGATTTTTTGATTGTAAAACCTGTTTGTATTCTTCTAAATTTACTCCGGTTAGGCAAGTATTAATTGGTGTTTTAGGGCAAATGCTGGAAATATTCTTTTTATCTTCATCAGTAATGGTAACAATAGCATCTACTTTATTACATGTATTTATTTCAAAACCTTTTAACCTATTATTTTGAATGGTTAAGTACATTTTTTTAAAAAAGTTTTTTTCGCTCAATAAATGTCTTTCCCATATTTGATGTTCCACATTATGACTTCTTAAAACAATTTTAGCATTAGAGTTCTTTTTAATGATGGGAATGTATGTTGCCATAAAAACACCCTCTAATTGCACAATGTCAAACGAATTAGTCTGTAATTTTTGAATTAATACCTCTTCATATTCTTTAAAAAAGAAACGACTCACAAAATAAGATTGTGAAGAAAATAAATTTAAAAATGCTCCAAGTGCACTTGTATCAGCATTTTTATAAACAGATTGATAATTGGTTTTTTGCTTTAACGCCGCCGAAACATTTTGATCAGGTTTAAAATGTTTTTTTGTATTGATTGACAACACATGCACTTCCATTCCATTATCAGCTAAACCTTGTGCTAAAGTACTTATAGCAATGGAACTGCCATCATTAGCCGGAAATGGTGCTTTATTACATAATTGCAAAATGCGCATGACTAGTATTAATTGGTTTTGCGTTTAAATAATTTTTTAAGTGGTTCTGTATATGAATACATATCAAATAATGCAGAATCTCGAGCAGCTTTAAAAGTTAAAAAAATACCTAATGGTAAAAATAGTAGTAACGGAAACCAAGCGCCAAAAACAACCGAATAGACACCTTCCATAACTAAATCTTCGTAAATAATACTAACAATATAATACAGTAAAAAAAACAGAACTGCAACTACAACTGGTAATCCCATACCACCTTTTCTGATAATTGCACCTAAGGGAGCGCCCACAAAAAATAATACTATACATGCAAAGGAGATATTAATTTTTTTATGCCAACCCAATAAATATTCCATTTTACTAAGTTCTTTTCCGTAAACCTCATCATTAATTGAATCAATAAAGGTGCTTGAACTTCTCACTAAATTTTGAGTGTGCTCTACACTTCTTTTAAATTCATCTTTGGTAAGTGTTGCATAAAAATTTTTAATGGATTGAGGCACTTTTGCTATAGCAGTAGTGTGCATTGTGCGCGCTAAAAAGTAGTTTTTAAATTGGTCGTTTAGTTTTACATATTTTTTACCTATATCAATATTAAACGTATCAATTTCTTTTTCTATTTGCCAAACATTCATCATTTCATGATGCCCTTTAAATAGTTCTTCTTTGGTATTTTTCATTTTAAAGCTACTCATATCCACATTAATATTGAGCTCTTTATAAAGTAATTGCATAAGTGGGCGTGTTCTTTTATGTTGCTCTTGTTGCATAATATCTTCATAACGCGAGCCATTATTTAATTGTATTTGTAAATAATTTGTATCAACAGAGGTTTTCATTTTACCACTATCTGCATACAATTGAATATTGTTTCCTAGTCCATCAGAATGATCGTAAATATTCAAATTATAAAGCGTTTGACCATCTCTGCTTTTATTACCAACCTTTATGGTATAGCCTTCTAATTGACTATAATAAACACCTTCTTTAATGCTCAAGGTTGGCTTTGCTTGCCTTATATCCCAAAGCATTCGTGCCGATTTTAGAGTGATTGCAGGTAAGGCAAAATTATTAAACACAAAAGTAAAAGCTGCCAAAAATAAAATAAACAAAAAAATTGGACGGATGATTTTAAATAACGATAATCCTGATGATTTCATCGCTGCTAATTCATAATTTTCGGCTAAGTTACCAAATGTCATAATGGAAGATAATAACACTGCCAGCGGCATTGCAATTGGAATAAAAGTTAAAAATGAATAGGCAAAAAACTGAACTAAAATCCAAGCACCCATGCCTTTGCCTATTATATCATCCATGTACGTAAATACATGAATTAAAAAAAAGACAAATACTCCAATAAAAAGGGTAAGAAAAAAAGGAGGTAAATACGCTTTTAAAAGGTAGCTATGTAAGACTTTTGGTTTCAATTTGAATGGCTAATTTAATTATTTTTTTAAGGAGATGTGTGCATTTTGTATAAACTTTGCTATTTTTGTGACTTATGATAAATGGTAAAAAAATAGTAGTAGTGTTGCCGGCATATAATGCGGCCTTGACCTTAAAACGCACGTATGACGAAATTCCGTTTGATATTGTAGACGATGTTGTTTTAGTGGATGATCACAGCAAAGATAATACTGCAGAGGTTGGCAAAGAATTAGGCATAAAGCATGTTATTCGTCATGAACAAAATAAAGGTTATGGCGGAAATCAAAAAACATGTTATGATAAAGCACTTTCATTAGGTGCAGATATTGTAATTATGCTGCATCCAGATTATCAATACACACCTAAATTAATTCATAGTATGAGTTATATGATAGCCAATGATTTATTTCCATCAGTATTTGGTTCTCGTATTTTAGGCAAAGGTGCCTTAAAAGGTGGAATGCCTTTATATAAGTACTTTTTTAATCGCTGCTTAACGTTAACACAAAATATTTTAATTAATCAAAAATTAAGCGAGTACCATACTGGATATAGAGCCTTTAACAGAGATATTTTAGAAACGATTAGCTATCACGAAAATTCGGATGATTTTGTTTTTGACAATCAAATGATTTCACAAATATTTTATGCTGGTTTTCAAATTGGAGAAGTTACTTGTCCCACAAAATATTTTCCGGAAGCAAGTTCTATTAATTTTAGACGCAGTGCAACCTATGGTATGGGTGTATTAGGAGTTTCGTTTTCACACTTTTTTAATAAATTAGGATTGGCTAAAAGCAAGCTTTATAAAAGAAGAAAGTAATTTAGTAAAGCAATTATTTAATCAATCCTAGTTCAGCTACTAACTCTTCAACCTCCATATTTTTGGCAAGTAATTTTGCTTGAATACCTGTTTTTAATGCGCCTTCAATATGTTGGGGAGAATCGTCAATAAATAAAGTTTCCTGCGCATTAAGGTTGTTGCTATGAAGTACGTCCATAAAAATATCTGTATTAGGTTTACGCTTTCCCATTCTGCAAGAATAGTGAACAGTTTCAAAAAAGGATTCCAAATTTTTAAAGCCGTGCTGCGTAAATAAAGTCGATTCAAATTCTGTAATATGTGTTTCGTTGGTATTACTTAGCAAAAATAAACGGTAATGATGTTTTAATTTTTGTAATAAATCTAACCGACGTTTTGGAAAATCTAAAAGCATCGCATTCCACGCCAACAGTAAATTATCTTTTGTAATATTTGCATCTAAAGCAAATTGTAAGTCATTAAAAAATATAGATTCAGAAATGTGCCCTTTATCAAAGTCATCAAAAATTGATGTTTGTTGCAATTGGGTATAAATACTCTCAAATGGCTTGTTAGATAATTTATTAAATTCATTAATCGTTTTATTAATGTCAAGGTTAATGATCACACCTCCCAAATCGAATATTATATTTTTTATTTGACTCATATATTTTGAAAATAGGATACAAATATATACTTTTGCAGCCTTAAAGTTCTGAACTTAATTTCAGATAGCTCCTATAGCTCATTCGGTTAGAGCAACTGACTCATAATCAGTAGGTGCCTGGTTCGATTCCAGGTGGGAGCACGCAACCCTCAGTATGTTTACTGAGGGTTTTTTATTTATAGAATTTAGCTTCAAATTACTAATAATCACACCTAATTATTTGATAAGGGATAAGTCGAAAAAAATCACATTCCAAAGTGATTAACAATACCAATTTACTAAAGTTATTTTTCAATTTCAGTAACTACAATATCTATTGAGGAAGTAACTTTTATAAAATGAATTTAAAATTAAAGCTTTTGAATATTACTAAAAAATATAAAACATCCAAAAAATAATTAAGATACCTTAATTGTAAAACGAACTGTCGGTGCACGATTATCAAAAAAAATCCCCAACTACATTGTAATTGGGGATTAATATAAACTTTTAAATTAAAATTATTCTGCGCTATCAGCCGAAGCTTCTTCACTACCTGCAACATCAGTTGTTTTTTTAGCACGGCTACGACGAGTTGTTTTAGCTTTTTCAACTTTAGCAGTTTTACCATTTGAGTAAATTTCGTTAAAATCAACTAATTCAATTAACGCCATTTCAGCAGCATCACCTTGTCTGTTTCCAGTTTTGATAATACGAGTGTAACCACCATTTCTTTCTGCAACTTTAACAGATACTTCTTTAAATAATAATGTTACAATCTCTTTACTTTTTAAGTACGAGAAAACTGTTCTACGACTGTGTGTAGAATCATCTTTGCTTCTGTTAATAATTGGTTCAACATAAGTTCTTAATGCTTTAGCTTTAGCCAAAGTTGTAAAAATACGTTTGTGCTCAATTAATGAACAAGCCATATTACTCATTAATGCCTTACGATGTGAAGCTGTTCTTCCTAAATTATTTATTTTATCTCCGTGTCTCATTTTCTTTTTATTTTTGAAAGTTTGAAAGTCTAAAGGTTTTGAAAATTTGCGGCCTAAAACCTTCTAAACTTTCTAACCTACGTAACATTCTAAACTACATTTTAATCTTTATCTAATTTATATTTTACTACGTTCATTCCAAATTGTAAACCTTTTGTTGATACAAGATCTTCAAGCTCAGTTAAAGATTTTTTACCAAAATTACGGAATTTTAAAAGGTCATTTTTATTGAATGAAACTAGTTCACCTAACGTTTCAACATCTGCCGCTTTTAAGCAATTTAAAGCGCGTACAGATAAATCCATGTCCACCAATTTAGTTTTTAGTAATTGACGCATGTGTAAAGATGTTTCATCGAATTCTTCTTCAGATTTTTTCTCTTCAGAATCCAATGTAATTTTCTCATCAGAAAACAACATGAAATGGTGTATTAAAATTTTGGCAGCTTCTTTCAAAGCCTCTTTAGGATGAATCGAACCATCAGATACGATATCTAAAATTAATTTTTCGTAATCCGTTTTTTGTTCAACACGGTAGTTTTCAATCGTGTATTTTACATTTTTAATTGGAGTATAGATAGAATCAATAAAAATTGTACCTTGAGGTGCAGAGTTAGTTTTATTCTCTTCTGCAGGAACATATCCACGACCTTTATCAACAGTTAATTCGATTTTTAATTTTACATTACTTTCGCAATTAAAAATTACTAAATCAGGATTTAAAATTTGAAAGCCATTAGCAAATTTACCAATTTCACCAGCAGTAAATTTTTCGTTTCCAGCAAAATGAATAACGATTTTTTCTACATCATGGTTATCTAATTGCTTTTTAAAACGAACTTGTTTTAAATTTAAGATAATTTCAGTAACATCTTCAACAACACCTTTAACGGTTGAAAATTCGTGATCTACTCCTTCAATTCTAACGCTTGTAATAGCGTGTCCTTCTAGAGAAGATAATAATATACGACGTAATGAGTTACCTATAGTGATACCAAAACCTGGTTCTAACGGACGGAATTCAAATTGTCCTTCAGTTTCAGTAGAGTTAATCATAACAACCTTGTCTGGTTTTACGAAATTTAATATTGCCATTTTATTATATTATATAGGTTAAAAAAAATGCTAATTACTATTATTTAGAGTACAACTCGACGATTAGTTGCTCTTTTATGTTTTCTGGAATTTGAGAACGCTCAGGTACTGAAATAAATTTACCTGTGAATGTTGTTTTATCAAAATCTAACCATGAATATTTATTAACTGAGCCTGATAAAGAATGAGTGATCGCTTCTAAAGATTGTGATTTTTCTCTAACACCAACAACATCTCCTGCTTTTAATGTATAAGAAGCGATATCAACAACACCACCATTAACAGTGATATGAGCATGATTAACTAATTGACGAGAGGCACGACGAGATGGTGCAATACCTAAACGGTAAACAACATTATCTAAACGAGATTCAATTAATTGTAATAACACCTCACCAGTAATACCATGCGCTCTAGCAGCTTTATCAAAAGTTTTAGCAAATTGTTTTTCTAAAATACCATAAGTGTATTTTGCTTTTTGCTTCTCCATTAATTGGATAGCATACTCAGATTTTTTACCTTTCTTCTTAGTATTACCATGTTGCCCAGGAGGGTAGTTTTTTTTCTCTAATGCTTTATCCGGACCAAAAATTGGCTCTCTGAATTTTCTTGCAATCTTAGATTTAGGACCTGTATATCTTGCCATTTCTATATATTAATTTCAGTTATTACTATTTTATTTAAAGTATCCTTGCGAAGTTGACTAACAACGACGTTTTTTAGGAGGACGACAACCATTGTGCGGCATAGGCGTGATATCTATTATTTCTGTTACTTCAATTCCTGAAGTTGAAATAGTTCTGATAGCAGATTCTCTACCTGCACCTGGTCCTTTAACATATACTTTTACTTTACGTAAACCTAAGTCAGCTGCTACTTTAGAGCAATCTGCTGCTGCTAATTGTGCTGCATAAGGTGTATTTTTCTTAGAACCACGGAATCCCATTTTACCAGCACTAGACCAAGAAATTACTTGTCCTGCAGAGTTAGTTAAAGAGATGATGATGTTATTAAACGTAGCGTTTAAGTGAGCTTCTCCAACTGCCTCTACCTTTACTACTCTTTTCTTCGCGTTAGCTTTAGCTGCTGCTACTGATGATTGTTGTTTAGCCATTTTAATTAAATGCTTATTTTATTTATTACTTAGTAACTTTTTTCTT